>OIWL01000141.1_pt1 | contig 102793 bp, 88 predicted proteins | sample 1587561 | NCBI WGS metagenome assembly OIWL01 (sample SAMEA3888903, study PRJEB22519) | human gut metagenome | biome: human gut; feature: human-associated habitat; material: faeces | place: Denmark | collected 2010 | reverse complement strand
TCATAATTTTCCGGTGCATACTTGACGATCAAATCCGCAGTCCATCTCCACGAATAGTCATACTCTTTTTCCAGTTTCATAACATTAATCTCCTATTCTATTTAGATTTTCATCGAATGTTCCCATTCGTTTATTTTTACTATCAAGATCATCTATTTTTTTCCCCATTTTCCAGATGCCTCCGTTATGTCCGTCGATATCCGGAGATATATAATTTTTTCCGTTGTAGAAAATTTTAGATTTATGCCGTTCATTGATCAGCCTGTACCCTTCCGGGATTTTGACGGTTATTTTTATTTCATGTCCTTTTTTCCCTTGGATAAAAGTGATTTCGTTTGCTTTGGATTTTCCTCTGTTATATCCTTCATTCCGGTTCTTGTTTCCGTTCGCCATTAGTACAGCCCCGGTACTTGCTGTTGCAGTACCTGCTCCCACAAGGGTCTCTCCGACGACGGCCGTCGGTAATCCGGCAATGGCAGCCGTCCCGCCGCTTACGGCCGTAACGGCCAATCCGGATACGGCGATCGCTCCACCCATTGCCATGCCACCGCCTCCGGCATCGATCATGCCGCTTCCCAAAACGATAGCCGCATTGTCGACATTGCGCAGAGCGTTATTATAGTCGTCAGGATCTGTCGGGCTATAACGGTCTCTTAATTCGCCTGTCCCGGGAATAATGTTTGTCAATAAGCCGATTCCGAATCCGACGACTTTGTCTTTCGGGTCTCTTCCGTCCGGATCGACGAATCTGACCGGATTATTCAGCGCATACGCATAAGGCGATATAGAGTAATATCTCTCACAGTTCGGGTCGATGCTCATACTTGTTACATCGGGGGAAATCCCCGGAACGGATTCATCGATGAGCCCGATAACCTCTCCGGTTTTCGTGTCGAACAGTACCGATCCGATCTCTACCGTACGGTTGCGGTCATGAAACTCGGGATTTTTACTGAACGATGCGACCGAAGCCCGGATTCCTATTTCGGCAAACGGATTTTCGTTGCTCTTGTTGTCTTGCGCCCAAGTTGTCAGGCAACAAAAGGCGCACAGTAGGGTAGATAAAAACGCTTTTCTCATATTATTGAGTTTAAGACTTTAATTTTATTAGAATAAATGCTGCATCTCGGCATAATCGGTCGAAAAATCCGTCGTTTCCGCTCTCGATTTGCAGTTTATTTTATAATCTGTATGAACGGGGAACGAGGATGCCGTTTTTCTTTCTCCTTTTCCTGTTCTATATGTTTCAGCCAACGGTCATAGACTTCAGGCGATATATTTTCGTACCCTGTATCGTCTATTTTACGATATATTTCCTGCATGTGTTCGTAGTGTTTGTATGCTTCGGGACACATCTCCCTCATTGCTTGGGGAGTCGGTATATTCAACAGACGGGCAACTTCCATAGTCAGTCGTGTTTCATAATTTGCTTCCAGAATCAACGCGTCCAAGGGAACTTTCATATATTTTTTTGCTTCTTCGGCACATTTTAAAATAAAAGGGTCATATCCGTATTTTAACAGGTAATAGCGTCCGAGCAGTGCGACTATCGAAGCCAGCGTCTCTTTTTTGTCCAAAACAGAGAGGTACAGGCCGCTGCGGATCGCTTCGGTCTTGATGAAACTATGGTTCATGTAATGGTAGTCGGACAGTATATATCTGCATGTAATTTCCAAATTGTACCATTCTCCGTTATTCCCCCGTATTTTTACCAGACTGTGATGCGGAGCAAAAGATAAATAGGCCTCGGTGCCCAATCTTTCGGCAAGAATCATATATAGTAAAGGCATAGAATGACATTGTCCCCGGTTAGTTGCCAGTAAGGTGGTTATGAAGTGGCTCGTAAAATTTTTTTCACTTCTGTAATCATCCAGATTATACTGTACGGGGTAGTGGATGATCTGTTTTTCCGTACCGGGCAGGCAAACGGTAAAAGTATCGGTCATTAGGCTGTAGAGTACGGCGTTTTTGGTGAAATCATCGGATGTTTTCTTTTTCAGTTCATTGAGTTTCCAATTGCACAAATCTATTCGTTTTTGTAGAGATGCTTCGAACGCATTGTAGTTCATCGTATTTTCTAAAAATGCGTTTTCAGTGATAAATATGGCTCTCCCCAAATTCATGGGGAGCGAATCGTGAAGCATTCCGCATAGTTCGTCGAATGCCGAATAAAAACATGCAGTTCCTCTCTCTCTTGCCCATGACGGAAATCCGTGATCGAGCAATTGCCTTGCCAGTTTCATGGCATTTTCTCGTTCTTTTATATGAGCAGTTGCCTCTTCGATAATCTTTCGGTTGATAAGATTCCTGCGATGTAATATCTCAGAATCGTAATCGTATGTGTCTGTGTGGTGCGGGTGACGGATGCCGGGATATGAATAACCTCTTGATGATGAGGGCTCGTTTCCTATTCGAATATCCGGTTTCAATGTCGCCGGTTCGGGCGGTCTCGGTGTAATGTCGGGAAAGCCTGAAAACTGGGAGAATGCAGGCAATGCCGGTAAGATAATTAAAATCAGTATCTGTATTTTGATTTTCATGGAATAAAAATTTAAGAAACTGTCTTAATTTTCCGACAAAAAAATATTATCAGGTCATTTTTGCGTTTTCTTCCGGTCTCTTTTCCTGTTTTCCCTCGTCAGATAGCCCGCTATCCTCCTTGTAAAAACAGAAAAATATCCTCGAAAGAAACTCTCAAACCTGACCCGGGCAAAATTCAGACAGGCTTTAAGGTTCATAAAAATAATTATTTTTATATTTATATGCAAGAATTAAGTAAAATATTTTATTGTTTGATTCGATTCAGGTTCTAAAACGTAGAAATCGTTATGATGTTGTCGGTATAATCCGTTATTCTCCCAAAAGCTCGATATAATTACCTTCAGGGTCGAGAACGGCGCTTTCATAATATCCATCGCCCGATGTACGGGGTTCTCCGGCAATGGTGTAGCCATCTGTTCTCAAGCGTTCCGTAAGACTATCGACATCTTTTTTTGAGCCGATGGTGATAGAGAGATGTGCAAGTCCTTTGGTAAAACCCCGTTTCCCGTTTGTTTCTTCTATTCCGGGTTTTGTCATCAGTTCGATACGGGCATTTCCATCTCCGAAAGATAGGAAATAGGAAGTGAAATTTTTTATCGGATTTACATACTTATTTCCGCAGGTTACATCGAAATAGGTAAGATAAAAGTCACGCATCGTCTCGATGTCGTCTGTCCAAATAGCGATATGGTCTATTTTCATCTTTATTGTTTTTATAATATCTGACTCGTAAAATTAGACAAAAAGAATTTTAAATTCATAATGGAGTAAGGGATTTTTAAGTTTTGAGCGTCTTGATATAAAATACCTGTCTTTTCAAGAACGGGAAAACAGACCGGAAGAAAACGTGAAGATGACCCGAAGATGTTTTCTTATGAGAAAATTTAAACAGACTTGTATTTTTAAGTAAATTTGTGCAAACCTTAAAACACTTTGAATGGTCTTGAAAAATATTCCTTTATCGTTTGTTTTGATACTATTATTCGTGTCGGCATGTGATTCAACCAAGAAAACAGAAAACAATTATGTTCAGTATGTAAATCCTTTGATCGGAACGGATTTTACGGGAAATACTTATCCGGGTGCGCAAGTCCCGTTCGGTATGGTACAACTCAGTCCCGATAACGGGTTGCCGGGTTGGGATCGCATTGCCGGTTATTTTTACCCGGACAGTACGATTGCCGGATTCAGCCACACACATCTTTCCGGAACGGGAGCGGGAGATCTGTATGATGTTTCTTTCATGCCCGTGACATTGCCTTATCGGGAAGCTCCGCAGCCGTTAGGAATTTATTCTTCATTTTCTCATGACGATGAATCGGTATCTGCCGGATATTATCAGGTGTTGTTGAAAGATTATGGCATTCATGTGGAGTTGACGGCGACTGAACGGTGCGGAATACAACGCTATACTTTTCCGGAAGCGGAGGCTGCGGTTTTTCTGAACTTGAAAAAAGCGATGAACTGGGATTTTACAACAGATTCGTATATCGAGGTGATCGATTCGGTAACGGTACGGGGATACCGTTTTTCTCGGGGATGGTCTCCCGACCAGCGGGTATATTTCCAAACCCGTTTTTCTAAACCTTTTACCATTTGCCATATCGATACGACAGCCATTGCTACACCGGAGGAAGGGCGGATCGGAACCGCTTATGTCGCCCGATTCGATTTTGGTACGAAAGAAGGTGAACAAATTCTGGTAAATACGGGGATTTCAGGAGTCAGTATGGAAGGGGCGGCCTTGAATCTTAAAGCGGAAGTTCCTGACAATAATTTTGATCGTTATCGTTTACAAGCTGAAAAAAATTGGGATAGGCAATTATCGAAAATCGAGGTAAAAGGAGGTGATCGGGATGATTTGGTGAAATTTTATACGGCTTTGTATCATACGATGATCGCTCCTACTATTTACAGCGATGCGGACGGATCTTATTTCGGACCGGACAAGAAGATACATAAAACAGACGGGTGGGTAAATTATTCGACATTCTCGCTGTGGGATACCTACCGTGCCTCTCATCCGCTGTTTACTTATACCGAACCGGAGAGGACTGACGATATGGTGAAGGCGTTTCTTGCATTTTATGATCAGTACGGGAGTTTGCCCCTTTGGAATCTGTATGGTTGCGAAACCGATATGATGATTGGCTACCATGCTGTCCCGGTTATTGTGGATGCTTATTTGAAAGGAATCGGTGATTTTGATGCGGAGAAGGCTTTGCGAGCTTGCGTAAGTTCTGCCGATCGAGACGATTATCGGGGAATCGGGTTATATAAAAAATACGGTTATATTCCGTATGATATGGAAAAAGAGTCGCTGTCTAAGACTTTGGAATATGCTTATGACGATTATTGCATCGCCAGAATGGCTGAAAAAATGGGGAAAAAGGAAATTGCGGAAAGGTTTTACAAGCGTTCGCAATCATTTCGCAATTTATATAATCCCGAGACTTCTTTTATGCAGCCGCGAGATAGTAAAGGTAAATTTATCTCCGGCTTTACGGCAAAAGACTATACCGAACATATTACAGAGAGCAATGCTTGGCAATATTTCTGGTACGTTCCGCAGGATATAGACGGGTTGATCGGTTTATTGGGGAGCAAAGACCGTTTTGCGGAAAAGCTCGACAGTATGTTTGCTTATGCTCCTGATGCCGATGATAATCTACCGATTTTCAGTACCGGAATGATCGGGCAATATGCACACGGAAACGAACCGAGCCATCATGTCGTTTATCTTTATAATAAAGTCGGCAAACCGTGGAAGACTCAGGAATATGCGGCTAAAGTGATGCATGAACTGTATCTGAATACTCCTGCCGGATTGTGCGGGAATGAAGACTGCGGCCAGATGTCGGCTTGGTTTGTGTTCAGTGCCATGGGTTTTTATCCTGTCGATCCGGTAAGCGGTCGATATGAAATCGGAACACCTCTTTTTCCTGAAGTAAGAATAAATTTGGAGAATGGAAAAGTCTTTACCGTATTGGCGAAAGGTGTAAGTCGGGAAAATATCTATATACAGGCGGTAAAAATGAACGGAAAACCTTATGATAAGAGTTACATCACTCACGAACAGATCATGGACGGTTCTACCCTTGAGTTTGAAATGGGTAATAAACCCGGTTCGATATGGTATAAATAAGTATTAACGATAGATCGTTTCTTGAATTGTATTCCGGAAGATTAGGGAGATGGTTATGAGAATGTAACGATCTGCTGTACGATGGAGCATCAAGACCGGACAGATTTCCGTTTGCCGATTTACCGAGATGCACCGATACGGCACAAATTGATTATTTGCGAGCCGTTGTTAAGCGACATCGATTTTTATAATTGTCTGGATACATGGGTAGAACAGGTGATCGTAGGAGGAGAATCGGGAAACCGAGCCCGGATATGCAATTATGATTGGGTATTGAATATCCGGAAGCAGTGTATTCATGGCAAAGTCCTTTTCTCTTTTAAACAGATTGGCGCACGTTTATTGAAAGACGGATATTTGTATCATATCAAGCGTCGGTATCAACACTCCCAGGCTCGAAAGGCGAAAATCGATACCGAATAGTATGTCGAATTTTATTTTTCGGAAACGAGACTATCTTTATTTATATACCTATCTGTACTTACGGCTATGCTGTCTGTTTCCATATCCATAGAGTCCGGCTCTATCGGGGGATAAGGAGTTCGGCACTGATATGACCGGGAGATGGTTTGTTTCGGATTCGGGAAACGCGCCCGATATTTTGACAGGCTGTCATCGGCAAGAACTTTTTCCATAAAATATCCGAATACCGGTAATGCGGTTCTGCTACCTTGTCCGAGAGCTCCCGTACGGAAATGAATACTGCGGTGTTCGCCTCCGACCCAACAACCTCCGACAAGATTCGGTGTTACACCCACAAACCATGCATCGGAATGATTAGACGAAGTTCCTGTCTTTCCGCCGAAATCGGTATTGTATCGAAAAAGATCATATCCCCAAAGTGCTTGAGAAGTTCCCATCGGCTCGGTAAGCCCGGCCATAAGCATTTGTGTCATAAGGAAAGCTGTTTCATAAGGTAATGCCTGTTTTTGTTCTTGTTTATGGCGATAAATGATTTTCCCGTTTTTATCTTCGATGCGTGTCACCATAACCGGATCGTGTACCATACCGTCATTTATAACAGTTCCGTAGGCGTTTACCAGTTCCAGTAACGATACGTCCGAAGCTCCCAGTGAAACGGCCGGTGTTTCGTTCAACGGAGTTTTTATACCCATAGCATGAGCTGTTTTTATAATATTGGGGATTCCGGCTTCCCTGGCTATCTGCACGGCTATCGTGTTGATAGAACGGGCAAAAGCAGCTTTCAGAGTCATCATATCACCCGTGTAAATACCGTTTGCGTTGTGAGGTATCCATTTAGCCGGTTTGCCGTCTTCGAGTACGTCCCATTCGATATATTGGTCGATGCGTTCGTCACAAGGAGAAAGACCTTTATTGAAGCCTTCGCTATATACGAAAAGTTTGAATGTAGATCCGGGTTGGCGCTTTGACAGAACTTTGTCATATTTCCAAGAATCGAAATCGATGTCTCCCACCCATGCTTTTACTTCACCGGTTTGCGGCTCTATCGCAACAAATCCGCAATGCATAAAGCGTTCCATATAACGGATCGAATCCATTGTGCTGAATGTCGTATCTTTACGTCCGAGTCGATAATCGAAAACTTTCAACTTATGAGGTTTATTCAAATAGAAAGCGACTGAATCCGGATCGTTCGGGAACTTCTCTTCCAAAATTTTGTAAGCTGAGGTTTTTCGGGCCAGATTTTCTATGAAATCGGGGATTTCTCTATGATTCCTATCTTGCCAAGGATTTATTTTTCCCCAGTGATTATCAAAATTTCTCTGAACGATACGCATCTGTTTGTTTACGGCCTCTTCGGCATACGCCTGCATGCGGGTATCGATAGTCGTATATATCTTTAACCCGTCTGAATAGAGGTCGATGTCATTGTCTTTGCACCATTCTTTCAGAGATTCTGCGACAGCTTCTCTGAAGTAAAGAGCAGATCCGTTATAATTCGACTCCAGGTTGTAATGAAGCCGTATGGGAAGTTGTTTTAAAGAGTCGCATTGCGATTTTGTTATTATCTTATGAGCCTGTAAATTGTCAAGTACTACATTTCTGCGTTTCAGGCTGTTTTTAGGATTCACGCGGGGATTGTAGGTTGTGGTCGCTTTTAACAGTCCGATAAGTGTAGCGGCCTGTTCATAAGTAATATCTTTAGGGGTCGTATTGAAGTAGGTTTTGCATGCTGTTTTTATACCGTAGGCATTGCTGCCGAAATCGACGGTATTGAAATACATGGTCAGTATCTCCTGCTTGGTATAGAACATCTCTATTTTGATTGCGGTGATCCATTCTTTCGATTTCATGATCAAGAGTTTTACTCCCGGAATATATCCTAAAAGTCCGGTAGAATATTGCGAACGGACTTTAAACATGTTTTTTACCAGTTGTTGAGTGATGGTGCTGGCACCTCGTGCCTTGCCATGTGTCATGTCTTTCACGGCAGCGAAAACTCCTTGTATATCGACTCCGAAATGCTTATAGAAACGTTCGTCTTCGGTCGAGATAAGAGTATTGATGATTATCGGAGAGATCTCTTCATATTTGACGGGTGTACGGTTTTCTCTGAAATATTTTCCGATCAGTTTGCTGTCTGCGCTGTAAATCTCGGATGCAATGTTTTGCTGAGGATGGTTGATGCTTGCCAGTCCGGGAGACTTTCCGAACAGCCAAAGAAAATTAATATCTACCAAAAACAGGTAGAAAATGAATAATAAGATAAAGGTCAGTATTATTTGTACGATTTTTTTATACCACGGAGACTTCTGGTATAATGATTTGTAACGTTTCCACCCTGTAACGAACAGACCTTTGATCTTGCGGAAAACTGATAATCCGCAGGAAACCCGTTTGCGAGTATCCATATATTTCATATAAAGTATTCAATGTTTAAATACGGTACAAAATTACGGATAGTTTTAAAGTCTGTCTAAATTTTCCAATAAAAAAATACGATCGGGTCAGCTTATTTTAAGCGGTTATCTTACAAGAGATGAACTATCTGTACACTCCCCTGAAAAGGTATAAGCAAGAAGTATATAAATATTACCTGTACGATTTTATAATTATCGCATAAAGAGCACTTTTTTCGGGCTTATTTTTATCGGCGTAATTGTTAATCTATAAAAATCATAATTATGTCAAAGCAAAACTTGAACTATGAAGATGGGATACCCGAAGAAATATTATGGAATCCCGAAACCAACAGTTTTATGAAGCGATCTCTGTTTCCGGGGAAATGGATACCAGCCCGAATCTCGGTTTGGGATGCGGATAATCCCAAGTATCAATATCGACCGGGGCGTGACCGTACCTATCAGGAGGCGATGAAAAGTATTTCCGGCAATTCGATACCGGGAGATCGATCCGAAAGACAAGATTACAGAGACTCTCGGGGAAATTTCAGTTTGAGTATGCTATCGGAAGGCGACCGGACAAAAGATCGTCCGGATACCGGCAATGCCGGTCAAAGTTCTGCCCGGGAAGCCGCACAAGTTCCGCTTTCGCAGGACAATAAAAAAAGCGAGAAATATTATGGTTGGGATGTATTGACAAAATCGCCTTTATTAAGTACATTTGTTGTACCCGATCCGCCCCGTCCCTGTTCCGGACTTGAATATAGTGCGGGAGAAGGTCCTCTCGGTCAGGAGGAGTTGGAACGTAGGCGGGCAGACAAGGAACCGGGCGGTTTTGAGGATCAGGTAGCCAAAGTTCTGGAAAGCGAAGGGGGATATGTCAACAGCCGTTATGACAGAGGCGGAGCGACCAACCACGGTATATCGTCGAGCACGTGGAACGCATTTGCAAAAAAACATATCGGTGTGGAACCGATAGTGGAAAATCTGAAGAAGCTTACACCTGAGGGGGCAAAGAAGATTTACAGAGAGGAGTTTTGGAAGCCTTCGAGAGCGGGAGAGATCGATGATCCGGTGATCCGGCAGCTCTATTTCGATTTTTATATAAATTCCGGTCGAGATGCGGCTGTAAGAAATCTGCAACGGGCAATCAATCAACTGGCTGGTCAGGTAGATGTAGATGGCTTTATCGGCCCGGAAACGATCGAGGCGTTGAATCGGTATCCGAATCCCGGAGAGATTTACGAACAGTATAAAAAGAATAGGATAGATAATTATAATAAAATTGGCAATAGTTCGGAGGAGCAAAAACAGAACCTGAAAGGTTGGTTAAACCGGATGAATAAATTCAAGTCGTATGATGAAATGTTAAAACAATATTGATATGAAAAATCTGTTTTATGGTGTATTGGTACTGTACCTGATATTTTTTATTTCTTGTTCGGGGAAGGCTGATTCCCAAGCGGGGAATAGTGCTGCAACTGAGATCTACAAAGATATAGATAGTATAAAAGCTCCTGACTATTATGGACATTGGGGATGGAATAATTCTGGTGAAGCAGCAATTTCAATGACAATATTTTCACATAAGGATAGTGTTGGATATTACTTATATACCTATTATTTTGGAAACCGCATAAGAGTGGGTTATGTAAAATTATTGTCACAGGATGGTCGTAATGCAGTACTTTTGGTAGGGGATGACAAAGCTACCATACCGTGGAGTGCAAAGTTTAATGCGACGATGTTGACCGATACCTCATTCTTTCTGACCCGGCAGAAACCTGAGGATTATTACCTCGAAGATAGTATTATTATGACAAAATACTATTCCGAAGGAGAGCTTGAAGAAGGGCGTTGGGTAATTGAAGACTACAAGCGAACGCATCGAGATTGATCTTGTTTTATGAAAATATTAAATTCGCACGATTATGAGAAGTCTGTTTTATTGTGTTGTTTTATTGCACCTGATCTTCTGGGTTTCGTGTATAGGGAGTCCCCGTTCTCGGGAGGTAAAAGAGCCGGAATCTCCGGTTGAGTTATTAAGCGATTCGAGCCTGACGGATTTCGACTTTGAAGGAAATTGGCGTTGGTGCTGGGTTGATAGTCATACTATAGTTTCGATGAAGATACTGACAGATAAGGACAGTATAGGGGATTATGTCTATACCTATTATTTCGGAAATCGGATAGAACAAGGGAAGGTGAAATTATTGTCACAAGAGGGTCGAAATGCGGTATTATTGGTAGAATATAATGATCTTAGATTGTGGAGTGCGAAATTTAATGCGACGATGCTGACCGACACCACATTCTTTTTGACCCGTCAGGATCATGAAGGTTATTACCTCGAAGATAGTATTGTGATGAAAAGAGAATATCCGAAAAGTAATACTGCAGAAATCTGGAGGAGTATGGAAGAATATCAAACGAAAAATGAAGCTTTGAAAGAAAAAGGTGTTTATTTGAAGTGATTATGAGAAGTCTGTTTTATGGTGTTATTATATTATTGCACCTGATTTTATGGGTTTCGTGTATGGGGAGTCCCCGTTCTCGGGAGGTAAAAGAGCCGGAATCTTCGGCTGAGTTATTAAGCGATTCGAGCCTGACGGATTTCGACTTTGAAGGAAGTTGGCATTGGTTTGCAGATGACGACGAAGCTTCGGTTTCAATGAAGATATTGTCACATAAAGACAGTGTGGGGTATTACTTATATATCTATTATTTCGGAAACCGCATAAGAGTAGGTTATGTAAAATTATTGTCACAGGATGGTCGTAATGCAGTACTTTTGGTAGGGGATGACAAAGCTACCATACCGTGGAGTGCAAAGTTTAATGCGACGATGTTGACCGATACCTCATTCTTTCTGACCCGGCAGAAACCTGAGGATTATTACCTCGAAGATAGTATTATTATGACAAAATACTATTCCGAAGGAGAGCTTGAAGAAGGGCGTTGGGTAATTGAAGACTACAAGCGAACGCATCGAGATTGATCTTGTTTTATGAAAATATTAAATTCGCACGATTATGAGAAGTCTGTTTTATTGTGTTGTTTTATTGCACCTGATCTTCTGGGTTTCGTGTATAGGGAGTCCCCGTTCTCGGGAGGTAAAAGAGCCGGAATCTCCGGTTGAGTTATTAAGCGATTCGAGCCTGACGGATTTCGACTTTGAAGGAAATTGGCGTTGGTGCTGGGTTGATAGTCATACTATAGTTTCGATGAAGATACTGACAGATAAGGACAGTATAGGGGATTATGTCTATACCTATTATTTCGGAAATCGGATAGAACAAGGGAAGGTGAAATTATTGTCACAAGAGGGTCGAAATGCGGTATTATTGGTAGAATATAATGATCATAGATCGTGGAGTGCAAAGTTTAATGCGACGATGCTGACCGACACCTCGTTCTTTCTGACCCGACAGAAGCCAGAGGATTATTACCTCGAAGATAGTATTGTGATGACAAAATATTATCCTGAAAAAGAACGTGCAGAAGTCCGGAAGATAATAGAAGAATATGAACGAAAAATGAATCTTTGAAAGAAAAAGGTGTTTATTTGAAGCGATTATGATTGCAAGACCTGTTTTTCATTTGTCGAAAAGCGGCAGATCCCGGAATAAAATCATTTACTTTGTATCTGTTTTCATATTTAAAGACGTATGACAGAACCCCGGATCGAAGTCGGTATTTTACACCGTAAAGAGATTGTTTTCAGATTGAACGGAAAGTTTTCGGTATCTCCTTCCGATATAATAACTGAGGGGGAGCATAAGGTTATATGCTTGTCCGGCAATCGAATTTTATGGAATGGTAAGGAATACGATTCCTTGATGTTCATTCCGGAGAATGAGAACTGTTCGTTCGATTTGAACAGTGTGACTATCGGTGTGGATTTTCATTGGGAGCGGGAAGAAACACAACGATTCTCCGGAATATTGAAACTGATTACCGATGACACGGAGATTGTAGCGATAAACCGTATTGCTTTGGAAAAATATTTGACGAGTGTCATATCATCGGAGATGAGTGCTTCGGCTTCGCTTGAATTGCTTAAGGCTCATGCTGTAATTTCCCGAAGCTGGTTATTGGCCCAACTTCCCCGTTTTAATGGGAAACCGGGAAATAAAAGGGCAAGTAACAAGAGGGAAACCCCTGATGAAATCGTCTGTTGGTATGATAGGGAAGATCATTTTTTATTTGATGTTTGTGCTGACGATCATTGTCAACGTTATCAGGGGATAACCCGTATCGCTACCCCTCGGGTGGCAGAAGCTGTACGATCCACCTGTGGCGAAGTCCTGACAAGTGAAAGCCGGATTTGCGATGCACGATTCTCAAAATGTTGCGGCGGAGTAAGCGAACTGTTTGAAAATTGTTGGGAAGAGAAGCATCATCCTTATCTTATCCCTGTGTATGATAAGTTTTCGGATGAAAAAATCCCCGACTTGGCCGATGAGAAGAATGCTTCGGGATTTATAGAATCTTCGCCCGAAGCATTTTGCAATACACGAGACCCGAAGATTTTGGAACAAGTGCTGAACGGGTATGATCAGGAGACAACCGACTTTTACCGTTGGTCGGTATCTTACACCCAGTCGGAACTGGCGAACCTTATCCGGAAACGGTCGGGTATAGATTTCGGTGAAATTGTTTCGCTTGTTCCTTTGGCAAGAGGGGCTTCCGGGCGAATTGTCCGGTTGCGTATTGTAGGAACGAAAGTTTCACGTGTTGTGGGTAAAGAGTTGTTTATTCGGCGTATTTTGTCTGCTTCGCATTTATACAGTTCTGCATTTACGGTACATCCGGAAAATGTGAAGGATGGTATTCCGCAGTCATATACCTTGAAAGGGGCAGGTTGGGGGCATGGAGTCGGTCTTTGTCAGATCGGTGCGGCGGTGATGGGTGCGAAGGGGTACTCTTATCGGGAAATATTGTCGCATTATTATCGTAACAGTGCGATTGAAAGAATATATTGACACCGAATATTTCAATAATTTTTTAGAGACGACTTTCATCCGATTCCCGAAAAATTTGATACATTGCAACAATTTCCAGAAAATTGAAAAAATGATACTGATAGCAGATAGCGGTTCTACCAAAACCGATTGGTGTTTGGCAGACGAGACTCAAACGATCGCATTTAAGACAGCGGGAATAAATCCTTTTTTCCAAACAGATGACGAGATCAGAAAAATATTGTCGAGAGAGGTACTCGAACGACTTCCTGTTACCGATATAACCGAAGTCTTTTTTTATGGAGCCGGGTGTGCTACTCCGATTCAATGTCAGATGATTTCGGGATTATTACGATATGTGATCGGTTGTGACCAAGTCGAAGTAAACAGCGATTTGTTAGGTGCTGCACGAGCGTTATGCGGGCATGAATCGGGTATTGCCTGTATATTGGGGACAGGGTCGAACTCTTGTTATTATAATGGGAAAAATATAGAGCAGCATGTTTCGCCTCTCGGCTTTATCTTGGGAGATGAAGGTAGCGGTGCGGATTTAGGACGACGTTTGGTGGCGGATTGCCTGAAAGAGGAACTTTCCCAACCGTTAAGAGATCGTTTTTTTGCCCGTTTTCAACTTTCTCGGGAACAGATTTTACAAGCTGTTTATAAAGAGCCGTTTCCGAACCGGTTTCTCGCTTCGCTTTCTCCGTTTGTTGCGGAAAATCTTGACGAACCTGAAATACGGCTATTGGCGGTCAATGCATTCACATCTTTTTTTCGTAGAAACGTTCTGCATTATCCTCAAGGAGAAACGGTGCACATGGTAGGTTCTGTGGCATATTATTACCGTCCGGTATTGTTAGAGGTGGCGCGATCTCTTTCTTTGACGGTCGGTAAAATTCTATCCGCTCCTGTTACGGAACTTGTAAAATATCATTTAAATGCAGCAAACTGAATTAAGATGAAATTTGAAAAAATAACCGAAATGCCCTCTTTACATGATCATTTGGAAGAGAAATCGGTACATGAATTACTTGTAGGAATCAACGAAGAGGATAAAAAAGTTGCCGTTGCGGTAGAAAAGGCAATACCTCAGATCGAAAAACTGGTAGAAGCGATTGTCCCGAAGATGAAACGGGGCGGTCGTATTTTTTATTTAGGGGCAGGTACGAGCGGACGGCTCGGCGTATTGGATGCTTCGGAGATTCCTCCCACTTACGGCATGCCGAATACTTATGTGATCGGACTCATAGCCGGAGGCGATACTGCATTGCGCAATCCGGTAGAAGCTGCAGAAGATAGTGCTGAGAAGGGTTGGAAAGAGCTTTGCGACCGCAATGTCGGTCCCCTCGATACGGTAATCGGAATTGCAGCATCCGGTACGACGCCTTATGTGATCGGAGCGTTGCATCACTGTCGGAAAGCCGGAATTCTTACGGCTTCCATTTCTTGTAATCCGGGTTCTCCGGTCTCTCGGGAAGCTGATATTCCTATCGAGATCATCGTAGGACCAGAGTTCGTGACCGGAAGTACACGTATGAAATCGGGTACGGCGCAAAAGCTGGTTTTAAATATGATTTCTACCGCCACAATGATAAAAATGGGTCGGGTGAAAGGCAACCGAATGGTGAATATGCAATTGACCAACCAGAAACTGATAGATCGGGGGGCTCGCATGATTGTGGAAGAAACGGGCTTGGATTATGATACGGCAAAGGAGCTACTGCTACTGCACAGATCGGTAAAGAAAGCTGTCGATGAATATATGAAACACCAATAATCATAATTATGGAATCTCCTGTAATATCTTGTTTTCTCCCTTTTGATTCTGTCGAGCAAGTATCTTCGACTGTCGCTTCTCTCAAAAAGAGCCGTTATCCGTTATCGATAATGCTTTTGTTATCAAAAGACCGGAATGATCCGGGTATCGAAGGGTGCAGGTCTTTGTTTGTCGATGATTTGTACTCTACGGAAACCATACGGCAAATTGCCGAAAATATTCCTGAAGACGGTTATACGATACTTTGTTCGGGATATAGTCCCGTATGTTTTGGGAGTTGTGCAATAGACCGTTTTATCCGTATTGCGGAAGATACGGGATCGGGACTTTGTTATGCCGATTACTATAAAAACATTGCCGGAAAGGAAGAAAAACATCCGGTAATAGATTATCTATCCGGCAGTATAAGGGGTGATTTTGATTTCGGGACTATTCTGTTTTATCGGAATCGCTCTATTCGGGAGGCTGCCGGACAGATGAAAGAGATATACCGTTATGCGGGATGGTATGATTTGCGTTTACGGGTTTCCCGAAAAAGTTTGCCTGTACATATCCCTGAGTTTTTATATTCTCAAGGCGAATATGATTTCCGTAAATCCGGAGAAAAGCAGTTTGACTATGTCGATCCGCGCAACCGTGCCGTACAGATAGAGATGGAACGAGTTTGTACCGATTATTTGAAAACGATCGGTGCGTGGCTTCCTGCACGAACACGAACGTTCGATGCATCTGCAATGAAGTTTGACGTGGAGGCTTCGGTCGTTATTCCGGTATATAACCGGGCGAGAACAATTGGGGATGCTGTACGTTCGGCATTGGGACAGGAGACCGATTTCCCTTTCAATGTAATTGTCGTAGATAATCATTCGACGGACGGAACAACGGACATTTTAAAAGATCTGAGTTCGGATGGAAAACTGATTCATCTTATCCCCAAAGAAGACAAACTCGGAATAGGCGGGTGTTGGAATGTCGGGATATTTGCATCTCAATGTGGAAAATATGCTGTACAGCTCGATAGCGATGATGTTTATAAAGACAAGCATACGTTGCAAAGAATTATAGACATGTTTCATCGTGAGCAATGCGCCATGGTGGTAGGCAGCTACATTATGACCGATTTCGATATGCAGGTCATTCCGCCGGGTATTATCGATCATCGGGAATGGACAGACGAAAATGGGCATAATAACGCTTTACGCATTAACGGGTTGGGTGCGCCACGTGCTTTTTGTACCGAATTGCTGCGAAAGTTTACCGTACCGAATACCAGTTATGGCGAGGATTATGCTCTCGGACTGATGTTCTCGCGAAGTTATAAAATAGGACGCATCTATGAGCCGATATATCTTTGTCGTCGTTGGGAGGGTAATTCGGATGCCGCACTTGTCGTAGAAAAAATAAATGCAAATAATTCGTATAAAGACAAATTGCGTAGTTTCGAAATAGAAGTGCGGAAAAAAATGAATGAAAGATGAATAAATTTGAGATTGATTCGGACTGTGCAGATCGCCTCATCCGAGAGCAACGCTCCGTGTGGGCATTACTCGATAAAAACTGTCAGGCACTGGAACGGGTGGAAACTCGGATTGTCTTTGTGGAAGGAGTTCCCGTTACATTACAGTTTAATCCGGAACGAATACGTTCGGCAGCGGCAGTTGTCGACCGGCAATCTATTCAAAACCGGAAATGTTTTCTTTGTGAAGAAAACAGACCGGCGGAGCAAGTCGGGATTACTGTTACCGGGAAGTATGTCATGCTTGCCAATCCGTATCCTATTTTCCCTAAACATCTGACTATACCGTCTGTCATACATACACCGCAGACTATTTGTGGCCGCTTGAACGATATGCTGGATTTAGCCAGGGCTATCGACCGTTATATCGTCTTTTACAACGGTCCTCGTTGCGGGGCTTCTGCTCCCGATCACATGCATTTTCAGGCAGGTAACAAAGGATTTGTCCCGTTGGAGTATCTTTGGAGCGATATTTATCGTGAACAAGGAGAGGCGGTATATCGAGACGGAGATATTTTGTTAGGCAGGCTCAAACGATGGCCTCAAAGCGTGTTTTTTGTAGAATCGGGACAAATGGATAGAATTGCCGAAGCCTTTGACTTGCTCTTGCGATTATTGCCTGTTCTCAATGGAGATACAGAACCGATGATGAATATATTGTGTACTTATGAAGCTCCGGTGTGGAGGCTATGGATATTACCCCGCCGTACACATCGTCCGACTCAATATTATGAAGAAGGGGATAAACAGCGGTTGATCAGTCCGGGGGCTATTGATTTGAGCGGAGTCGTTCCGTTACCTCGTAAATCCGATTTCGAACGATTTACAAAAGAAGAGATTGTAGATATATTTATGCAAGTGTCTTTAACTTCAGAAGAAACAAACCGAATATGCAAGGAATGGCGTAAAATATAAGAGCCGATATGTCACTGAGAAAAATAAACAGACGGTCACCGTGGTGCTGGATTCCGACGCTTTATTTTGCAGAAGGAATACCTTATGTCGCAGTAATGACTATTGCCGTGATTCTTTATAAGCGCATGGGAGTATCCAATACAGAGATTGCCTTATACACCAGTTGGTTGTATCTGCCGTGGGTGTTGAAACCTTTGTGGAGTCCTTTTGTCGATATTTTAAAAACCCGGCGCTGGTGGATAATAATGATGCAGTTGTTGGTCGGTGCCGGACTTGCCGGGATTGCATTTACGATTCCCACTTCGTTCTTTTTGCAGGTTACGCTTGCGTTTTTCTGGTTGCTGGCATTCAGTTCGGCCACCCATGATATTGCTGCCGATGGATTTTATATGATTGCTCTTACACCTCATGAGCAATCTCTTTATGTCGGCATTCGCAGCACTTTTTACCGCATTGCCATGATTACGGGGCAAGGTCTGTTGATTATTCTTGCCGGGTGGCTTGAAATCGTTTCGGGATATTCTCCTGTGGAATTTAAAGTGATGAATTCACCTGTTCCCGAAAATGAACGATTCATTACGAGTCAGAAAGATTTTGTCCTTTCATCTTCGACTCTTTATATAGCTCCCGGTACAATTTCGGTAGACAGTGTACAGAATGTGGTATCGAGAGTAAATAATTATAACAGGCAGCAAGGTTTTGTTCCTGCAGAGGAGGTTACGATGTCGCCAAATAAAGCTAAAAGACTTGTGACAGAATCTTGGTGGGAGAATTATGTTTCACGTCCTTTAGGAAATTTTATACGGAAACATTTCGGTGACGAAGAGAATGCGAAAACGGAAAATTCCGTCGTGTCGGGAAATGTCGGAATTATTTCTGTTAAACCGATAAAAATACCTGAGCCGGATAGAGAAATCGTGTTGAACACTCATTTACGGCGGGGAGATAACAGTTTTCAATTAATTGCAGGAGAAAGGCTGGTTTTTACCCATTTAAATGGAGATAAGCCTGCTTATATGGTTATTCGGGCAGATGCGATGCTTACCGGAAAAAGTGAGGCTTTGTTCAGGGGATTATCGGGTAATATCCCGTTTGCATGGTCGATTACTTTTTTTGTATTGGCCGGAATGTTTTTGTTTTTATCCGGATATCATAGATGGGTACTTCCTCGTCCCTCCGGAGACATACAAGGCAGTTTTTGTACGGTAAAGGAGGTGTTCCGTGAGTTTTGGAAGACTTTTGTCTCTTTTTTTCGAAAAAAAGAAATCGGAATCGGCATTCTTTTTATGTTGACTTATCGATTGGCAGAATCGCAATTGTTGAAACTTGCTTCTCCTTTTATGCTTGATGACCGGGATGCCGGAGGATTGGGATTAACGACCGGAGAAGTCGGGATGGTTTACGGAACTGTGGGAGTCATTGCTTTGACTATCGGTGGAATATTGGGCGGAATAGCTGCATCCCGAAAGGGATTGCATTTCTGGTTGTGGCCGATGGCTTTGGCTATATCTTTACCTAATTTGGTTTATGTTTATTTATCTTATATGCAACCGGAAAGCCTGTTGTGGATAAATATTGCGGTTGCGGTTGAACAGTTCGGTTATGGATTCGGTTTCACGGCTTATATGTTGTACATGATCTATATCTCGGAAGGAGAACACAAGACCGCTCATTATGCAATTTGTACGGCATTTATGGCTCTCGGGATGATGATTCCCGGAATGGCGGCCGGGTGGATCGAAGAGCTTATAGGGTATAACCGTTTCTTTATATGGGTGATGATTTGTACATTACCGGGATTTGCCGTGTTGCCGTTTTTGAAGATAGACCGGACATTCGGGATCAATGAAGATACCGATGAAAAAAGTTGAGACAGAGAGTATAAAGCTTGGCGGATAAGAATCTTATTTTGAAAAAATAGTGTAATTTCGCCGATATAAAAAATTGGTATAAAAGTGACAATAGAAGAATTATATTCGATATTTAAAGAGCATCGTATTATTACGACGGATAGCCGTAGATGCGTCTGTGATTCTATTTTTTTTGCATTAAAAGGTGAGAATTTTAATGGAAATGACTTTGCTTTACGAGCTTTGTCCGAAGGGTGTGCTTATGCTGTTGTAGATGACCCTGAATTGGCAACGGATGAGCGTATTATTTTGGTAAATGACGTTTTGCAGACATTGCAAGCTCTGGCAAAGCTTCATCGTAGGGTGTTGAATATTCCGGTAATTGCTATTACCGGAACTAACGGTAAGACGACGACCAAGGAGTTGACCGCAGCTTGCTTATCTCAGAAATATAATGTTCTGGCAACGGAAGGAAATTTGAATAACCATATCGGAGTGCCTCTTACTTTATTGAAGCTGACAAAAGCTCATGAAATAGCGGTTATCGAAATGGGGGCAAGCCACCCCGGAGAAATTAAAGCATTAGCGAACATAGCCGAACCGAATTTCGGAATTATTACAAATGTCGGGAAAGCGCATTTGCAAGGTTTCGGTTCATTTGAAGGGGTGATAAAAACCAAATGTGAGTTATATGACTATATTCGCCAACGAGGCGGGCACATATTCCTGCACCATGAGAATATTTTTCTGCAACCGAAAAGCGAAGGTATCGAGAAAAGCGAGTATGGGGAGACTCCGGGATTATTTGTTTCCGGGAAATTGACGAGCTGTTCTCCGTATTTATCATTTGACCTTATGAGGCAGGGGGGAAGTCCGGTTACTGTTAATACGCATCTTATAGGAAATTATAATTTGTCGAATGCGCTGGCTGCCTCTGCTATTGCAGCGTATTTTAAAGTCCCTGATATGGCTATTAAAAAAGCTTTGGAAGAGTATGAGCCTCAGAACAGGCGTTCGCAACTGCTGAAGACGGGGAACAATACGCTGATTTTAGATGCTTATAATGCTAATCCTACCAGTATGAACGCTGCGTTGGATAATTTTATCGCAATGGATGTTTCCCATAAGGCCGTTATCCTTGGGGATATGGGTGAACTTGGAGCCGACAGCGAAGTCGAACATCGGAAAATTGTTGACAAATTGAGAAATGCCGGATTTGACAAGGTTATTCTTTGCGGCACGGAATTTGTTAAAGTAGCGGGTGGACTGGAGTGTTATCCTACGACAGAAACCTTGACGGATTCCCTGAAGTCAGATCCGTTAAAAGGGTTTGCTATCTTGGTAAAAGGTTCTCGATTTATGCAACTTGAAAAATGTATTGATCTGTTATGATAGTAACAAAACCGGATGCCCTTGTATTGGATATGGACGGGACTCTTTGGGATGCCGTAGATACTTATACTTTGTGTTGGAATAAGGCTTTTGAAGAAATAGGTGTTTCTACCGTATTGAGGAGAGAAGAGTTGTTGAAACTGATGGGAACGCCTGTCGATGAAATTATGCGGGTAATTACTCCCGGAATGACTTCTGAAGATCGAGAAAAGTTTGTAGCCCGGGTTCATGAAATAGAGGCTCGGGAACTGCCAGTACGAGGAGGGAGATTATTTGATGGGGTAAAGGTCGGAATTGAAAGGTTATCAACGATATACCGGCTTTTTTTATTGAGTAATTGCGAGAAAGGAGAATTGCAGATTTTTGCTAAATTTGCAGAAATAGAAGAGTGGATATCCGGTTCTATTTCATTTGGAGATACCTATCTGCAAAAAGGAGAGAATATGCGGTTGCTTCAGCAGAGATTTCAATTGAAGAGCCCTGTATATATAGGCGATACTGATGGTGACGGTGTGCAGGCACGTTTGGCCGGTTGGCCTTTTGTTTTTGTCCGGTATGGTTTCGGATCGACCGATCGTTTTGATTTGGCATTTGATTCGTTTTCTGAATTAACCGATTATTTTATGAATTTATCGTAAAGAATATATGTACGCAAAAAATTTTACAACCGAGATTGAATTACGGAAGAGCAAGATACAATCCGTAATATGCAGGAGTGGGGCGGATGCTTTTCTTGTGAGTGATAATGCAAATTTATTTTATACATCGGGAAGAGTATTTTCGGGATATACATACATTCCTGCGGAAGGTGAGATGATTTATTTTGTTCGTCGTCCGGTGGGATTGTCGAGAGAAAATGTCGTTTATATTCGCAAGCCGGAACAAATTCCGGATGAATTAAGTCGTTTGGGCATTGCTCTGCCGCGAGTTTTGTTACTTGAAAATGACTCGTTGACTTATAATGAGTCGATGCGGCTGAGGAATATTTTTTCTGAGGCGAAAATCGAAAACGGGACTCCTTTGATACGAGGGGTGCGGACGATAAAAACTTCTTATGAAATAGGATTGATTCGGGAATCTGCAGCGCACCATTCATCTATGTATCGTAAAGCCTCTTCTGTCTATACGCAAGGAATGTCGGATGTGGAGTATTCGATAGAACTCGAAAGATTAGCTCGATTACATGGGTCTTTAGGTCTGGTGCGTATTTTCGGAAAAAGTATGGAAATATATATGGGAAGCGTTCTTGCTGGAGAAAATGCAGATGAACCTTCGCCTTATGATTTTGCTCTTGGCGGAGCAGGGCTCGACCCTTCGCTTCCTATTAGCAGTAATGGTTCTATCATGAAACCGGGGAATACCATTATGGTCGATATCGGGGGTAATTTCACCGGATATATGAGTGATATGTCCCGGGTATTTTCTTTGGGAGAAATTCCGGAGAAAGCCAGAGAAGCGCACAATGTGTCGTTAGAAATACAGTCGGAAATCGAGAAGATGGCAAAACCGGGTGTTGCGGCATCAGAGATATATGATCTGGCTTTTGATATTGCAAAAAAAGCGGGATTTGAAGCTAATTTTATGGGGCATCGTCAAAAGGCCGGTTTCATAGGTCACGGGGTCGGTATAGAATTAAATGAAGCTCCTGTATTCGCTCCGCGTTCAAAAGACATTTTAGCGGAGGGAATGGTTTTTGCATTGGAGCCTAAGTTTGTCATACCTCAAGTCGGAGCTGTCGGAATAGAGAATACCTTTGTTGTTACAGCTTCCGGAATAGAGAAACTGACCCAATGTGAGGAGGGGATTTTGCCATTAGATTAAGAGACAGTCTAAACTTTTTCGGATATTTTTTATTGGAAAATTTAAACGAGATCGAAGGTCTTGTCATAGGAGCAGCCGGTAAACACAAATTTGATTATATATGTTTACCGGCTGCTCCTATAAATATAATTGTGCTTCTGAATCGGTATAATTCATTTCAAAAAGCAGTAGATTTTTTATTAAAATAGGAAAAAAGAAAGTCTATTATTAAATAATTTATATATTTGTTCCTGCACTTTAAATTTTATCCGATATAAAATAAAAGTGTTTGATCTGTGAGAATATCGAAAAATATATAAATATGAAACATACACCAATTGACTATGATATTGTAAATGAGACTATTGATGAGATGGGTATTCCAGATTTCGGAAAGGCAACTATTCGGGAGGTAGTCGCAATCGCATCACGTCTTGAAGAAAAAACAGGACAGGAATTTATTCATATGGAGATGGGAGTTCCGGGATTGCCTCCTGCCGCTGTCGGAGTAGAAGCTGAGATTGAAGCGTTACGTAACGGAGTTGCTTCGATTTATCCGGTTATAGACGGATTGCCTCGTCTGAAGAAAGAAGCTGCACGTTTTGTAAAAGCATTTATCGATGTTGATGTCGATCCGCAAGGTTGTGTCCCGGTAGTCGGTTCTATGCAGGGTACATTTACATCGTTTTTAGTGGCAGGTCAATGCAATCCGGAAAAAGACACGATTCTTTTTATCGATCCCGGTTTCCCTGTACAAAAACAACAAATAGTGGTACTTGGGTATAAGTATGAAGCTTTTGATGTGTATGATTTTCGAGGAGATAAGCTTCGGGAAAAATTGGAAAGTTATTTGGAAAAAGGAAATATCGCTGCTGTTATTTATTCCAATCCAAATAACCCTTCATGGATATGTCTCAAAGATGAAGAGTTGAGGACAATAGGAGATTTGGCAAATAAATATGACGTAATAGTTTTAGAAGACCTTGCTTATTTTGCAATGGATTTCCGAAAAGAATTGGGAACTCCTTTTCAGCCGCCTTACCAACCTACTGTTGCTCGTTATACCGATAATTATTTGTTGTTGATATCGGGTTCTAAAGCGTTTAGTTATGCCGGACAGCGGATAGGAGTGGTCGTGATTTCCGATAAGTTGTATCATCGTGTGTATCCCGGGTTGACCGATCGTTATGGCGGAGGAACATTCGGATCGGTCTTTATTCATAGGGCTTTGTATGCAATATCTTCTGGGGTAAGCCATTCGGCGCAATATGCCATGGCCGCAATGATGAAGGCTGCTTCTGATCAGGATTTCGCATTTTTGGAAGAAGTAAAGGAATATGGACATAGAGCAAAGCGGTTAAAGGATATTTTTCTTCGGCACGGTTTTCATCTGGTATATGATACTGATTTAGGAGAACCTTTGGCTGATGGTTTTTATTTTACGATCGGTTATCCCGGAATGACAGGTGGAGAATTGATGAAAGAATTAATTTATTATGGTGTAAGTTCTATTTCTCTTATTACAACGGGAAGTCGTCAGGAAGGGATTCGGGCTTGTACTTCTTTTATCAAAGATAATCAGTATGATTTGTTGAACGAACGTTTGTCTCTGTTTGCCCGTCATCATAGCATATAAAGTTTTTCTGTCGATAGGATTGATTTAATGTTAATGATCTGCACCCCAAAAGTTAGATAAAAAACTTTTGGGGTGTATTTTTTATGATAACAATTGAGTAAAGCGGGATTTTTTTATTTTATTGGATTAATGCTTTTTCTTGAATTAATCTTTTTTACTTGAACAAAAAAGCTTGCCAACCCGTTTGTTAAGAATATATAGGAGGTTGTTTTTATGGATAAGAAACTTTTTATGAATCATGTTTCTACTTTATTCTTTCGTACTTCATCGAAGGAAATAAAACCGGGGACTCGATTTAAACAATTACGGGAATGGAATATTTTGTTGGCAGTATCTTTTGTAGAAATGGTAAAAGAAGAATATCAGGTAGAATTGAATAAAAAGGACTTTTTATATAATGATACGATAGAAGATTTGTATCGCTGTGTATGCAACAGGCAATAAAAAATTGCTGAGAACTTTATTCGAAATAAAATGATATTCTTCAGATTTTGAACCGTTTGAAAAGAAAGAATGGTCGATTATTTCAGATTAAAAAAATGTGAAAAATTCGAAGGCCATTTGTATTGGACAGAACAATCAAGATTATTTTCATAAAAAATTAAATATGCTCTGAATAATGAAAAAAGAAGTAAGTTTAGTATTTCGGGGGGTGACATTGCACTCGCCTTTAATTTCGGTTGTTTTGGTTACCCGGCAACATGCAGATACTTTACGGCTTCGACTGGATGGCATATTGAATCAGCGTACTACTTTTGATACGGAAGTCGTGATCGTGGATCGTGGATCGAATGATGGGACAGGAGATATTTGTCAGGAGTATAAGGCTCTGTATCCTGATAAGGTGCGGTTTTATACACGTGTTCCGGGAGATTTTCCTGAAAAAAGCCGAATTATACGGCTGAGAGGTGATCTTGGTATAATATGCCGGGATGAGGAGCTCTGGAGTGATATTTTCAAGTTGCAGCGTCAAGGGACTTTTTTGATGACTCATCCAGAGTATGATCTGTGTTTTCACAATGTGCGGGGTAGTAATATGCAGTATATGCGTTCCCGTGATTATTCTCCCGGGGAAATTACTGCAGGGAGGTTATTCAGGTATTATTCGCCTTTGTTTCGTTTATCAGGACGTCACTCAGCACATCATTTTTCATTGTATGAGAAAATTGGCGGGGATATTTTTACCCGATATTCATTTCGGGGGAAAATACGTTGTCTCGGTAATATTTATTCCGAAATGTTAGATAATACAAGTCGGAAAGCGAATTTACCTTTTCTTAAAAATAATTTTAGCTGGTAAGATGTGATATGAGCTTTGAACTATTTTCTAAAAAAAAATGTTTTTTAGAACGTCTTCGACGAATGTTTCGTATGAAGAGATTGGGTGAAATCTGATTCCCGATTTTAGGTAAAAGCAATCTTGAGTTTTGTCAGATTGAGGTTCGATACGAGAATCGATAAAATAGAATAATAATATGTGCGGAATTGCAGGTGTAGTAGGAGAAGTTCCTAATATGAAGTCGTTACTAAAAAAGATGTCGCAAGTGCAGCTTCATCGAGGTCCGGATAATATGGGTTCATGGATATCTTGGGTAGTTGATTCTGAAATAGGAATGATTCATAATCGGTTAGCGGTAAAACAGATAAAAGGCGATTCGGAACAGCCTTATATGGATGAGGATACTGGCCTTATTCTGGTTTGCGATGGTAATATATATAATCATGTCGAACTGAGAAAATTATTGAGCCGTTATTATACATTTCATTCCGATACGGAGGAAGAGGTGATATTGAAGGCTTATCATCGTTGGGGGAGATCATGTCTCGATCGTTTTAATGGAATTTTTGCTATTGCCATATATGATCGGTCGGCAAAAACTCTTTTTATGGCACGAGATCGATTTGGAGTAAAACCTCTTTACTTTGCTTTGCAGAAAGGAAATTTATATTTCGCTTCCGAGATAAAAGCCTTATTTGCTGCCGGTATTCGCAAACAAATGTCATCCTGTCGCTGGGCTGGATATTTGGTTTATTCTACGTATGGAATGCCTTATGAAACATTCTGGGATGAAGTGTATCAGCTTCCGGCTGGATATTGCTTGTTTTTTAATTCTTCATCTTTGGATGTACGACAATGGTATGAATTCGATAAAGCAGTGCAGTCTGTCGAAATTCCTGAATCGGAGACAGAAGCAGCAGAACGTTTTTTATCATTGGCAGAGGAGAGTGTCCGCTATAATTTAGATGCGGCTGTTCCGGTCGGATTCAATCTGTCCGGAGGAATCGATTCTTCATTTTTGTTAGGTCTTATACATCGGTTATTTCCTCATGATCCGTTTAAAGTATATTCTTATTATGGCGGAGATAAATTTTCAGATGAAATTTTATGGACAGAGGAAATGCTTTCACATACAGAATATCATTTGGAACAGGTACAACTTACTCCTGATATAGTGGTGAAAGAAGCTGTAAAAATCGCCCGAGTACAGGATGAACCTTATGACGGATTTTCATCATTGGCTTATGCTCGTTTATTTAGGACTGCTCATCGTCAGGGGACTACTGTCTTGTGTGACGGACTCGGCCTTGATGAGGTTTGGGCAAGTTATCCGAGAAAAGGGGATATGGACCAATCCGTAATTTGTTCTTGCTTGAAGTCCGATTTTAAAGAATTGGCGCATTTACCTGAATATCCGCATCCTTTTCGGGATGAAGAAGATAATCTGAGATATAGAGATTTGTTTTATGAACGTATTCCGCATATTCTTCGGTTTAATGATCGGGTGAGTATGATGCATTCTACCGAACTCCGGAAACCGTTTTTAGACCATCGTTTGATTGAATATGCTTTTGCTTTACCGCATTATATGAAAGAACGTTCTTGTCAGGATAAGTGGATGATTCGCCAGATAGCCTCTCGGTTACTTCCGAAAAATGTTCGTTTGGCACCGAAAGGAGAAGCCGGACGTTCTTCGCGGTTATGGCTATCGAATGAGCTGCAAAATTGGGTAGGAGAATCTATTGACGGTCTGAGAGAAAGTGTTGCGTCTGACTGGATTGACGGGGAACAACTAAACCGACAATGGAACAGTTTTTTGGAAAAAGGAACAACAGCCCCTCAACATTTATGGAAATGGATCAATTTGCATATTATGTTGAATAAGGTCGTTTAGTGCATTTAGATAGACTTTAACTCACAAAGTTCTTCATTATAATACCTGAATTGTATCCGAGATTTTCTGTTTGGTTTATGGATATAGTTTTCGATAGGCCTTTATACGTTGTTGGATGTTTTTAGCAAGGCATTCGCTGTAAAGCCACGGTTCTGCGCCATGAAAGTCTCCGGTGTTGATGATCCCGAGAATAGGGGTATATTCGCTGCCGCTATAACCGGATAGGACAAGAACATTGTGTTCAGGAGATAAGGTGACGGTAATAGTATCATGAAGAATTGCCGGAGTAGCATCGGTTTTCCAGTTGACCGGATTTATGCACATAGCGGACGGAACACTTATTACAGGCTTTATATATTTTATATCAGAAACTGAGTTATAACAGATTGTAACACCGAGATCGAGAGAATCTTTTGCAGCTCGGAGGTTCTTACATTCTGTCGTGTCTTGGGGAGTGACTTTGTAGCCGAGAACATAGGCGGCAACCATCCGTTTCTTGACATCATCGGGCATCGTTTTTATGAGTTCGACAACCGATTTTCCTCCCTGACTGAACCCGGCTAAGATGAACGGGCGATTATTATTATTTGTGTTGATGAAATATCGAAATGCTTTTTGGACATCGTTGAATGAAACCGTATGATAGCGCCGATTGATGGTGTCTTCATTGCATGTAGCCCAAGAGTTAAGAGTAATGTGCCGGTAATATGGAGCATAAAAGTTATTTTTCTGTCCCATATATTGGGCTATTTGGGAGATTTCGATAGCCATATCATCTCGGTGATCTTTAATATTGACCGGATCGGCATAGTGGCATATTTGTCCGTCATTGGTGTACCAGTCAAATTCCCATGTTGAAACTATATAGAATATATCTGCACCGGAATCATCCGTATCATTGAGGTTTATGTACCACATCTTGCTGTCTGTATAATCCGGTTCAGAAGGAATATAGGCATTTTCGATATTAGAATGACGAGAGTTGCAAGCACTCCATATCATCATTAATAAAATTGTATATATGATTTTATACATAAAGACTCTTTTATACACAGTTTATATTACATTAGATTATGTTTGCTCTATAAAATAAGGGCTCTTGAAAGATTTGTTTATTTAATTTTGAGGATACGTAGATATTTGTTAAAGTAAAATTTTCAATAGACAAAGGTATTATAATTTTTTATAAGAAAAAAGAGTTGATATTTTGATTATTGTTGCATACTTTCCCACAAACATTTTCTCTTTTTCGCTTCGGCTTTTTATATAGTTTTGCTTTTATCACTATCTTTGTGACTGAGACCAGTCTGAATTTTGCACGAATCAGGCTTGGGAATTTCTTTTGAGGATATTGGGGAGTTTTTGTGGGGATAATAGCCAGATAAATGAAAACGGGAAAACAGTTCGGAAGATAACATAAAAATGACCTGACAGGATTTCTTTATTGGAAAATTTAGACAGGTTTTAAAACAGAAGAAGATTTATGAAATTTACGGAGCAAGAAATACAGGGAGTATTTGTGATCGAGCCTCAAAAATTCGGAGATGCTCGGGGTTATTTTATGGAAACTTATCGGAAAGAAATATTTGATCGTTATGTCGGAGAGATAAATTTCGTGCAAGATAACCAGTCTCATTCTACGTATGGAGTGTTGAGGGGATTACACTATCAAAAAGGTAACTATTCGCAAGCAAAACTGGTAAGAGTTTTGAATGGTCGGGTACTCGATGTCGCGGTCGATTTGCGAAAATCCTCTCCTACTTTCGGAAAATATGTAATGGTAGAACTATCGGAAGAAAATAATAAACAATTGTTTATCCCTCGTGGATTTGCTCACGGTTTTTTGGTATTGAGCGATACTGCGACGTTTGCCTATAAAGTCGATAATGTATATGCGCCTGATCAGGAAGCAACATTAATGTATGATGATCCTTCAGTCGGTATAAAATGGCCGTTGGCAGCGGAGAAATTACTACTTTCTGCTAAAGATTTGAACGGGAAATATTTGGCTGATGCCGACTGCTTTGAATAGAACAGAGGATTTGTTTGTTTTGCGAAAATAAGAAACAGGGTGTAACATTACACCCTGTTTCTTATTTTGGAAATGTCATTATCATTTAGCTTCCCAGCCTAATGCGCTGGCACCTAATACTGCAGCATCGCTCTCTTTCAATTCGGAGAACATGATTTTCACTTTACCTTTATAAATATTTAGTGTGTTGCGATCCATAGCTTCTTTGATCGGTTTCAAAATGAGATCGCCGGCTTTAGCCAAACCTCCGAACAATATGATTGCTTTCGGACTTGAGAATGCAATGAAGTTAGCAAAAGCTTCCCCTAATATTTTGCCTGTATAATCGAAGATTTCCAAAGCCAACTTGTCTCCGGTAATGGCAGCATCATATACGTCTTTAGAAGTAATATCTTGGATAGGAATTTGGCGCAGACTGCTTGGGTCGTTGCGAACTTCAAGAAATTCCCTTGCCGTGCGTGCAACACCGGTAGCTGAAGTATAAGCTTCAAGACAGCCCGTACGGCCGCAACCGCAGAGTCTTCCGTTATTCGGACGAACGATTACGTGTCCTAATTCTCCGGCAAATCCGTCGTGCCCATATACTAATTGTCCGTTAACAACGATACCGCTACCTACTCCTGTACCTAAAGTGATCATGATAAAATCTTTCAAACCTCGGGCTGCTCCGTAAGTCATTTCTCCGATAGCTGCCGCATTGGCGTCATTTGTCAAAGAAACTGGAATACCGAAGCGATCAGTCAACATTTGGGCTAAAGGAATAACCCCTCTCCAAGGCAGGTTCGGAGCAAATTCGATTGTTCCGTTAAAATAGTTACCGTTCGGAGCACCTACTCCGATTCCCATGATCTTGTCCGTCGCATTGTTTTGTTCCAACAAACGGAAAAGCTCAGTATGAAGTTCGTTGACGTAATCTTCTACTTCATTAAATTTATTTGTTTTAATAGAACCGCTTGCAATAATGGTTCCGCGGGCATCTACAATGCCGAATACGGTGTTGGTTCCACCAATGTCAATACCAACTACATAGGGTTTACTCATGGTCATATTGTGTGTTAAATGTTATATGATTATTTCACAAAGGTAATCGAAACTTTTTATTTTCCTTTTTTTACCGATAAAAATGCGTCAAAAAAGAGTGAAATTTTCTTTATCCTCTATTGATGTTTCAGAAAAGTGATAATCTGATTATAATTATAAAATGATTAATTTGCTATGTGGAGATAGCAATTTTGATATTAATGATTGGCAGATCAAAAAAATATAGTATCTTTGCTCCCCGAAAATGGCACAAAAATAGGTAAAATGTGCATTTTCGAAATTCAATTAATGAGAACAAATTATGAGTAATAATTTATTGAAAGGAAAAAGAGGTATCATTTTTGGTGCTTTGAATGAAATGTCTATCGCATGGAAAGTTGCCGAGAGGGCTGTTGAAGAAGGTGCGGTTATTACGTTGACCAATACTCCGGTTGCAGTGCGTATGGGACAAGTTTCTGAATTAGGAGAGAAACTTAATGCCGAGATTATTCCGGCAGATGCTACCAATGTTGAAGATCTCGAAATGGTATTTGCCAAATCAATGGAAATTTTGGGTGGAAAGATCGATTTTGTTTTACATTCGATCGGTATGTCGCCCAATGTTCGGAAAAAACGTCCTTATGATGATCTTGATTATGATCTTCTGAACAAAACTCTCGATATTTCGGCTATCTCGTTTCATAAGATGATACAGGTGGCTAAAAAGATGGATGCTATTGCAGAGAATGGTTCTATATTGGCATTGAGCTATGTTGCTGCGCAACGTACGCTTTTCGGTTACAATGATATGGCCGATGCCAAAGCATTGCTTGAGTCTATAGCTCGCAGTTTTGGTTATATTTATGGACGTGAAAAGGGGGTACGTATCAATACTATTTCTCAATCTCCGACTATGACTACTGCCGGTAGCGGTGTGAAAGGAATGGAGTCGCTGATGGATTTTGCTAATCGTATGTCGCCTCTGGGAAATGCAAGTGCTGAGGAATGTGCTGATTATTGTATCGTGATGTTCTCAGATCTTACTCGTAAGGTGACTATGCAAAATTTGTATCATGACGGGGGATTCTCCAGTATGGGAATGAGTTTGCGTGCGATGACACAATACAATAAAAGTTTTGATGAATATAGGAATGAGAACGGAGATATTTGTTATGGATAATCTGTAACTCTTTAACGTGATAACAAAAAAGGAAAAGTGAACAGAACTTTTCCTTTTTTGTTTATATATGGCAGGAACTAAAATCGTAATGTTACATCGAATCCGAAGGTTATCGGACGTCCCAATTGCATAAATCCATTGTTCTCTTTCAGGTTTTCTGCATTCATCGTTTCGAAATAAAAAGCCTGATAGCGTTTATTCAAAAGGTTTTTTCCCCATATACTTAGATCGATATTATTTTTTTGGAATGTCAAATCTCCGTTTAATAATCCGTAGAAATTTTGTGCTACATCATTAGATTCTGTCCAAAAAGTTTTTCCTCGTCCTGCGTATTCGGCATTGATAAAAATATAGTCGAGCCAGTTTTTCTTTATTTCTATAGTATAATTTCCCGTAAAAGCTAAGGTATGTTTAGGGGCAAACGGAACGTAATTTCCCTTGTTACCATCTTCATTTGAAATAAATGTGGCATGGGTATATCCGTAAGCTGCCGTAAGTTGAAGATTATTTACAGGTGACAGGCGGACAGAAACTTCAGAGCCTTTACTGGCAGAATGTCCGGAGTTTTTTGTCGTACGTCCGAATCCATCTATGATAGAAATTTGCTGATTCCGACAGTCTATATAAAATACAGAAAAATCGATACCCAGTCTTCTGTCCCATAAATCGGCACGGCCTCCGATTTCATAGTTCCAGCTGTGTTCGGGTTTATAACGGATTGAATTATTGACATCGGTCTGATTGTTTGTCAGATGACTTAAATCGGGTAACATCGGTTTAACCTTCGGTGGGACTTTATTGAGGATTTCTGTAATCATTTTACTTCGGAGTTGTTCCTGAACGATATTAGAGAACATTTGAAAGTTGTATCCTCCTGAGCGGTATCCTCGAGCGACGGAAGCATATATAAAATATCGGGAATTGAATTTGTATTTTAATTCAAATTTCGGTAAAAGTTCCCATGTATTCATTTTGTCCTTTCCGTCGACAGATAAAGGTACGGATACAGGAATCGAAATTGCTCCCCTTGGCGGGGGAAGGATAATATTGAAGTCTGATATAAACGGTTTATCGATAAATGTATGGTGGTTTATTTTCGTGTGTTCATAGTCGAGTCTCAACCCGATTGTCCCGGAAAGGTTTTTTATAAACAGGTTGTTGTATGTCATCTGTTTAAAAACAGCAAGCCCGAATGTCGGAGTTTTATATATTCCGTTTATATATAAATTGGGACTTTGTACTTTTAAACCTAATTGAACAGGAAACTTTTCGAATATTGAATTTACATTATCCTCGATCATGTATTTTAATCCGTCTTCTTTAAAATTTACCGGTCCGTCGGTTCGTAAGTGGGAGTAAAATCCGAAAACGCCGGCAACCCATTGCAAATTTTTGTCGGTTGTCGATTTAAAAGTTATTTCCTGAGTAATGGCGTCCTGTTTTTGTTTTTGTTGTAAGGTGAAAACAGATAAAGGAGTGAAATCCTGATCCATGTGCATATTGTCTTTCAGGAACTGATATCCGGTAATCGAGTTCATAATGTACCGGTCATGTATATATTGTAATAAAATACTGCTGGTCGATAATTTCCGGTCATAGGAAGAGCGGTCGTTATAATTGATCGGATATCGGATGTCTTTTTTTTTGTCGAACATTTGGTAAGGATAACCATCCTGATCGTTATATTCAAAATCGGAAGTAAGATTTATTTTCAGACGGGGATTGATTTTTATATAGATTTGAGCTCGTCCTCCAGCAACTTCTGTTGATCCCGAATTTTTTCCCGTTGCGATATTTTTAAAATATCCATCGTTTTTCCGGTATTTCCCGCTGACGGAGAACGCTACATATTCATTTATTTTATGACTATGGGAGAGGGCCGCATTCCATGTATTATGGTTACCGTATCCGGCTTTTATCTTCGTTCCTTGGTAGTCAAAAGGAGATTTTGTGTATATATTGATTAATCCTGCCATAGTATTTCGTCCATATAAAGTACCTTGCGGACCACGCAGAATCTCTATTTTTTCAATATCCATAAAATCGAAATCGAACGAACTTTTGTCCAGATACGGAACATTATCGACATTTAATCCTACTGCCGGAGAATTGATTCGTGAACCGATCCCTCGTATATATATTGATGAAATCAGCTTAGAGCCGTAATCCGGAATATATAGATTAGGGGCTATTGACGAAAGACCTTTTAATGACATGATATGCTGTCGTTCCAGTTTTTTTTCTCCGATAATCGATATAGAACCGGGAAATTCAAAGAACCGAGTTTCTGATTTGGGAGATGATATCACCTCTATTTCGTTTAGATTCACGTTTTTGTAAATCGTACTATCCCGGTCAGATTGTTCTTTATCTATTCTGGCAAGAACCGGAAGTGCCTCGGTTGCGATTAATAAAAGCAGTAGTAATTTTTTCATCCTTTTTACCTTATTTTTTGAACATACAAATTAAAGCCATAATGGTGGAGGAGGCAATCACTATATGTAGTGATTTTTAAGAAATAAAAAATTGCCGAATTCTGTATTTTGTGTAATTTTACCGAATCGAAGAGATTTTTTGTTTTTCATCATATTTATAGTAGTTGAAATTGTTTATCCGCCTGTTTGCTAATTTGCCGGTCATATATTATGCAACAATACAATGAAGACACTATCGTAGAGCAATTGCAAGATCCTCTTAAATGCAGAGAGGCGTTTGCGCAGGTTGTCGCTCATTATAGCGAGCCGTTATATTGGCAGATACGTAAGATGGTATTTTCTCATGACGATGCTGACGACCTGTTACAAAACACCTTTCTTAAAGCATGGAACAGTATTGCTTATTTTCGAGCCGAAGCCCGTTTATCTACTTGGTTGTATCGCATTGCAGTCAATGAGACGATTACATTTTTAAATAAGCAACGTCAACAGAATCATGTCCCGTTAGAAGGAGAAGACTTGTTCTTGCTTGATAAACTGGAGGCGGATGAATGGTTTGACGGGAATAGATTACAAAAACGTTTGCAGGAAGCCATATTGAAACTTCCCGAAAAACAACGTCTTGTTTTTAATATGCGTTATTTTGACGATATGAAATACGAAGAGATGTCTCACATTTTGGGAACATCGGTAGGAGCATTGAAAGCTTCGTATCATCATGCGGTTCGTAAAATCGAAGAATATTTAACATCAGATGATTAAACCTTATTGTCCGATTATAGTCTAAAAGGCAAAGATATTATGGAAAAAGATAAAGACATATTAAAGCAGGTGGGGCGTGATACAGGCATGAGAGTTCCCGATGGGTATTTTGAAAGTTTTACGTCTCGAATGGTAAGTCAATTGGACAATTTTGAGGTTGTCGAACCTGAAAAGCCGACTGTATGGCAACGTGTCAGACCTTGGTTATATATGGCGGCAATGTTTGCCGGAATAGCTTTGATGGTGCGTTTGTTCGTTCCGGAAAAAAGATCTTCCTCTGTTGTGGCGGAAACGGAAGTTTCAATAACAAATGAGAATGTAGAAGACTATTTATTTTACAGTAATGTAGATGAATATTCGGTATATGAGTATTTGGCGTTAGGAGAATAAGAGATCTGATACTTATTGTATATAAAGAGATGAAAAGAATAATTACTGCATTTTTATTTTTCGTTTTGATTTTGCCTGTATGCAAAGCGCAAGGCACTTCTCCGGAAGATCGTTACAAGAGTTTTCAAACTTATAAAAAAGAGTATCTGAAAAAGCAAATCGGTCTTACAGATAAGGAGGCAGCACATTTTTTTCCGTTGTATGATGAAATGCAGTTGAAAAAATATCGGTTGAATCGCCAAGTGCGCAGCGAGGCGAGGCGTATTGCACATTCGAAAACTCCTGTTTCGGAAAAAGAATATGCAGCATCAGCAGAAGCTCTCTCTCTATTACCGCTTAAAGAAGCTCAGATAGAACGTGAGTATTTTATTCGTTTCAGAGGAATTCTCTCCCCGAGAAAGCTTTTTCTGTACCGTCGTGCTGAAAATTCTTTTGCAAAAGCTATGTTGCAGCATAGAGATCAAGGGAAGCAAAAGAAATAACATCTTAAAGCCGGTTTGAATTTTCCGATAAAATTATATATTCTGATTTTTGAAACTGTTTTCCTATTTTACACATCACGTAGCTCGTTATCTTCTTCGTCAGAACAGAAAAATACTTCAAAAATAGTTCTCGAAAAATGTCCGTACAAAATTTGTACAAGTTCTTAAGATTCATGAAATCCGGTTATTAATTATTATAAGTTGAGTAGTCCGATGCTCTTACTATGTTTAATATAATTGGGAAAAATTTATTGCTCGATAAAATGTACAGTTTTTTTATAAAGCTGTATATATCTCTGATTTATTTTGTACATTTGCCTTTCAATATAAGGCAAACCGTTCAAAGAAAAGGTATTAAGTAACATATAAATAAAAAAGATATGAAAAAAAACTGGGTGTTAGTTGTGGCCGTAGCTGTAGCCATAGGCTTTGTTTCTTGTAAAGCTAAAGAAAGTTCATATAAAGCGGCATACGAAAAAGCGCAGGAAAAGCCTGTTGCAGAGCAGACTTTAGCTCCGGAACCTGTCGTGACCAAGCCGGCCTCATCTTCAGATACAAGTTCTTCTCCGGTAAGGGTAAGTACAGAGAAAATTACAACAGTAAATGCCGGAGATGCTTCGAAACTGAAAATGTTCAATGTCGTTGTCGGAAGTTTTACTATCAAAACCAATGCCTCTAATTTGCAGGAGTCTTTAGTCGCAGACGGATATAATGCTTTTTTAGCACAGAATGCAAAAGGTATGTATCGTGTTATAGTCGGCAGTTTCGATGACAGACCTTCTGCTACCGAGTTGCGTGAAAGTGTGAAAGCGAAGTATCCGAATCGGTTCTCGGACGCTTGGTTGCTGATTAACGAATAAAATAAAGAAATATATTATAATAGAAAAGAAAGTGTTCTCATTGCAAGAATACTTTCTTTTTTTGTACAATAATATATAGCCATTCTATTTTATGGGGTATATGATTGGTTTTATTGAGCTTGATTTTTAATAATTCGCATTACCTGTTCTGTTGTATTGGCAATATTGTAAAGAGCAAAGTTTTTCTGCATGGCTTGTTCCAAAGTGACGGGATATGGGAGTATAGAGAATGCCGCAAGAAATCCGGCATCTATGAGTTCTTTCATATTTTCTACACAGCCGCCTAAAGCGATGACTGGAATGTGGCGTTTTCGGGCGGCAGCGAGAATGCCCGAAGCTGTTTTTCCCATAATGGTTTGTCGGTCGAGTTTTCCTTCTCCGGTAATGATCAGATCTGCTCCGGCAATGAGTTTGTCAAAACCGATTATTTCGAGTACCGTTTCTATTCCCGGTTTTAACTGGGCGTGAAAAAATGCAAGACATGCTGCTCCCATTCCTCCTGCAGCTCCTGCCCCCGAAACTTTACTGATATTTATGCCTTTCTCTTGTTCGATTATATGGGAGAAATTTTTTAGTCCTTTGTCAAGAAAACATACTTGTTCACGGTCAGCTCCTTTTTGAGGAGCATATACGTAGGCTGCGCCGTTAGGGCCGAAAAGCGGATTGTTTACATCGCATATTATTGTGAACCGGCAATCTTTCAGTTCCGGTAATACTCCAGACTCATCGATGGAGGCGATCCGGGTTAATATTTTTCCTCCATATCCTAAGATTGTGCCGTTTTCATCTCTTAACCGGATTCCGAGAGCTTGCAACATTCCTGTGCCGGCATCATTAGTCGCACTTCCGCCTATGCCGAGTAGGATATTCCGACATCCTCGCCGGATAGCATTTTTGATCAGTTCTCCTGTCCCGAATGTCGTTGCCTCCATCGGGTTACGTTTTTCTTTAGGTATCAGTGCTAGACCGTTGGCTGCTGCTGTTTCTATAACGGCTGTTTTCCCATCTTCTGATAAGATGTAGCCGGCATTGATCGTTTCCATTTGGGAATTATGTGCGGAACATATTATTTGTTTTCCTTTTAATTGTTGCAGTAATGTTTCGTACAATCCCTCTCCACCGTCAGAAACGGTTAGGCAGATAACTTCACATTCCGGAAATACACGGAGTATTCCCTCTCTTGCGCTTTGGGCAACGTCGGCAGAAGATACCGAACCTTTGAAAGAGTCGGATGCTATGACTATTTTTTTCATAAAGATGTATTTGGCTTACAGATTGGGTGAAAAAGTACAGTCTTTATTTCGAAAAAACAAATTATTTAAAATTTTTCCTCGAATATTTGTTTTTTCAAATTCATTCTATACATTTGCACTCAACAAACAGAGTGAAATGTAAAGATGAATACGATTTTAGTAAATACATATTGGTGGCAATTCTTACAACTCCCGTAGTCGTGAGAAGCAACCTTATGTAATTAAAAATATATACCGTATAAAGAGGTTTGCCAACACGGCAAACCTCTTTTTTTATATCCCGAAAACAGATAGTGAAAACGAAAAAATAAGACAATATGAAAGATTATCAAGTAAATGATGATGGTTATTATGGAGAATTTGGAGGGGCGTACGTTCCTGAAATTCTTTATGGATGTGTAGAGGAGTTAAGGAAGAACTATCTTCCCATTATTCAAAGCGAGTCATTCAAAAACGAGTTTGACGGTTTGTTGCGTGACTATGTCGGTCGTCCCTCACCTCTTTATCTTGCCCCTCGGCTATCCGAGCGGTATGGTTGTCGCATCTATCTTAAACGAGAAGATCTTAACCATACCGGAGCACATAAGATCAATAATACTATAGGACAGATCTTGATTGCCAAACGAATGGGTAAGAGACGTATTATTGCCGAGACCGGAGCGGGACAACACGGTGTCGCAACGGCTACGGTTTGTGCTCTTATGAATATGGAGTGTGTTGTTTATATGGGAAAAACCGATGTCGAGCGGCAGCATATTAATGTACAGAAAATGGAAATGCTCGGTGCTACGGTTTACCCGGTGACATCAGGCAATATGACGCTAAAAGATGCTACGAATGAGGCGATACGAGACTGGTGCTGTCATCCTTCGGATACCTATTATATAATCGGATCTACAGTAGGACCGCATCCTTATCCCGATATGGTAGCCCGCTTGCAGTCGGTGATTAGTGAGGAGATACGGAAACAACTCTCTTTGCAAGAAGGACGGGATTATCCTGATTACCTTATTGCCTGTGTCGGTGGCGGCAGTAATGCTGCCGGAACGATTTATCATTATGTTAATGACGATCGGGTAAAAATAGTTCTTGCGGAGGCCGGAGGAAAGGGTATCGATACCGGTATGTCCGCAGCTACTATACAACTTGGCAAAATCGGGATTATTCATGGCAGCAAGACTCTTGTTATGCAGAGCCAGGACGGGCAAATTGAAGAACCTTATTCTATTTCTGCCGGACTCGATTATCCCGGTATAGGGCCTATCCATGCAAACTTGGCGACAAATAAACGTGCAACGGTTTTAGCTATAAATGATGATGAGGCATTAAACGCCGCATTTGAGTTGACAAGACTTGAAGGCATTATTCCGGCACTTGAATCGGCACATGCTTTGGGAGCTCTCGGAAAACTTCGTTTCCGTCCTGAGGATGTGGTTGTGCTTACCGTTTCGGGCAGAGGGGATAAAGATATGGAAACTTATATTCGTGAAATGAAAAATAAATGAAAAGTCAGATGAAAACATTCGATTATACAACACGAAGTAAAAAAGTATTAGGAGATCTGCATACGCCTGTAAGTATCTATCTTAAAGTTCGTGATATTTATCCTCAGTCGGCACTTATGGAAAGTTCCGACTATCATGCAGGAGAAAACAGCCTTTCGTTTATAGCTCTCTGTCCGTTGGCGAGTATCGGGGTAAACAGCGGAGTCTGTACAATGACATTTCCCGATGGATGCAGAGAAAAGAGGATGATCGATGAATCATTTACCGTAGAAAAGGCTATAAACGATTTTATCTCCCGATTCAGAGTATCCGGTGACGAGAGCCGGGTATGTGGGTTATATGGATACACGACATTCAACGCTGTGAAATATTTCGAGAATATTCCCGTAAAAGAGAGCCATGATGAATGCAATGATGCTCCGGATCTGCTTTATATTCTTTATAAACAGGTGATTGTATTTAACCATTTTAAAAATGAATTGACTTTGGTTGAGATGCTTTCTGAAGGAGAGGGCACTACTCTTAACGAACTGGAGTCGGTTATCGAAAATAGAAATTTCGCTTCATATAATTTTTTTCTTACCGCGCCTGTATATAGCACTGTTACCGATGAACAACACAAGGCTAACGTGCGTAAAGGTATAGAGCATTGTTTGCGTGGCGATGTTTTTCAAATTGTTCTTTCCCGTCGTTTTATCCAGCCTTTTTCGGGTGATGACTTTAAGGTGTATAGAGCGTTGCGTTCTATCAATCCGTCTCCTTATTTGTTTTATTTCGATTTCGGAGGGTATCGTATATTCGGGTCTTCACCCGAAACGCATTGCAGGATAGAAAACGGTAAGGCGTACATAGATCCTATTGCCGGAACGACCCGACGTACAGGAGATATTTGCAAAGACAGGGAGCTTACCGAAACGCTTCTTGCCGATCCGAAAGAGAATGCCGAACATGTGATGCTGGTCGATCTGGCAAGAAATGATCTCAGCCGGAATTGTCATGATGTGAATGTTCTGTTTTATAAAGAACCTCAGTATTATAGTCATGTGATACATCTCGTTTCTCGAGTGTGCGGACAACTTGATTCGGAAGCTAATCCGGTCGGGACGTTTATTGATACTTTTCCGGCGGGAACTCTTTCCGGTGCTCCTAAAGTACGGGCCATGCAACTGATTTCTGAGATAGAGCCTCATAACCGAGGTGCTTATGGCGGTTGTATCGGGTTTATCGGATTCAACGGAGATCTTAATCAAGCGATAACGATACGTACTTTTGTAAGTCGTAACCATGAATTGTGGTATCAGGCAGGAGGCGGAATTGTAGCGCACAGCAAAGAAGAGAATGAATTGCAAGAAGTGAATAATAAGTTGGGAGCTTTGAAAAAAGCCATCGATATGGCAGTAACTTTGAAAAATTAGAAGATATGGAAAAGATATTGATATTTGATAATTATGACTCGTTTACCTACAATTTATTGCATCTGGTGCACGAGTTAGGAGAGACCGATGTCGAGGTGTGTCGGAATGATAAAATTACGCTTGACGAAATAGAACGTTTCGATAAAATTATACTTTCGCCCGGTCCTGGCGTTCCGGAAGAAGCGGGGTTATTGTTGCCATTGATACGACGTTATGCTCCTACGAAGAGTATTTTAGGAGTTTGTCTCGGTCATCAGGCTATTGGTGAGGCTTTCGGCGCAGTATTGGAAAATCTGAAGGAGGTATATCATGGGGTGCAGACTTCTGTGGAAATTATTACGGACGACTCGCTTTTTACGGGATTGCCCCGAGAAATACAAGTAGGTCGTTATCATTCCTGGGTGGTCAGTCCTGATGGATTTCCGGCAGAGCTCGAGATCACGGCGAGAGATGCTTCCGGACAGATCATGGCGCTTCGACACAGAAAATATGATGTACGTGGCATACAGTTTCATCCCGAATCGGTATTAACACCTGAAGGGCATACGATTATTCGCAATTTTCTTTATCATTAAAATAAAAACGGAAATGAAGCAAATTCTATATAAGTTGTTCGAACATCGGTATCTTGGGAGAACCGAAGCTCGGGATATACTTCAAAATATCGTACAGGGTAAGTACAATGATGCGCAGATAGCCTCTTTAATTACAGTATTCTTAATGCGGAACATCTCAGTCGAGGAACTGACAGGATTTCGGGATGCTTTACTCGAAATGCATATTCCGGTCGATCTTTCCGAATATGCTCCTATCGATATAGTCGGTACTGGAGGTGACGGAAAAAATACGTTCAATATTTCTACTGCGGCATGTTTTGTCGTAGCAGGAGCAGGTTATCCCGTTGTGAAACATGGAAACTACGGAGCTACTTCGGTAAGCGGGGCAAGTAATGTTATGGAGCAGCACGGTGTACAATTTACTTCTGATATGAGTCGTCTTCGTAAGAGTATGGATATGTGTAATATTGCCTATTTGCATGCACCTCTTTTCAATTCGGCCATGAAAGCCGTTGCTCCTGTTCGTAAAGCTTTGGGGGTACGTACGTTTTTCAATATGCTCGGTCCGCTGGTCAATCCGGCCTTGCCGAAATATCAGTTGCTCGGAGTTTATAATTTGCCGCTATTGCGTCTTTACAATTATGTCTTTCAGGAGAGCGATACTCGTTTTGCCGTAGTGCATGGTCTCGATGGATACGATGAAATTTCATTAACGGGAGAGTTTAAGGTTGCGACTTCTACTACTGAGACGATCTATACTCCTGAAAGTATAGGTTTTAACCGTTATTGTGAGCAAGATCTCGATGGGGGAAAATCTCCGGATGAAGCTGCTCGTATATTTGATCGTGTATTGCAAGGTGAAGCTACACCGGCGCAAACCGACTGTGTGATTGCTAATGCAGCGTTTGCTATTCAGGTAATTGAGCCGGAAAAATCTCTGGCAGACTGTATCGCCTTAGCTCGTGAATCTATGGAAAGTGGAAGAGCATTAAAGACATTGAAAATGTTTGTCGAACTTAATTCTTGATTCGAAGATGAATATTCTGGATAAAATAGTTGCAGATAAACGAATCGAAGTGCAGCGACATAAAGAAGCCTATACTGTGGATATGCTTTTAGGAAGCGAACAAATGATGCGCAGTACTGTTTCCCTGAGCCGTGCATTGTCAGAATCTTCTTCAGGTATAATAGCTGAGTTTAAACGTCGTTCTCCTTCAAAAGGGTGGATACATCGGGATGCCGATGTCGAAAGAGTTGTACTTGATTATCAACGAGGTGGAGCATCTGCATCTTCTATATTGACTGATTATACTTATTTTGGCGGAACGGTTGCCGATTTGTGTAAAGTCCGGAAAAGCATTGATATACCTCTTTTACGTAAAGAGTTTGTAATCGATGAATACCAGATTTATCAAGCAAAAGCGATAGGTGCGGATGCCGTGTTGCTCATCGCTGCAGTACTCGATCGGAAGACTTGTCGTCGTTTTACCGATTTGGCTCATAGCCTCGGAATGGAAGTATTGCTCGAGTTGCATGAAGAAAAAGAACTCGACTATTTGGATACCGGAGCTGATATGATAGGAGTTAACAATCGTGATTTGACGACCTTTGAAACTCGAGTGGAACACTCGTTCGATATGGTTAGGTATTTGCCTTCGGATAAAATCTGCATATCGGAAAGCGGGATTTCTTCCCCCGATACGGTTAGAGCTTTGCGTCGGGTGGGATTCAGAGGATTTTTAATGGGAGAGAATTTTATGAAAGAGGTTCGACCCGGTGCAGCTTTGAGCTGGTTTGTGAAGCAGTTAAACGGTGGAGAAGATGTTGGTTAAAGTATGCGGTATGCGTGATGGGGAGAATATTCGGTTGGTGGAGAATCTGTCGGTTGATCTCATAGGTTTTATTTTTTATCCCCGTTCTCCTCGTTATGTAAATTCCTTGCCTAAGTACCTGCCGCGATCTGCAGGACGAGTAGGGGTTTTTGTAAATGAAAAGCTGGGCGTGATCGAAGATGCGGTAATCCGATACGGACTTACACATGTGCAGTTGCACGGGAGTGAAATCCCTTCTGTGTGCGTGGCATTGAGGCAACAAGGAATACAGGTGATTAAAGCCTTTTCTGTATCTGTTCCAGATGATTTGATGGCTGTCGGGAGATATGACGGGTGTTGTGATTTTTTCTTGTTCGATACTTCTACGTCCGGTTATGGCGGTTCAGGATGTTCGTTCGATTGGGGTATATTGCAACATTATACAGGAAACGTTCCTTTTTTGATAGCAGGAGGTATAGGAGAGAATGATGTGGAGAGAGTTTTGAATTTTAAGCATCCACAATTTGCAGGGGTGGATTTGAACAGTTGTTTTGAAATTTCTCCCGGAATAAAAGATATAGAAAAATTAAACCGATTTATAACAAAATTAAAGAGATGAATCGAATACAACAATTGTTTGGCCGTAAAGAAAAAAATATTCTTTCGGTCTATTTTACAGCCGGATATCCGGCGTTTGATATTACTCGTGAGATTATTGGAGAATTACAACGTCAGGGAATCGATATGGTAGAAATAGGAATCCCTTTTTCAGATCCTATGGCCGATGGAATCGTGATTCAGAATGCGGCTGCAAAGGCTTTGCAGAACGGTATGTCATTGAGTAAACTCTTCGGGCAGCTTCGAAATATCCGTTCCGAAGTAGATATTCCGTTAATCTTGATGGGGTATCTTAACCCTATAATGCAATATGGTTTTGAGAACTTTTGCCGAAGTTGTCATGAAGTAGGAGTAGATGGAGTAATAATCCCGGACTTGCCGTTCAAAGATTATCTTGAAGAGTATAAGCCCGTAGCAGATCGTTATGATCTGAATGTAATAATGCTTATTACCCCTGAAACTTCCGAAGAACGTATCCGATTTATCGACCGGAATACAGAAGGATTTATCTATATGGTATCTTCTGCGGCGACGACCGGTGTGCAGCAGTCGTTCGATGAAGTTAAGCAGGAATATTTCCGTCGTATAGCTGCGATGAATCTTCGTAATCCCCGCCTGATAGGATTCGGTATATCTAACCGGGAAACATTCGATTCAGCTTGTCGGAATGCTTCCGGTGCGATTATCGGTAGTCAGTTTGTTAAGTTGCTTGCACAGGGGTCTCCTGCAAAAGCCGTTTCTCGATTATTGGAGATGATTGGGAAAAAGTAGGTTGAGAATTTATATGGATTTAAAAATCACGATAATATATTTATCGAAAAATTTAGATAGCATCTTGTAGATTGCGGATGCGGTAGAGAGTATAAAAATAACGGTTGATCAATTGATCAACCGTTATTTTTATTAAATATGTTATTTATTGCTTCGTTTACGTTCCGTCTCATCCAAAATAATTTTTCGGAGACGAATATGATGCGGAGTAACCTCTACATATTCATCTTCTTTAATGTATTCGAGAGCTTCTTCGAGGCTAAATACGACAGGAGGAATAATTTTTGCTTTATCATCAGCTCCTGAAGCACGCATATTGGTGAGTTTTTTCGATTTGGTTACATTCACTACGATATCGCCCTCTTTGGCATTTTCACCCACAACCTGCCCTGCATATACTTCTTCTTGCGGAAAGATGAAGAATTTGCCTCGATCTTGCAGTTTATCTATTGCGTAAGCATAAGCAGTTCCTGATTCCATAGCAATCAGCGATCCGTTTGTACGGCGGTCAATATCGCCTTTCCATGGTTGATATTCGAGAAAACGATGAGCCATGATCGCTTCACCGGCCGAAGCGGTCAACACATTATTCCGAAGGCCGATGATACCACGAGACGGAATTGAAAATTCCATGTGTATGCGGTCTCCTTGATTATCCATGCTTAGAAGATCTCCTTTGCGGCGTGTTACCATATCGATAATCTTGCTGGAATATTCTTCAGGTACGTTAACGGTTAATTGTTCTACCGGTTCACATTTTACACCGTCGATTTCGCGGATGATTACTTGGGGTTGACCTACTTGCAGTTCGTAACCTTCACGACGCATGGTTTCGATTAAAATAGATAAATGGAGAACTCCACGTCCATATACAGTCCATACTCCATCTTCAGGAGCTTTTTCTACACGTAAAGCAAGATTCCGGTCCAGCTCTTTTTCAAGTCGTTCGGCAATATGTCTGGATGTGACGAATTTACCGTCTTTACCGAAGAACGGAGAGTCATTATTGGTAAATGTCATCGACATGGTCGGTTCGTCGATGGCGATTCGTTTCAGCGGTTCTGGATTTTGAATATCGGCGATCGTATCTCCGATCTCGAAACCTTCGATACCGATCAGAGCGCAAATTTCACCTGATTGGGCAGATTTTACTTTGGTTCGTCCCAATCCTTCGAAAATATGTAATTCCTTAATTCGTTGCTTTGAAATAGAACCGTCTTTTTTACATAAAGCGACATCTTGTCCCTCGTGTAATTCTCCTCGGTGCACGCGTCCTATGGCAATACGACCTACATAGGACGAGTAATCTAAAGATGTTATAAGGAGTTGGGGTGTTCCTTCTAAATAAGCTGGTTCGGGAATATTCTCGATAATGGCATCTAATAAGGGTGTGATGTCTTCTGTCCGATTTTTCCAATCAGTTGACATCCAATTTTGTTTTGCAGATCCGTAAATTGTCGGGAAATCGAGCTGTTCTTCTGTTGCATCGAGACTGAACATCAGGTCAAATACCATTTCCTGCACTTCATCGGGACGGCAGTTCGGTTTATCTACCTTATTGATTACTACGATAGGTTTCAAACCCATTTGTATTGCTTTCTGCAATACGAAGCGGGTTTGAGGCATCGGGCCTTCAAAAGCGTCTACGAGCAATAGACAGCCGTCGGCCATATTCAATACCCGTTCGACTTCTCCCCCAAAATCGGCATGTCCCGGAGTATCTATAATATTTATCTTGTAATCTTTATATCGTATCGATACGTTCTTGGAAAGGATTGTTATACCTCGTTCACGTTCCAGATCGTTATTGTCGAGTATTAACTCGCCGGAGTTTTGATTCTCGCGAAATAGTTGTCCGGCCAAAAGCATTTTGTCGACCAGAGTTGTTTTCCCGTGGTCGACATGTGCAATGATAGCAATGTTTCTGATTTTTTGCATATAATCTATTTTGAGTGGTGCAAAGGTACGACAAAAATTTTTATGATGTTTCTCTTTAATTTAAGTTTTCTTCCTTTGTCATTAATATTTACTGTTCCGATTCTTTTCATAAAAATTTTTTCATGTTTTTAGAATCTGTTTGGATTTTTCCGATAATATAAAAGGAATATGCGGCAAAGAGTCAAACAAGGCTAAAATGGGAAATACCAGAATCTTTTCAGAAGAAAAAGCGTTCGGATATTTAAAAAAGCTTGCAAAAATATGGTAAATCAAAAATGAATTTATACCTTTGCCCCCTCAAAGAATTTATTAACAACAAAATCGCAGAAAAATGTATTTAACTTCTGAGAAAAAAAGAGAAATCTTTGAGAAATACGGAAAGTCTAATACTGATACTGGCTCACCTGAAGCGCAGATAGCATTATTTTCATACCGTATTGCTCATTTGACTGAACATTTAAAGTCAAATCACAAAGATTATAGTACTGAAAGAGCTCTTAGAATGTTGGTTGGTAAACGTCGTCGTTTACTTGACTATTTAGTAAAAATCGATATCGAACGGTATCGTGCCATTATTAAAGAGCTTGGCATCAGAAAGTAAGAAATTGCTTCGGCCAAAAAACGGCTGTCCGTATTACGGGCGGCCGTTTTGCATTTTTTCAAGTAAAAACTTGTTGTTTAAAGAATTTCCGATTTTTAATCTTTTGCCAGACTGAATTCTTTATCGGCAAATAATTCTGCCAGTCCCGAAATTTGCTTTAGGCGCAACAACTCGTCTTTGTCCATTCCTATATTCTTTTGTATCCAGTTGTCAGACATACCGGCTTTTACGAGTTCCGATACAATATTACTCATCAATTCAATATTGTGGGTTCCTCTTGCCCGGTTGTGGCGTATTGTAGATGCCATTCGGTTTGAAAGATCTTTTTCTATTACGACAACCGGTAATTTCCCTTCTTCTCGTTCATAAATCCGTTTCGAAGTTTTCATTACTTGATATCGGTGATATCCATCTACCAGTTCGTAGACATCTTGTTCGGGGATATAGTAACATACACAGGGCATCGTGTACCCATCTTCCCAGATCGAAACCTCCAGAAGTTTCATTTCCGGAGGAGCGACTATATTTGGATTGTAACTATTGGCTACGATCTTTTCGATCGGAACGGACAAAACTTTGTATACAGGACTTTGGTATTTTTCCATAATTAAAATAAGGATTGGTATTTTTTCATGACGTTTTCCCTTAATTCTTTTTCGTGTTTATTAGGGGAGAACCCCATGTATTTACAACAATGGTCGTTTTTCAAAATGCAAATGCAAATTCGTTTAAAAGTCGGGATCTCTTTAAATTCAGGAATATCGATGTCATCGAGATAATCCATTCTCACTGGTTTTTTCGAAGTTTTATAGTTACTTTTTTCTCCGACAGTGATCGAGATACCGGCATCTTCCAACTTCTTTATTGTTTCATTAGCAAGACAGCCGCCTTTATTTTTCCAAAAAGCCACGCTCACCGATAGTTTTTCAAGATAATTGTTTCTTGTCTCTTCGGGAAGTGTACTTAGTAAAAATTTCATATAATCTGCCCATGTCATATTCTTAGGCAATTTTATAGACTGCCATCCTAAAGCCGTTGTACCGCCATATATCCCGGCAAATCCGACTCCGTTTACTCGGTTTATCATACGTCCCCACATGTCAGGATCGATGGCTCGGTATAATTTTAAGCTCCCGATTGCTTGAGAAAGAAAAGGACTGGCTACACGTTGTTTCTCCAAAGAGACGCCGGCTTGGTAATACAAATCATAGAGATGGTTATAGTCCCATTTGAATTTTCCGTTTGCAGTCCATACATCCGTTGTCTGCCAATCATAGATCGGATATGCATTGTAGATGTATTCTCCACACCGTCTTGTCCATTTCAGACCTCTATATTTCTGATAATTTTTCGAGCTGTATATTGTTCGCCAACGGTTATAGCTTTCTTGAGTCCGTATTCCGACAAGACAGCAAGTACGTTGCGCTTTTTTTTGGATGTGCAACCAGTGGGCGAATTTGTATTGGAACTCATAATCCCACATGTCTTCTGTGTAAAATGGAAAATCTTCTTTTCGGTAACAACCTTCAGGCATCTCACGTACCCAGATGTCTTGGCATGCATCGTCCCACGGTCGCCAGAATTGTTGGTACATAGAGGTGCAGGTTATAACTTTGAACGGTACGCAGACCCGGTAAACATTCAGAATGTCCGCATTAGATTTGAATACTCGTTCTACGTACTCTATTGTTTCTTGATATTGTACTTCATAGTCCATATGGAAAACCGTCAGTTTCCGATCGAGCTTATGTTTCCGAATGTAATCGATGCAGAGATTCAATAATACTCCGCTATCTTTCCCGCCGGAGAAAGAGACATAGACATTATCAAATCCGGAAAAGATCTTTTCCAGGCGGTCTTGGGTCATATCATATACATTCTTTCGGGTTGTTTTCATCTCCTTTCCATTCCATTTTTACATAAAGTTTCCATTCTTTGACTGGAGAAAAACCTTTCTCCTGAAATATATTTACGTGTCGGGTATGTGTAACGGAATATATCGGATAATCTTCTCCGAAAGTGGTTACAACTTTGTCTATCATTTGGGAAAGCAATTTTGCATTATCTCCCGAAATATAATAGTTGTCTATTGTGACGTTGTGTGCTTTGATTTCGACTGGAATGAATCCTTGAACAGTATTGTTTTCGGTCGTGACAAACCAAATGTGGTGTATTGAAGTTTTAAAAGGATAATTGTTGTTCTGTCTCAAGATTCCCGGACTCATAACCAAAGGGGCGACAAGCTTATATAACTGGGGATCGGTTCCTGAAAATTTTTCTATCTTCATAAAAACAAACTTTTAAATCCTATGTGATGCCCGATGAATTATAAAAAATCATCAATACTTATTAAATTGATCTTCTCTTCTTAAAATCTTGTTTTAACTAAAAATGTACTTGAATAAAGCATTGTATTTTTAGCGATAATACTATTTTATGACAATAAATATTAGCAATTTGTCATCTTTTGTGCATATAAAAAATAAATAAAGAAAATCATATTCACAAAATTATAAAATTAATTTCTGATTTGTATGAGATTTTGATTTATAACTGATTATTTTTAAGATAAATAAACTTTGGTCGGTGTGTAAATAATTATAAAATTTAAACTTTAATGAGAATCGGATTTTAATAGCCGGTCTAATTTTATTCGAATAAAGTTTTAGAGAAATCCACAAGAACAATCAGTCCCTCCAAGGGCTCTCAGTTGTGTTTTTTGTTATTTTTATTGTTTGATTCTTTCTTGTTTTGAAGATTGGAATGACTGATTTGAAAATATTTGTTTCAGAAGTATTTGGATTTGTCGAATAGTTTTTTTACTTTAGATTATTAATTGGTAATACGAATGAGATTAGGAACGGAAATATTTCAGGTGAACCGTAGTTTGAAAGACCCCTATACCGGTTGTTTATTGGTTTCAGAACCATGCCTGAATGAGGTATATTTCCAACGGTCGGTTGTTTTGTTGGTCGATCATGATCCGACGATCGGAAGTATGGGGCTGGTTCTTAACAAGTCTTCCAATCTGATGTTGAATACCGTAATCGACGGTTTGGAAAATGTTCCGGAGATTCCTGTCTTTTGCGGAGGGCCTATGGAGAGCGATCATTTGTTTTATATACATACATTGGGGCGATTAATACCCGGATCGATAGAGATAGCTGAAGGATTATATATCGGAGGTGATATAGATGTGGTATTGTCTTATATAAGAAGTGGAAATACCGTAGAGGGGCATATAAAATTCTTTTTAGGGTATAGCGGTTGGGAGGCCGGGCAATTAATAGATGAGATTGCCAATATTTTTTGGATCGTATCCGAAAAAGTATCGCCTTTATTTTGTATTTGCGGTGATGGGGAACAGAGTTGGCGTAAAGCTGTCGTAGATTTAGGAGAAGATTATAAATCATGGCTCAAATATCCTCGTTTGCCTATTCTCAATTGATCCGTTGCATGACAACTACGTTTTTATATCCGTTTTCAGTTTTTACCCATTCTTTAAAAAGTCCGCAAGATATGAATCCGTTTTCAGAAAAGAGTTTCAAACTGTTTTTATTTTCTTGAAGGATGTGGGCATAAAGTTGGTGCAGATGCAAAAAACCGAAAGCGTATGAACACATTAGTTGCAAAGCTTCATTGCCGAAACCTTTCCTTTGATGATCCGGCGCTATAAGAATACCTACCGCTCCTCTTTCGTGATGTGGGTCGATCTCGAACAAATCTACCATTCCGATTGTTTCGTTCGTTTTTTTTAAAGTAATCATCATTCGTAGTTGTCGGGTCTGATAAATATCGTAACAACTGTTTTGAATATATTCACGAAGAGTGAATTTTGAGAATGGAGCTAATGTACATCCATGAACCCATAGAGAAGAGTCGTTTTCCCATTGATATAAAATGTCGAGATCTTCGGGTTCGATAGCTCGTAAATAGATATTTGTTCCGGATAGGTATGACATACTTTTTACAGTTTAAAGATAACGGTGATGTTTTTTGTAGAAATAGAGGAGTGCCTGAATATGTCGGCATGCCAATTTTGAAAAAATTTTTCGGTTGGTTACCCGTTTCCAATGATGGATAATTGAAAATTGGGGTAGATAGACGATTTTGAAGCCATTATTCCGTACTCGTATACAAAAATCTGCATCTTCCGGACCGTAAAAAATATTTTCATCCAAAAGACCTGTCAAATCAAGTACTTCACGACGGATCATTTGACAAGCTCCGATTAAATATTCCGGCTCATATTCAACTGTATGAAAAATCTCTTTATTTTTTCTTCGTATAAAAGTGTAGAAAATATTTTTGAATTTTATACCGAGTCCCGGATATTCCTTATCGCTTTTTTGAGTTTCTTTTTGTGTATTTGTCAGCTTGCAACCGCAGATTCCTGTTTCGGGATGAAAGTCCATGTAAGCAATCATGCCGTATATAGCGTTCTCGTTAGCGATAGTGTCATCATCGAGGAGCAGAATATATTTGCCCGATGCTTTTTCTATTCCCCGGTTACGGGCATATGCTACACCTCGGTTACAGGGAAGTGTGACTGTCTGTATTTGAGGATAGTTTTCCTTAACATATCGTGATGCGCCGTCTGTTGATCCGTTATCTACCCAGATGATCTCGATATCTTCTTTCTGCAGTGTATATGAAAGAGATGCAAGGCACTCTTTAAGATGTACCAGAGAATTCCAAGATATGAGGATGATTGATAACCGCATAAAGACTATTATCCGAATAATTTTATTTTTAAGGCTCTTAAAGCGTACGAAAATTCTTTGACTGAAGTAAAGCGTCTGAGTTGTGTCGAAATAAAATAATATGAAAAGAAATATTTCAAATTGCTTCGGAATAATATCCTTTCCATTTCGTGAGATGAAAGATGAGGATAATTTAATATCGACTCTCGTTGAACATCGGTAGGAACATATTCTCCACCCTTAATCCATCCGTTTTCTTTTGCCATAGCATAAAATTCCGTACCGGGAAAAGGAGATACGATGTTGAACATAATCTGATCGACTTTCAGTTTTTTTGCTCGCCGTAAAGTATCCTTAAGAGTTTCTTTGGTTTCTAACGGGCTTGTCCCGATTAGAATATTCAGCTTGACCGGAACATTATATTTTTTCAGATACCCGATTGCGTCATATATCTGTTTTTGTGTAATTCCTTTTTTAATGAATTTGAGAATATCATCGTTAAATGATTCTACGCCTAAATCGACATATTTGCAGCCCGACATACCTAAGGCTCGGGCTATTGTGTCGGTAATCGCATCAACGCGGGCTTGACATCCCCATGAAAAGCCGTATTTACGCATAATATTACAGATTGCCAGTGTTCTTTCTTCATTCCAAATGAAGTTGTCGTCCATGAAGCCGATGGCAGTATATCCTTGTTCGTGCAATATCTTCATCTCTTTTTCAATACTCTCTATTGAGCGAAAAGAGATAAACGGCTTCTTTTTAAACTCCCGGCGATTCTCTATTTCCCGAGCGAAAGTTAACGAACTCGGTACGCAGTAAATGCACTGATAAGGACAGTTTCGTGAAGTGATTGCTGTCGTATAAGGCGATATTTTTAATTTGGGATTGTGATAATCCCGATCTGCAATATGATGGCGTGCAGGAAAAGGAAGAGAATCTAAGTCTTTTAATAACAAATGGAATTTGTTGTGTATGATTTTCCCGTTTTTCAGGTATGAGATACCTTCGGTCAGTTTCCAGTCTGTTCCATCTCGTAAAGCATTTGTCCATTCTTTTACAATGACTTCCGGTTCTCCTCTGACGATAACTACTTTTTCATCTGTAAAAAAGCGATCTGTAAAATAAGTAGGTCCTGGACCCATAAATACGACAAATGCGTTCGGCCGATATTTCCGGATTAGGGATAATGCGATTAAATCGTTCTCTATTGACAGATTTACAGTCCAGATATAATAAATATCGCTGTCATCTTCTTTAAGGAACTTTTCGAATTTTTTTCGTGAGGTTTTGTAATAGACGAAGTCTCTATATATCGGAGTATATCCTTCTTGTTCTAATACTGCGACAACGGTCAATTCATATATGTTTGGTGCTGCATACACGATACGGGTGCACCCCGCAGTTCGTTCAGCAGGTTTATTATGATCTAATACAGGTGGAACTAAGAATGTTAATTTCATGGACCTTAATTTAGCGATAAATTCAATATATATAAACGATCTATTGACGGTATTTCGTATATTTATATTCCGTTTTTTTATGGTTTGAATGTCTCATTGAACGGCATTCTGTTAATAATAGATCTGCCGAGAGTAATCTCATCGGTATATTCCAGTTCGTCACCAACCGATACCCCTCGTGCTAAAATGGAAATTTTTATATTGTAAGGAGCGAGTTTTCTGAAAATATAAAAATTGGTCGTGTCTCCTTCCATCGTAGCGCTAAGGGCAAGAATAATTTCCTGTATCCCTCCTTCCGATACCCGTTTTACCAGGCTGTCTATTTCCAAATCAGAAGGACCAATCCCGTCCATGGGAGAGATGACGCCGCCTAAAACGTGATACCGTCCTTTGAATTGATGGGTATTTTCAATTACCATCACTTCTTTAATGTTTTCTACGACACAAATGATAGAATCGTCCCGGTTGGGGTCGGAGCATAATGAGCAAGTATCCGAGTCGGAAATATTATGACATACGTGACAATATTTTATCTCTTTACGAAGTTTTATAATGGCATTTCCGAAATTTTCTACGGAAAACTCCTCCTGCCGGAGCAGGTGTAATACTAACCGCAAAGCAGTTTTTTTTCCGATACCCGGTAGTTTGGCAAACTCATTTACCGCATTTTCAAGTAATGCGGAAGAGTAAGGTCGATTCATCTGAATATTGTTTTTTGTGTTTGTCTGATTCTCTATGAATAATACTGTTTTTGTGATGACCGAAGTGAAAACAGTCTTAAAAGAGATTCGATATTAAAAAATATTTCTGTTACGAAATTAAGATTTTTCTTTAATAAAGCCGTTACGGTAAGCGATCAATAATTTTTTCAAATCTTTTATCTGAGTCTCGAGCTCTTTTCCTATATCGGTGTCGCGTACCATCATTCGTTGCGAATTGAGTTCGAGGATAAAACTGGTCGAAATAATATCGATACCTTCTTCTATTGCTTTTTGTGCCGACTGAAAAGGCTCGTGTTGTGTCAGTTGTAATCCTCGTGAGTGAAAAATCAACGTATAGCCTGCGATTCCGGTTTCCGGTTGGTACGCTTTTGAAAATCCACCGTCGATTACCAGAAGCTTTCCACCGGCTTTTACCGGTTTTTCTCCTTTGATCGTTTTTACCGGAACATGTCCGTTGATAATATGGGAATGAATATTATTTATTCCAAATTCTTTCAGTATCATGTCGCAGACACGCTCTTCATTTCTTAATGTGTAATAATATCCCTTTTTCTCTTTCCAAAGCTCTTTATCATCGGTAAAGTAGCGTTCGAACGTCGCCATTTTGTCTTTGTCGAATGGAGGTGCATCTTCTCCGCACCAGAGATACCACATATAATCTCGTGCAAATTTTTTCTCTTCAGAACCCTCTTCATCAAAATAGGCGATTCGTATTATCTGATCTATTCGGTCGAGTAATGCTTTTCCCTTATATTTTTTGTCTCGTATCGTTATCTCTTTAAAAGATCCATCGGCATTCAACGGTATAGAGGCATGATACAGCAGATTAGAGTTGCGTACCAGATATATGCTTCCGTAAGAAAACAGGCATCGCATGTGTTTTCTCAGTTTTTCGCTGTTGACAAAAGAGTAGCGTAATCGACGTATCAAATCTTGCTCTTCATCGGTGAGATTATAGGGATCTTTAGGATCGATAGTCGGGAAATAAGAGTCTGTTAAAGAATATTCTTTTCCATTCAGAATCAGCTTTCCCCGCTTATAATCGATCTTATCGAGCAATAGTCGGTTATCCATATTATATTCGGGATGAGCCTTGATAAGCTGAGCCTCCAGTTTAAACTGTATGATTGTGATTGCCTTGTGCATTTGAGCAATCAGTTTTTGGGTCTTTTCGCTATGTACGTTATCCGTTCCTACTTTGGGCATGAAAAGCGAGCAAGGATCATCTTTATAACGTTCTATGGCGAATGTCGCCAGTGGCAGCAGGTTTATTCCATACCCGTCTTCGATCGTAGTCAGATTCCCATAACGCATTGCCATTCTTACGACGTTGGCGATACAGCACATGTTACCCGATGCAGCCCCCATCCATAATATATCGTGATTGCCCCATTGTATATCGAAATTGTGATAATTACATAATGTATCCATGATAATATGAGCCCCCGGTCCTCGGTCATATATGTCGCCTACGATATGCAATGTGTCTATCGTGAGTCGTTGTATGAGGTTGCACATGGCGATGATAAAACAATCAGCTCGCCCTGTCGATATGATAGACGAGATGATACCGTTCACATAAGCTTGTTTGTTCGGGTCTATCTGCGATTCGTGTAGCAGTTCCTGTAAGATATAGGAAAATTCTGCAGGGAGAGCTTTTCTTACCTTTGATCGAGTATATTTCGAAGAAACATTTTGACATACTCTGATCAGTTGGTGAAGCGTGATTTTGTACCAGTCTCCCATATCCGGTTCATGGGATTTAATCAGTTCCAACTTATGATCGGGATAATAAATGAGTGTACATAACTCTTTTTTTTCGCTCTCCCGAAGAGTTTGACCGAAAATCTCGTTGACTTTACGACGTACTGTGCCAGATGCGTTTTTCAGAACATGTTGGAAAGCTTCATATTCTCCGTGTATGTCTGTCAAGAAATGCTCAGTCCCTTTGGGTAAATTCAAAATCGCTTCCAGATTGATGATCTCGGTACATGCGTCCGATATGGTCGGGAACTGTTTTGAAAGCAGTTGTAAATATCGCAGGTCTTGTAATGCGGTCTCTACAGATATATCGTTCATAGAATCATAATTTTCCATGTAAAGTAATAGGTTTAGTAATTCAAAAATAGCCTTTTTTTTAGATTCGGGCAAGATTATCGGCAGATAATCCTTATATTTGTCATAATAACTGTCGATTAACTAAAATGATTATGGAGATAAAAAGTGCACGTTTTATAATAAGTAATACTGATGTAACGAAGTGTCCTTCGGGAAATTTACCGGAATATGCCTTTATCGGTCGTTCTAATGTAGGGAAATCGTCGTTGATCAACATGCTTACCAATAAAAAAGGGCTGGCAATGACTTCCTCTATGCCCGGTAAAACGCAGCTTATCAACCATTTCCTGATCAATGATGCTTGGTATTTGGTCGATCTTCCGGGATACGGATATGCACAGCGCGGTAAAGAAGGGCGAGAAAAAATACGCAGTATTATAGAGAGTTATATCCTGAACCGTTATGAGATGACTTGTCTGTTTGTTCTGATAGACTGCCGACATGAACCGCAGAAAATCGATGTCGAGTTTTTAGAATGGCTCGGAGAGAACGAAATACCTTTTTGCATAGTGTTTACCAAAGCCGATAAATTAGGGCCTGTGCGCTTTAAGGAAAATGTCGAGGCTTATAAGAATCGTTTGCTTGAAGATTGGGAAGAACTTCCCCCGGTATTTTATACCTCTTCAGAGAAAAAGCAGGGAAGAACGGAATTACTCGATTACATCGGAAGTATAAACGATTCTTTGGAAAACAGTTAAGGTGTTTTCTGCAGGCTCTTAACCCGCTTCTAAATTACGTTAAATAATATATTGCCATGAAAAGAAACACTATATTTGTGAAAGCCCTTTGTTCACGGCTTGTGATCTGCGGGCTTTTTTTATCAGGTTGTAAACAAAATAACAAAGATCATAATATGGCGACAAAAGATGATTTTATGCGGGAAGCGATAGCGCTTTCTATTGAGAATGTGAAAAATGGAGGAGGTCCTTTCGGTGCGGTGATTGTAAAAGACGGAGAAATTATTGCAAGAGGAGTAAATCGAGTAACGGCATCCAACGATCCTACCGCTCATGCTGAGGTAAGTGCGATACGTGAAGCTGCCGGGAAATTGGGTCGGTTCAATTTGAGCGGCTGTGAAATATACACGTCGTGTGAACCTTGTCCTATGTGTCTGGGTGCGATTTATTGGGCTCGACTCGATAAAATGTATTATGCTAATACGAAAACCGATGCTAAGGATATAGGATTTGATGATTCGTTTATTTATGATGAGCTTGAATTAAAACCTGCAGATCGTAAGCTTCCTTCTGAGACTTTGTTGCGGAATGAGGCGATAAAAGCTTTTGAAATGTGGGATACCAAAGCGGACAAAATAGAATATTGAGTCTTTTGTTTGAAGAGATTCGTGATGAAACGGGACGACAGAGTTGTCGTTCCGTTGTTTTATGAGATTTTTGTATCTAAACAGTCCTATTTTACATTAAATTTATTACTGATGCCTTTATATTCGTAAATATATTCTCCTGCGTTAAAATCAGATACATCTAATTCTATTTTGTCAAAATTATAATCGATTTGTATTGCTTTTAACAATTGCCCTGTAAGGGAATGAATGTGCATTAGGGTTTGTTCTCCGCTATCCAATTGATAGGGTAATGTAATTTTGATTATTGCCGGATTAGGGTATTCCGATTTATTTCATTTTATACAAATATAAGAGATTCTGTATTAAAAAATCTTACTTGATACTTTAATTTTTGTATCTGTCTGTAAATTCAATCGAAAATCGTATCTTTGCTATACGATACAGAAGATTTTGATATTTTCTCGTATTTGCAGATAATAATTAATGAACGAGGTAAATAAAATGAGTACTTGGTTTGAATGTAAAGTAAAATACGATAAAATGATGGAGAACGGCATGCAGAAGAAAGTTACCGAACCTTATATGGTCGATGCTCTTTCTTTTACCGAAGCCGAAGCTCGCATTATAAAGGAAATGACACCTTTTATTTCGGGCGATTTTTCTGTCGCTAATATTAAGAGAGCCAATATCAGCGAGTTATTTTTTGATGAGACGGGCGATAAGTGGTTTAAATGCAAAGTCAATTTTATTACGCTCGACGAAAAGAGCGGTGCGGAGAAGCGGACAGCGAGTTATATGCTCGTGCAGGCACAGGACTTACAGAAAGCTTTGGAAAACCTGTTGGAAGGGATGAAAGGTACTATGGCCGACTTCGAAATAGCTGCTATTAACGAAACGCCTATTATGGACATATATCCCTATGCGGCTGAAGATGAAGACCTTCCTCCTGTTGCAGAATCTTAGATATGAATATTGTTGCAGAAAATATAGAGCGGGTAAAGCAAACTCTTCCTTCGGGAGTGAGATTGGTTGCTGTCTCCAAATTTCATCCGGTAGAGATGATACGGGAGGCATATGATGCCGGTCAACGACTTTTCGGAGAGAGTAAAGTGCAAGAATTGCTTTCTAAAAAGCCTGTTCTGCCGGAGGATATAGAGTGGCATTTCATAGGACATTTGCAAACGAATAAGGTGAAGCAGATCGTACCGTTTGTTTCTATGATACATAGTGCTGATAGTCCTAAATTGCTGCAAGAAATAAATAAGACGGCGGAAAATGTCGGGCGTGTGGTTTCATGTTTGTTGCAAATACACATTGCCCGAGAAGAAAGTAAATTCGGTTTTTCTTTTGAGGAGTGCCGTGACTATCTCCGGTCGGGAGCATGGAAAGATCTTCGCCATGTGCGGTTTTGCGGAGTAATGGGAATGGCTACATTTACAAATGATTGTAAACAAATAGAATCGGAGTTTCTATCACTCCGTAGTTTTTTTGATGAAATAAAGAAAGACTATTTTCCCGAAGATAGTTCGTTTTGTGAAATCTCTATGGGGATGTCCGATGACTATCTTTTGGCGGTAAAAGCCGGAAGTACGCTGGTACGCGTGGGAAGTCGTATTTTCGGGGAAAGAGTATATTAAAAATCTAAACTTACCATTATATGGAAACACTACAGACTGCATATGCCGGACTTACATTGCGTAATCCTCTCATTGTCGCAAGTTCAGGGTTAACAAATAATATAGATAAAATTAAGGATCTTGAAAAGGCCGGAGCAGGAGCTGTTGTCTTGAAGTCTCTTTTTGAGGAGCAGATACTTGATCAAGCACATCATGTTTTGTATCATTCGGCGGATTATCCCGAAGCGTATGATTATGTGCAAAATTATGTGCGGTCGCATAGGATAGAGGAGTACCTGACGTTGATACGTGAAGCCAAAGCTTCGTGTTCGATACCGATTATTGCCAGTATTAATTGTTATGATAATGGGAGTTGGGTATCTTTTGCACGTGATATGGAGGCAGCCGGAGCAGATGCGATAGAGATTAATATTTTAAAAATAGCGACGGTATTAGACGAGAAACCCGGTGAATATGAAAAGCTGCATACCGATATTTTGAAAGCGATTAAAAATGCGGTGAAAATTCCGGTTACGGTAAAAATGGGACAACGTTTCAGCAATATTGTAGCGGTCGTCAACCAACTGAAAGCAAATAATGCAGATGGTGTGGTATTGTTCAATCGCTTCTATCAGCCTGATATTGATATACATAAAATGCAATTTACCTCTGGAACGGTATTCAGCAGTTCTTCTGATTTTAGCAATACGATGCGATGGATCGGAATCGTGTCGGGACAAATTCCTAATTTGTCTTTGGCGGCTTCTACCGGAGTTCATGAGCCGGAAGCGGTAATTAAAGCTTTGCTGGCAGGGGCTTCGGCTGTAGAACTTTGTTCTGTCTTATATCAGCATGGAAACGGTATTATTATGCAGATGCTTACTATTCTTGAAGAGTGGATGCAAAGTCAGGGGTTTAAGACGATAGGAGAATTTAAAGGATTGCTTAATTTTAAGAATGTTCCCGACCAATCGTATTATGAGCGGGTACAATTTATGAAATATTTTTCTAATCGGGATTGATTGTTCATCATGTTAGAGTTGAGGTATGAAAGAAGTCCTTGATCGATAAGTAAGATATGAAGGTGAAAAACCGGAAGTTAGTAACTGTTTATCATTTATTAGCTTCCGGTTTTTTGTTCCTGTTATCGGTGAAGTCGGTTATATATTGTTCTCTCGGCCGGAAAATTCGATATGTTTTATCGAGTTGATCCATATAGAAGCTGTCTAAGTTTTACTCGGGTCAGTTTTGAAAGTTTCTTTCGAGGTTATTTTTCTGTTTTTACGAGGAAGATAGCGGGTTATCTGACAAGGGAAAACGGGAAAAAGACCGGAAGAAAAACGCAAAGATGAGCTGATCATATTTTTGTTGGAAAATTTAGATAGGTTCTAAATCTGACCCGATAATATTTTCTTATCGGAAAATTTAAACGGGCTTTTATTCAAATGATGTTTTAGGAACAATATTGTATTGTCCTTTTATCGGCATCCAACGATACTCTCCATTCTCGTCCAGCACTGCTTTTTCAAATCCGTCGAGTTTTCCGTTTCGGTAACAACGACGATATATTCCGAAAACTCCTTTTAAGCCTTCATTTTTTAAATAGCGTTGTATAAAATTCTGTTCTTGAGATTTGCGTTTCTTTTGGTCTATATGAAAGTCTCTGTTTGCGTTTTTTAAACTTCCTTTATTTATAGCTTGAATCATTTTCTCCTGATCTTCTATCGTTATGTAATATTCGGTATCGGGAGTAAAAGTGGCCATCAATGAATTATTTGTATTTTTGCGGTCTTTTTGAGACTCTGCGAATACCCACATATCTCCCGGGGAAGGAGAGGATGGACGGGGACCGGGATGCGTATGGATAAAGCCCGTTGTTTCCGTATCCGATAGGTTATCCATGTCACCGTTCCACGGATGATAAAGGAATCCGTTTTTTACGTATGGCGCTTGTCCTTTCGTGATCGGATCGGCTTTCAATTCGAATGAATGGCCGTTGCCGGATGTATTGTATTGTCGGACAACAGTTCCGTATTCTATATCTTTATCTGACCGGGATATCGATCGGAGAGTATCCGCACTTAATCCTGTCGGGTTTGAAGTCAGATATGGTTCGATAATGCGAAGGAAATCGGGGTCGGAAATGCTGTCGCGCGGAGCGTTCGGGGCGGTTATCGGCAAGTTGAATTTGCCGGATTGTGTTTGCGTTTGTTTTGTCGGATTCTTTTGAGGTATTCTTTTTTCCACATTTTGCATTATCCGGTTAAACGGATACGGAAGAACGGACCCGGGTGTGATCGGTGGTTGGAAAATTCGGATATTTGTTTCATAATTTTTAGGGCGGGAGTAAGGTGTTGTTTCCATGAGAGATGCTTGTCTTCTGTCGTTTCTTTCTTCATTTTCCTCGTCATCCAGATCCCAAACAGATGTTTTTTTAGGAATAAGTTCGCCTGTGAGTAGTGAAGGAACCCATGTAATACGATCTTTCATAAACTGATTATTTTTTTAGTTAAGTGAATTATGAAAGCAAATGTAAATACGCTGTTTTATGATATGATGCGATAAATATAAAAAATGAATCGGTTATTTGATTTTGATGCTTTTTACAATGTCGTCCATTACAGTTTTAGCTCGTTCGGTCATAAGGCTGTCATGAGGGAAGCACATAAAAATATCGAATGTCTGCTTTTGTAGGTGAAGGTCTGCCGAATGGCTGTCCGGAGGGAAATCATCGCCTCCGGACAAATATAAACTATAAGGGTCGTTAAAATATTCGATTCGAGCTACACAAATGAAATTACTGTCGGGATACTCTATATAGTCGTATAGCTCCCGATTCTCCGGTTTTCTTCGCCACTTTTTTGCAGTGCCCGGATCTTTTTTTAAAGAAAAATATAATTCAATAATTTCATTCGTATCTTTACCTTGATAAATATAAGAGGCTATATAATGTTCTTCTCCGATAAGGTCTCTTTCTGAGAATATTTTTTTCCACGGGTTTACGGTGCGCTGCTCTTCAAATCCCGGAGGAATTACGAGACTGACCTCTTCCTCTTCGGGTGTAGTGAACGAAAACGGAGTCCCTTTTTGTACGCAACAGTAAAAGATGGACAAAAAAATAAAAAAAGAGATGATCAACCTAATGTCTGGTAGTTTCATATACAGATGGTTTGGTATATCCAAATATAGCTAAAAAAAATAATTTATGCAAAGTAATATTATTAACGTCTCTCTTTTTCTTATTTAATGAAAGATTCCTTGCTACTTGTTATTTTGGAGAGGATCATTTATTATAGAATCAAAGCAGATTCGTAATCTGAAACGGGGAAATAGATTTTTATGTTATAAAACATACGCTTTTGAATGACAACATTAGTGAATAAGCGTTATTTTTACACCAAATATACAATATAAAAATAATTATCATGGCAAACACCGATTCTCAAAAAGGAAAGACTCTTTCCGGGCTTCTCAAAGAGAAGTTTGATACTCAGATAGCCGGGAAACCGGTAGCGCTTTATACTCTTACCAATAAAAACGGAGCAGAGATTTGTATTACCAATTTTGGAGGTATTGTGGTTTCTCTTATGATACCCGATGTTTCCGGAAAGATGACCGATGTGGTTTTAGGGCATGAATCGATAGAAGAATATCTGAATACTCCGGAGAAATTTCTCGGAGCTTTGATTGGCCGCTACGGAAATCGTATAAAAAAAGGTTCGTTTGTTTTGGATGGAACACGTTATAATATTCGTTCCAATAATCCGGACTGTGTATTGCATGGCGGTATAGTAGGTTATAACAACGTTGTGTGGGATGCCCGTCAACAAGATGACCAGACATTAGAACTGACTTACCTTTCGAAAGACGGAGAAGAGGGTTTCCCGGGCAACCTTTTCGTGAAAGTGATTTATCAGCTTACTGATAATAATGCAATGAAAATCGATTATGAGGCATTTACCGATAAACCGACCGTAGTAAATCTTACTCATCATTCGTTTTTTAATTTGAATGGAGACGGAGGTGGAGAGGTTACCAACCATAAAGTGATGATCAATGCCGATTATTTTACACCAATGGATGATAAATCTATACCTACAGGAGAAATACGTCCGGTGAAAGATTCTCCTATGGATTTTACTGAACCTCACGAAGTGGGAGAACGAATTGATAGTAATTATGAACAACTTATTTTCGGAAAAGGGTATGATCATAATTATGTGTTGAATAAGAATTATCCCGGTGAAATGACTTTAGCGGCTAAAGCCGTCTCTCCTAAAACCGGAATTTCTATGGAGGTGTATACGACCGAGCCGGGAGTACAGCTTTATACCGGAAATTGGTTAAATGGATTTATAGGGAAAAAGGGACGCAGTTATTCTGAACGTACGGCAATTTGTTTTGAAACGCAGCATTTCCCCGACAGCCCGAATAAACCGCATTTCCCATCAACGGTATTGCGTCCCGGTGAGATATATACTCAGACTTGTATATACACGTTCGGCATAGAAAAATGATGAAGTGAAACAGCACAGAAAAATTTTGCGAATATTCGATTACATAGGTATTATGCATTTTAATCTGTACGAAAAAATCAAAATAACTAAATAATTTATCAACAGTAAAAAAACTATGAGTGACACAACTAACAAGAAGAATTATGCATTGCCTATTGCAATGATGTTCGCCCTGTTTGCAATGATTTCATTTGTAACGGGGCTTACCAATCCGCTGGGTGTAATTGTAAAGAATCAGTTCGATGTTCCGAACTGGATGACTCAGTTGGGTAATGCCGCCAATTTTATCGCTTATGCTTTTATGGGTATTCCGGCGGGTATGATGCTTAAAAAAATAGGATATAAAAAAACGGCTCTTGCAGCTATTGCCGTTGGTTTTATCGGTGTAGGTATTCAGTTTTTTTCGGGACAGCTCGATAACTCCAGTAGTTTCGGAGTTTATCTTGCAGGTGCATTTGTTTCCGGTTTTTCTATGTGTATGCTGAATACGGTCGTGAACCCGATGTTGAATACATTGGGCGGTGGAGGAAAAAGAGGAAATCAGCTGATTCAGTTCGGTGGTTCTTTGAATTCCATTTCGGCAACGATCGTTCCTATTCTCGTAGGTTATTTGATCGGTAACGCAGCTAATGCGAAGATCAGCGATGCTTCTCCGGCATTGTTTATTGCTATGGGTATCTTTGCCGTAGCCTTTATCGTGTTGTCGATAATGAGCATTCCGGAGCCTCACATGGAGCCGGCTAAGGCTAAGACTGAAAAAGATACGCACAGTGCGCTTTCTTTCCGTCATTTTATATTGGGGGCTGTAGCGATTTTCTTATATGTGGGAGTTGAAGTGGGAATTCCGAATTTCTTGAATTTGTTTTTGACGACGTCGCCCGATGCTTCCGGTGCTACCGGCATGGGAATCGATGCTGCTATGGCAGGATCGATTTGCGGTACTTACTGGTTCTTGATGATGGTCGGGCGTTTATTCGGAGGTATTCTTGGCGGTAAATATTCAAGTAGAACCCAGATGATTTTTGTGTGTACATTGGCTTTGATATTTTTGTTGATCGGAATATTCGCTCCGACGACCAGTCAAATATCCATGCCGGTATTCAAGTCCGATATCAGTTTCGGTATGACAACAGTTCCCGTAGGAGTAATGTTCTTTGTTCTTTGCGGACTCTGTACGTCGATTATGTGGGGTGGAATCTTTAACCTTGCAGTCGAAGGATTAGGTAAATATACTGCTATGGGATCGGGTATATTTATGGTAATGGTTTGCGGTGGAGGTATTTTGCCGTTGTTACAAGGCGGTGTAGCCGATATCTTCAGCAACTATATTGTCAGCTTCTGGGTAGTATTCGCAGCAGTTTGCTATATGCTGTATTATGCCTTGATCGGTAGTAAAAACGTAAATACCGATATTCCTGTAGAATAAACATTTTTATTTTTTTCCGAATTATTCGGTTTGGAGGTAATATTTAAAAAAGATAATAATTATGGATAATAAAATAGTCAGAGAAAAATTTGCAGAATTATTTGGAACAGCCGGAGATCTTTATTTTTCACCGGGGCGGGTAAATTTAATTGGAGAACATACCGATTATAATGGAGGTTTTGTTTTACCGGGAGCTATTGATAAAGGTATGTTGGCTGAGATAAAACCGAATGGAAAGAATATAATCCGGGCTTTTGCTGTCGATCTTAATGAATATTCGGAGTTCGGTATGAACGAGGAAGACGCTCCGAAAGAAAGCTGGGCTCGTTATATTTTTGGTGTCGTGCGCGAAATAATTAAACGCGGAGGAAAAGTCGAAGGTTTTGATACAGCATTCTCGGGAGATGTTCCTCTGGGGGCGGGTTTGTCTTCTTCTGCAGCGTTGGAAAGTACGTTTGCTTTTGCTCTGAATGAGATATTTAATCTGGGTATCGATAAGTTCGAACTGGCAAAAATAGGACAAGCTACCGAACATAATTATTGCGGTGTGAAATGCGGTATTATGGACCAATTTGCTTCGGTATTCGGTAAGGAAGGTCACTTGATCCGTCTGGATTGTCGTTCTTTAGAATACGAATATGTTCCTTTTGATCCGAAAGGGTATAAGGTCGTGCTGATAGATTCTGTGGTGAAACATGAACTGGCTTCATCGGCTTATAACAAACGGAGAGAGTCTTGTGAAGCTGTTGTTGCGGCAATTAAGAAAAGACATCCTGAAGTGGAACTGTTACGTGACGCAGATATGAAAATGCTCGATGAAGTGAAGAATGAAGTGTCGGCAGAAGATTACCGTCGTGCGGAATATGTAATTGAGGAGATACAACGGTTGCTCGATGCTTGTGATGCTCTTGAAAAAGGCGATTATAAAACTGTAGGAGAGAAAATGTATGGTACTCATCACGGCATGAGTAAGCTTTATGAGGTAAGTTGCGAAGAGCTCGATTACTTGAATGATGTAGCCCGTGAATGTGGAGTTACAGGCTCTCGGGTAATGGGAGGCGGATTCGGCGGTTGTACGATAAATCTTGTGCCTGAGGATAAATATGATAATTTTATCACGACTGCTGTTAAAGGATTTACTCAAAAGTTCGGAAAAGAACCCAAGGTATATCCGGTGAAGATCGGAGCAGGATCACGTAAATTATAATACATAGTCTAATATGGCGGGTATCCGGAATCGAATGTAACATCATTTCGGATACCCGCATTTTATTTTTAACTTATGCATGAAGACAGTTTTTATGGAGTTCAGGCACGTTTCCTGATAGCAGTAGATTGTACGATACTCGGATTTATCGACAATGAAATCAAGCTGCTTACGTTTCGAAGAAAAATCGAACCTAAAAAAGGCGGACTTTCTTTATTAGGCGGTTTTATGAATGAAAATGAGAATATCGATCAGGCGGCGAGCCGGGTATTGAAGACATTGACAGGTCTTGACAATATTTATATGCAGCAGGTAAAAGCTTACGGAAATGTAGATCGTGATCCCGGAGAACGAGTGATATCTGTGACCTATTATGCTCTGATTAATGTGACCGATTATGCTAATAGTTTGTTGCCGGAAAGTGATTTGGAATGGATTTCGTTGGACAGGAAAAGAGAACTTATTTTCGACCATGAACAGATGCTTGATGATGCTATATTACTATTGAGGCGTCATGCGGCACTGCATCCGATAGGATTTAATCTGTTGCCTGAGAAGTTTACATTGACGCAATTGCAGTCGCTTTATGAATCGATTTATGGTGAAACGATGGATAAGCGTAACTTCCGTAAAAAAATTTTAGGGATGGACATTCTTGAACGGCTTGATGAAAAAGATAAAAAAAGCTCTAAACGTGGAGCTTATTATTATGTGTTTAATCGTCAACGATATGAATCGATGCTCGATAAAGGATTTGTATTCACTATGTAAGAGGTTGATGTGATCGGGGTGGAGTTTGCTATGAGTGCCATGCGTAAATTTGAAAAATAGTTTTGTAAGTTTTGAGCAGGTTTGTAAATTTGAATTTGTTTACGACTTTTGTTAATGTCGGTGGATTGTAAATTTAAAATGCGATGATTATGAAGAAATTGATTTTTGTTGTTCTTTTGTGTATCACGTCTTTAAGTTTTGCGAATGCGCAAAAAAATGCAGTAGGGTTTCGTTTCGGAGGAGGTGCTGAGTTTCTTTATCAGAGAGATTTGAGTACTAAAAATTTTCTTCAGTTTACATTAGCTATTCCCAATTACGAGGGATTGTCGTTGACCGGTATATATAATTGGCGGTGCTGTCAGTGGGATTGGACACCCCGAACTTGTGATTGGTATTTAAATGCCGGAGTCGGTGGAGCATTAGGATTTTATGATTTCGATGATTCGGGGCTTTTGTTCGGAGTAGCCGGTTCTTGTGCTTTCGGCTGCCAATTTAAAAAAGTGCCCATTTCTCTCGAAGTCGATTATCGTCCGGTTATTGGTACGGTTATCGGAGGATATAGCGAAGGTTTCTTTACTCCCGGTTTTTGGAATTTCGGACTGGCTGTGACATTTCATTTTTAATGGCGGTTCTGTTTTTTTTAAACATTTATTTAATACTGAACCGGGCGATCATCGAATGGCGTAGTTTGATGGTGCGAAACGAGCCGAAGGATTGGGCTTGAGATGAAATCATATTGCTTTGTGCAGAAAGAGTATAGTCGTTTATACTTTCTTGCGGTTTTACAATGCGTATGACATTTCCTAATTGTTTACCGAGAGATTCAGTGAGATAGGCTGCTTTTTTTGCCGCTTTCAATGCCTCTATCTTTCCTCGTTTTCGATATGTCTGCATTTCTTTGTTCTTCAATTCACCTATATCATATTATTAGCACCTTTTGTGTCGATATTTTGTACGATTTTGTCGATCAGTTTAAGGGCCTATCTCAATTTTCCGACAAAAAATATTATCAGGTCATCTTTGCGTTTTCTTTCGGTCTTTTCCCTCGTCAGATAGCCCGCTATCCTCCTCATAAAAACAGAAAAACATCTTCGTAAGAAACTCTCAAACCTTGACCCGAGTAAAATTTAGACGACAGGCTCTTAGAGTTTTGTTTAAATTTTATCCATTAAGTATATAAACATATTTTATAAGGCGATCTGTTTTTTGTAAGAATCGATGATTGCAATACGACAAACTTTTTAGAATTTACGGTATGACTGACGATTGGATTTTATCAAAAAATATCGCAGCAAATCTTATTTCGCTTTCCTTGAACAGGAGTGAAAGTTGTTGGAGGAGATAGAATAATTATATGTTTTATGTTAAAAATAGTTTCTTTGATGATAAATTTTACCTAATTTCAGAGGTATATAAAATATATTTATTATATTGACGAAACATTGTTGCAATAATATTAAATAATATAAATCTGATACCGATGAGAAGTATAATTATTTTTATTATTCCTTTGATTGTTTGTTCCTGTATAAATGAGATCGAGGTTGTTGAGCCGGTCGAAGAATGCCGAAAATTATCAGTAGGTGAGGCTCGGGCTTTTTTTGAAGATCGGTTTACCCGATTATATATGGCACAGGCTAACTTAGGAGTAGATGGTGAAAATCAGTCTATTTTGTTTACCGGAGATTTTACTCCGCAGTGGCAAAACTCTTTGCAGGAATCTAATAATTATGTTTCGGCAGTTGATGCACCTATAGTTTCGGCATATCAATATTATGCTTATATTCCGAATAGAGAAAAGCCGGAGGATGGAGAATTGATCGAAATGACCCAAAGAATGATTGTGGTAAAAAGCAATGATACCGAAGAAATGGCTGGTTTTATTGCAACATTGATTCCTACAAGTAATTTTGTCTTTAAAAATAGAAACCCGATTGCATACTCTTATTTAAATGAGAATGTCAAGTATTCGGGATTGGTTATATTGAAACTTTTGACAGGGCGCATTCACCAAGTTATGGAATATCGGGATGGGAAGGTTATAAAAAATATAAATATGAACGATCCTCGTTTGTCTCCGGCGATGCGGGTCGAATATTGTAATCATATTTTAGGGAACATTCAATTTCTTCGGTTTGCAAAAGTTATGACACGAGCAGGTGAATCGGGAGGAAACAATAATTCGTATTTTTGCAGTTGGTGCAATAAATATCATGGATTGGATGAAGATTGCGACAAACCGGCTCCGGGAGTAACTGCGTGTCCGAAATGTCATGGGTTGAATATTTGTTATTGTTGTCCTGTCTGTCATAACTATCCTTGTGATTGTTTTGCCTCTCAGACTTGTGTTATATGTTCTCGAAATCCATGCATTTGTGCAGATTGGTGCCTTATATGTATGAAACCTTTCAGCGAGTGTCCGGGGCATGGAACAGGAGGTGGAGGTACAACTCCCACCGATCCTGACCCGGAAACTGATCCGTATTCACCCAAGACTCCGGTCTCTTTAATGGATGTAGATAAATTTGTCGGATTTGGTCAGATTCAAAATTGCTATTTGGCATGTGTGGCGATATTGAAAAAACACGGTATCGATTATCCCGGGAGTCCGGATTATGTGTTTAAGTTGAAAATAGAAGTGAACGGACAATTGGTGAATTACGGCAATGATCCCGCCGACAATTATCGGAATGCCGTCAATTGTATCGACCGGCATTTAGATGCGGGTCGGCCGATAATAGTAGGAGTAAATCATACTATTGATAGGAATATAAATGAAGGGGCGACAGATCATTTTGTCGTTATTGCCGGACGGGGATACGATTCTGACAAAGGGATGAACTATTATACATATTATGAGGTGGGAACATCCCATTCTTCCATAGGGTGTAGTGAAACGAATAACCGGTTTTATTATGACCCCTCGATTCCGACTCTGTATGATGCAACTGGTTATGTGTCTCAAAAAAGATATGACGTAACTCAGGTAAGACCCAATGACGGGAATAATGAAAATACGGTTTCACAGAAATAAATTTATTATTTTTATAAAATATATATTAAAATAAATATGATTATGAGAAAGAAAATTTTGATAACGATTTTATTGAGTATATTTTTTTTGTCGCAGGCTGAAGCCCAAATAGGCGATATAAAGAGGGCTTTTGGAATGACTCCACTTACACAATTACCGTATAAAGGAGTTATGGGAGAGACATTGATTGAACCGTATGCATCGATATATTTCCCATATAAGACATGGGGAAACAAACTGGACATGTCATATTGGATTGATTACGGATTGACCATTTCTGTGCCATTAGCAGAAGATGGAGATTGTTCTATATTCCGCCGATTTGTTCCGTCAAACGGTCAATATCTTATTGGAGTTATAGATTTGGGAATCATGGATTATATTCGAAAGTATCTGATTACGGCTACCCCAGATGGGGAATTTATAGATTGTCTTGAAGTTTCGGTATTGGGATCTACAAATACCGGAGTGGGAGCGCTTATAAAACAGTGGAAAATCGATGCGGATATGGGGGTTACGGTTTATCAGATAAAGCCGACCTCGACTGTTCCCATAAAATTTGAAGATACAGCTCCTTTGGCTAAAATGAATGCACAGCGTATCGATACTCGTTATCAGGTTGATGAAACAGGGCATATAAAAAAAATAAAGGAGATAAAGTATCAGCCACAGGATTATATGATTCTTGATTTCACCGGAAACCGGAATATTTGGGATGGTAAAGAGCAACCGCTTGTTCCTTAAGCGGGTTTACGTTTGATAAGGATTAAAAATCAGATTGAAAGTTGTGATATAAATATGAGATCGGGTATATTTTTCTTATCTTTTTTACTTGTTTTGGCGTCGTGTAACGGTCATTCGGAACTCGATAAGGCTTTACGATTGAGCGGAGATAACCGGATTGAATTAGAAAAAGTTATCCGCCATTTTTCTCAAGATACTTCTGATTCGTTGAAGTTGAAAGCAGCTCTTTTTTTGATAGAAAATATGCCCGGACATTGTTCTGTCGTCGATTCGTGTATAGTAGACTATTATTTGCAAGTTGATTTGAAAAATAAAGCGATACCTTTCTATCTGAAGAATATATTGTATAATTTACCGCAATACTATGTTGATCTGTCCGGAGTAAAAAAAGTAGAGGATGTGAAGGTCATTAAATCGGATTTTCTGATAAATCATATAGAGAATATGTTCCATATTTGGGAAAAAGTACCATGGGGTAAAGATATTTCTTTTGAAACATTTTGCGAGTATATTTTGCCGTATAGGTTGGATGGAGAGCCTTTGACAAAACTGATGGAACATTATTATTATTTTCCGATAGATTCGTTCTCGCAGCAATTTGAGGATTACAATATAACCGTTGATGAATTTTTGTATAATTATATCTGGAGATTATTGCCTCAATGTGGCAGAGAGTTTGAATTGACGTCTCCCGTTGGAGAACATTATGTTGCCGATTGTATATGGGACAGCTACAAGGTATTGAGTGAGAGTCGACTATCCTGTGTTCCGGCTGCCATAGATTTTACACCCTGCTGGCCATCCAGAAATGGAAAGCATTTTTGGAACATAATAGAGGATCCGTGTCTGGTGAAGAAAACTTTTTCTGAAAATTATATTGATCATTATGCAAAAGTTTATAGAAAGACCTACTCTCGGAATCCGTTTCTGGAAAGTAGTAGGGAAGATTCTGTTCCGGCACTTTTTAAAACACCGTTCATTAAAGATGTGACGGAATTGTATTGCAAGACCGTTGATATCGATTTGATGCTTCAAGCGGATCGTAAACCCGAATATGCTTATTTATCTGTTTTTAATATGGGGGTATGGGAGCCTGTGGCATGGAGCAGGGTGGTTGGTAATGACGAGGTTTCTTTTAAGAAGATGGGTATGAAATGCGTATATTTACCTGTATTTTATAATGGGAAAGAGGAAGTTTCCGGAGGTTACCCGTTTATTGCTACAACGACGAAAACCATCCATAAGTTGATACCGGATAGACAACGGCCTATAAAAGTGCGTCTTACTCGAAAATATCCGGTCAATCCGATGGCATACGGCTTGAATAATGCGTTGAAAAATCTGAAGATTGAAAGATCCGATTTTTATGATTTCAGAAAAACGGAAGCGTTTCGAATAGGTCGTATTGAAAATGATTTTTTACAAGAGATAGTTTTGACATCGTCCAAAAAATATCGTTATTGGAAAATAACGTCAGATATGATTAAAGAAAAGCCTCAAATTGCTGAAATATACTTTTATGATCAAAATAATAATTTGATATCAAGTTTGGTAGAGTCTGTGATTGGTTCGGATAAATCTGAAGCCGTTAAAATTTTCGATAATAAGCCGTTGACATTTAGTGTTATTGAATCTCCGATTATATTGGATATGGATAAATTGCCGAACGTTTCTAAAATAAAGATTATGCCGAGAAATGACGATAATTATATTGTTCCGGGTAATTTGTATGAACTTTTATATAGAGATAGAGATGGGTGGGTTTCGTTAGGAACGAAAATAAGTAATGATTATTTCCTTAATTATGATAATGTACCTTCCGGTGCATTGTATTGGCTTAAAAACCACACGAGGGGAATAGAAGAAAGAATTTTCACGATTGAAAATGGAAAACAGATTTTTTGGTGAAATATCAGAATCTGTTGTTTAGGAGTCTATCTCAATTTTCCAATAAAAAAACTATCAGGTCATCTTTGCGTTTTCTTCCGGTCTTTTTCCCCGTTTTCTCTCGTCAGATACTCGCTATCCTCCTCATAAAAAAATATACTTGCAAGAAATTCTCAACCCTGACCCGAGTGAAATTCAGATAGGCTCTTAGAGTTTTGTTTAAATTTTATCTATAAGTATATAACCATACTTTTATAAGGCGATCTGTTTTTTTGTAAGAATTGATGACTGCAATACGACTAACATTTCAAAACATCTTAAAAAATGGAAAAAATGGAAGAGGACTTCGTAAAGCTGATTAACCAGAATCAAGGAATTTTGCAGAGAATATGCAATATTTATTTTTATCAGCATCCGTACCGTGAGGATTATTATCAGGAGATATTGATTCGATTATGGAAAGCATATCCGAAGTTCAAACAAAAGTGTGCTTTCTCGACTTGGTTGTATCGGGTTGCTTTAAATGCAGCCATTGATCTTGTACGGAAAGAATCGATACTGCCTGTTTGTAAAGGATTGTCGGCACAGGAAGACAGTATATGTGATAGTTGTTTGGAAGAAAATTATGTGGTAGACGAAAGAGAAAGATTATATCAAGCCATTAATCAGTTGCCAGATGTAGAAAAAGCAATTATAATTCTTTATCTCGAAGGTTATGAATACAAAGAAATCTCTGCTATTATAGGAATTTCCGATACGAATGTTGGAGTGAAAATTAATAGAATCAAAAAACAACTTATTAAACGAATACAAAATGGAAGACAATGATTTGAAAAAAATTTGGAAAGAGATGCATACTGGAATGGAATGTAAATCTATTGATATCAAGGAAATAATACATAAAAAGCATTCTGTTGTAATTTCTCGTATTTTACACCGTCAGAAAAGTCTGATATGTTTATTTGCTTTCTTTTTTATTTTATCGGTAACAAGTAATATTTGGCATTCAGTTTTAATGGGAGGGGCGTCTTTCCCTTTGTGGGTCGTAAATATTTTTTTATTATTTATACTCTTTTCTGTTATTTGGGGGTATCGACTGTTTATAAAATCTGCAGATTTATGTTCTGTTAAAGAGTCGGGAATAATCCTTAAAAAGCAGTTAGAACGGAAGATGCATTTTGATTTTATTATTTGTTTAGTGTTTTTTTACGGTATGGCGATTAGATTTATTATTATGTATTTGAACCAATTTGATGAATTAAAAGAAATGAGTTATATCTTAGTCTTTTTTATAGTCCTTTTTTTAGCTATTCCGTGGTTGATGAGATATTATCAAAAGTGCCGTTACAAGTCTTATTTACTTTCCCTTGAACGGGGTTGGAAACTGTTGGAAGAGATTGAATAGTATATGGAATTTAATCTTTATTTACGATATAAAAATGTCAGATATAATACTTTACCCATAAGTCAGTATCTATATCTACAATAAGATATTGCTTTTATATCTATTTAGTAAATAGACTATGTGAAATTATATAATTGTTATAAATACAGTAAGTACTTTTGGCAGATTACAAATACTTTTTTATAGGCTTTTCATTTCGGTTTTTAACCTTTGGAGAACTCTTTTTTAAATAGAGAATAATCCTTATCTTTGTAAAAAATACATTATCCCATGACAAATACGACTGTACTTAACAAAGCAGCTGATAATATCCGTATCTTGGCTGCATCGATGGTTGAAAAAGCGAAGTCGGGTCATCCCGGTGGAGCGATGGGGGGTGCTGATTTCGTGAACACCCTTTTTGCCGAATTTTTAGTGTATGATCCTTCTGATCCTAAATGGATTAATCGTGACCGCTTTTTTCTTGATCCTGGCCACATGTCTCCGATGCTTTATTCAGTATTGGCATTAACCGGAAAATTTACGCTTGATGAACTGAAACAATTCCGTCAGTGGGGAAGTCCTACACCGGGACATCCCGAAGTCGATGTGATGAGAGGTATCGAGAATACTTCAGGTCCTTTGGGACAAGGTCATGCGATGGCAGTCGGGGCGGCAATAGCCGAACGTTTTTTAGTTGCCCGTTTCGGTGATTGGATGGCTCATAAAACGTATGCATTTATTTCGGACGGAGGTATTCAGGAAGAGATTTCTCAAGGGGCTGGACGCATTGCCGGTTATTTAGGTTTGAACAATCTGATCATGTTCTATGACAGTAATGACATACAATTATCTACCGATACCGATGCCGTAACTAAGGAAGATACTGCCGCCAAATACCGGGCATGGGGATGGAATGTCCTTGAAATAAACGGTAATGATGCAGATGCAATCAGGGGGGCTCTTATCGAGGCCGGGCAAGAGCAGAGCCGTCCGACTTTGATCATCGGTAAAACGATTATGGGTAAGGGGGTTGTGACCGAAGAAGGACAATCTTATGAAAGGAAATGTTCTACGCATGGGCAACCCTTGAGTGCTGCCGGTGCTTCTTTTGCAAAGACCATTGCTCATTTGGGGGGAAATCCGGACGAGCCGTTCGCTATCTTTCCAGAAGTGGAAAAATTGTATGCCGACCGTAAAGCCGAATTGTTGAAAGTTGCTGCTGATCGCAAGGCTAAACAAGCAGCTTGGGAGAAAGAAAATCCTGAGCTTGCAGTGAAATTGCATCAGTTCTTTTCCGGAAAAGCTCCTGAAATCGATTATAAAGCTATTGCTCAGAAACCGGGAATTGCTACTCGTGCTGCATCGGCAAACGTATTGGCTGTTTTTGCGGAGCAGATCGAGAATATGATTGTTTCATCTGCCGATTTAGCTAATTCGGATAAAACCGACGGATTCTTGAAAAAGACGCATGCTTTCAAGAGTGGGGATTTTACCGGAGCTTTTTTACAGGCTGGAGTGAGCGAACTTACTATGGCTGCCATTATGAATGGGATGATGCTGCATGGCGGTGTTATAGGAGCATGCGGAACATTCTTCGTATTTTCCGATTATATGAAACCCGCAGCACGTATGGCGGCACTGATGGAAGTTCCTGTAAAATATATCTGGACGCACGATGCTTTCCGTGTAGGAGAAGATGGCCCTACACATCAACCGGTAGAACAGGAAGCTCAGATTCGTTTATTGGAACAGCTTAAAAATCATCATGGTAAAAACAGTATGTTGGTGTTGCGTCCTGCCGATGGTCCTGAAACCAGTGTGGCATGGAAATTGGCAATGGAAAATACCGAAACTCCTACTGCTTTGATTCTTTCCCGTCAGAATATCAAAGATCTGCCTGCTGCTTCGGGAGATCGTTTCGAAGAAGCTTTGCAAGCGGCTAAAGGAGCTTATGTCGTGATTAAGGATGAAAATCCGGATGTCGTGTTGGTCGCTAACGGATCGGAGGTTTCTACTCTTGCAGAAGCTGCTCCGTTGTTGAATGAAGCAGGAATAAAAGTTCAAGTAGTTTCTGCTCCGTCCGAAGGACTTTTCTTCAATCAGTCGAAAGAATATCAGGAATCTGTAATTCCTTCAAACCTTCCGGTATTCGGACTTACGGCCGGTTTGCCTTCGACTTTGGCTCGTTTGGTAGGAAAGAACGGTGTCGTTTGGGGACTCGAACATTTCGGACATTCTGCTCCTTATCAGGTACTTGATGAGAAACTCGGATTCACGACCGAAAATGTTTTGAAACAGGTGAAGGCTTTGCTGAAGAAATAATTTATCTTTCATTTATCGGGATACGATAATTGACATAAAACAGAATACCCTCGAATCTTCATATTTCGAGGGTATTCTGTTTTTATTTAGTGGGATGGAATTTTTAAGAAACAAAATGTCGATCATTTTTGAGAAAATGGATGGGTAGTATTCTCGGATATTTTTTATGTATTTTATTGAAACGAGGGAATACTGGCAAAGTTTGATTACTTATTTTTTACTTAGGGAGAAAAGTATCCTGTTCGGTCTTATATAGGTAAATAAAGGCCGAATAGGATATTTATTTTATAGAGATAACCCTTTTTACATCTATTTTAATAAAAATGTAATAAATATTATCTCTGTTTTTTAATACTGTATTTTCTAAATTTAAAATATAAAACAGTAACCAAATTATCTTATCCGATCATGAAAAAACTATATTCTTTGTGTCTCGTTTGTTGTTTTGCAGGGATTTTGCAGGCGCAGACTAAAATTCGCTATTCTTATGATGTTTCGGGAAATCGTGTTAGGAGAGAGATTGTATTAAGTCGGGTTCAAAACCGGGCATTGGCCGATCCGGAAGATGAGAAACCTTTATCTGAAAAATTTGCCGGGCAGACCGTTCGTTTTTACCCTAATCCGACCAAGGGACAAATAACGATTGCCATTTCCGGTAATACGGAAGAACTATCGGGAGATGTGAAAATTTTTACCATGAACGGAAAATGTATTGCCACCCGAAAAATCGTTTCGTCAAAAGTCTCTTTTGACCTTAGCAATCAGCCGGCCGGAAATTACATCCTGAAAATGACATTAAATGGAAAATCTGCAACCTGGAAAATAATAAAGGAATAACTTGCTATCATTGTCATATGCGCACATCGTTAACCTTATTTTTGTTGTGTCTTGCATTCGGAGTTTATGCACAGACTTTAGGAGGATCATATCCTCAACCGATTCGAAATTCGGATACGGCAGTGATAAAACATGTCGATTGGGTACAAGATCCGGAGATTTTGCCGGACTCGACGTTAGAACAATTGATGCGGGATATTCAGGCTTACAAAGAGCCGGAAATGAAAAACGTGTCGACAGCCATAAGTCCTTTATATACTCCCGGAGAGATCACCGTTCATACTTCGGTCAGTCCTTTAGGCTCGACGATCTGCGAGGTCCCTATCGAATTGCCGAAAGGACGAGGAGAATGTGCTCCGGAAATTTCATTATGTTATACACAATTCAGCGGTGACGGAGTTTTGGGATGGGGATGGCGATTACAAGGATTCTCATCCATAAACAGTGTCGATTTCAATAGATATTACAATGATAAGACCGCCCCTGCTGTGACCGATGCTTCGGCTGCATTTCAACTTGACGGATCTCAACTTGTCGAACAGTCGTCCGGGTGGTATCGTACCGAAAAAGGAAATATCAAGGTAAAATGTCTTACGCAAGGGGACAAAATCGTGTCGTTTACCGTATTTCGTCCTGACGGTTCGCAATCGCTTTATAAGCCGGTTGTTAATGACGGATTGGAGTATCCTTTATCGAGAGTGACCGATGTTGCCGGCAATCATATCGATTATACTTACGAGTATAAATACGGGCATCATTACTTGCTTTCCGTTTCGTATGGAGGTAGAGGTCCGGTCGATAATCCCGGACATTTTGTCCATGTAGATTTTATTTATGGGGAACATCGACAAGATATTCCTTTATCTTATACGGTAGGCATTGAAAAGAAAGAACCTCGTTTATTGCAGGGAATCATGATAAAACTCGACACCAATATCGTGAAGATTTATTCAATGTCCTACAAAAATACGACACCTTCTTTGTTAAGCGAAATTAATTGCTTGGCCGGTTCGAAAACTCGTCTTGCCCCCTTGCGTTTTGCCTATGCTTCCGGTAATCAGGGAGGTATTAGACAATATACGTCGAGTATTTCTTTATACTATCCCGATATGAAAGATTTGGTTGTTCGTTCCGGTAAGTTGTCATACGGTAGTGATGATGACGGGATTATCTCGTATCCCGATCCCGGACTATACCGAAATCCGCAAGAAGAATATTATTATGTCGCGCTTGATCCGAGTCATAAATTGAACCTTTATCCGGGCATCGGATCGAATTCGGCTTATGCTCTTGAGCTTCAAGTTGAAGCAGGATTTAATTCTGCTTTTTGCGCCAATATCGACTATGTCCCGGGTGACGAGATCGTACGTATCAATAGCGGAGTGATGTCGGGAAAGGATGTGGTTCGCATCGCAGCCTATGCTCCGGCCTATATGAATACCGGAGTGGATCTGAAAGAAGATGTTTATTATTTTACGGGAGATGCGATAAAAAAGAAAGATACCTATTCATTCTGTCCTAAAACCTATTTGAGCGGAGATTTTACAGGGGACGGAAAGGGTGAGATATTTGCGGTTTCGATGAATGCCCCGTTAGATATGGCTCAGCATAAATCCGTATGTTATCTGTTCGATTTGGATCAGATATTATCACCTGTGTTTCAAAGACCCGTGTTTAATTACAATATGGGCGCTGATATGGTGACGGTAGTCGATTTCGACGGAGATGGCAAAGCTGATATTTGTCATATTCATCCCGCAGGTTTCGATATCTATACATTTGTTTCTGTAAATGGAGATTGGCAATTAAACAAGATATACTCCGATAACCGGATATCGAATTCTTTTTTGTCGGATAAGCGAATGCTGCTGTCCGATGTAAACGGTGATGCTAAAACCGATTTTATCATTTCCCCGGAATTCGTTCGTACCCGGACCGAATACGTCCCTGTCTATTCTCCGAGAGAATGTCCTGTATGTCATGGGCATGATTTCGGATATGAAGGATTTAATTCCATGACCGGTTTGCCGGATGTATGGTGTTATACCTGTGAACAATATATACAGCCCGGTTATACCTGTGTGGAATGTGGGGCTGGATTAACATCCGATTTTACTTGCCCGGATCATGGCAGTCATGTAAATTATACGTGGCGGACCGAGGATACTCAGTGGCAGGTGTTGTTTTCTACCGGTACGGAGTATAAGTTGGAATCCATACCGGGTTTCCCCGTAGAGAAAAGCGATAATCTGCTTATGCAAGATATGGACAATGATGGGATTCTCGATATTGTGTGTCAAAAGGAGAATAAAGAGGTCAAAATATATCCGGTAAGAAATAACGTCATTGTTTATGAACCGAATAATATCGTCACCGCGACCTTATCCAATCCGGCGATATTAGTCCCCGCTACCGTGATGCAGGCTACTAATCATTTGTTTTTGTACGGGTTGTATAAGAATGAAGTGTATAAGATCAATTACGGAATAGATCAGTCACAATCCCGTTTACTTTCTGCCGCTTATACCAGTACCGGCAACGAGATTCGTTTTTCTTATCAAAAAATGAATAGCGGTTACAATTATAAGATCGGACAAGGAGCGGTTTTCCCTTATATCGATTTTACTGCGCCGATATGGATAACCACGGCAAAAGACGGTTATAGCGGAGGAACGCTTTTCGAATCGTTGCAATTCAGTTATGAAGGAGGTATATCTCATGTGCAGGGGCTGGGTTTCAGAGGATTTAAAACTGTCAATACGATCGACGGGCTGCGGTCCTGGTATGGTAAAAAGATTTTCGATCCAACCCGTTACGGTATCTTGCTGAAAGAAGAGACCGAGCAGACCGTATCCGATTTTGAATATGATTTTGTGTTGCATGACGATAAGACCGTGAAATCGTTATTGTTGAGGAAAACAGAAAAAGATCTTTTAAACGATAATACTCATATTACGACATATACCTATGACGATAAGGAAAATCCGATAAAAGAGGTGGTCGATTACGGGGACGATCTGAAAACCACGATCGAAAATACTTATCAGAATATCGATACGGAGAGTAAATATTATACCGGATTGTTGAAAACCCGTACTACAACATATTCAGCTTCCGGTCAAACGGATTTACGAACATCAGAAAGTTATGAATATGATGATTATCAAAATCTCATGTATAAATCGGTAGTTAAAGGAGAGTCGTCTCCTGTATCGGAAGAAAATTATACGTATGATGAGGATCAGAATATGATAGCGTACGACATACAAAGTTATGGCTCTATGTATCAAATAACTTTCTATGAATACGATGCTTATGGAAGACCTGTTAAAAAGACCGATCCTATGAATTTGGTTACACAGTGGCAGTATGATATTTACGGTAATATGGTTCGGGAAACCAATCCCGAAGGGTTGCATACATATTATGAATATGACGGTTTGGGACGTACCTTAAGAACTGTTTATCCCGACAGTACCGAGACGGTCGTTACTTATGCGTGGGCTTCGGGACCGGAGTCGGCATTGACCGAGATAACGACAACCCATACGGGTAAACCGACGGAGAAACTGTTTCAGGACGCTTTAGGCCGGGAAGTCCGCAAAGGAGCGCAACGTTTTGACGGACACTATCTCTTTACCGATAAAGTGTATAATCAGCACGGTTTGCTCGAAAAGGAATCGTTGCCTTTTCGTTCTCAGAGTCCCTCGGCGTGGAATCAGATGACGTATGACTTTCATGATCGGCTTGTCCGTACCGATTATGCTTCGGGACGTACCGATGTGTATGATTACGGGCAGAATACCGTTACCGAGACCAAAAAGGGAATAACAGTTTCAAAGACGTTCGATGCAGTCGGTAGGGTGATTCGGGTTTCAGATATGGCGGGAGATATACAATATACATTGCGTCCTGATGGTCAGCCCGAATCGATTACAGCGCCGGGTAACATAACTACCACATTCACCTATAATGTGTACGGACAGAAAATCGGAATGTCCGATCCGAGTGCCGGTACGATCGAGTGGAGATACGGTCCTTTTGGAAATCAGACTTATAAAAAAGATGCGAATGGGGTCGAGACCCGAACTTTGTATGATTCTTACGGGCGAAAAGACTCGATTCATATCTCCAAAGACAATAAAGAGTTGCGTACTGTCAAGTTCGGTTATGACAATTATAACCGTTTATTGCAAGTTGTCGAAAATACCGGTTCGCGTTTTTATAAGTACGACCGGTATGGCCGCTTATCGGAAGATATACAGTATATCGATGATTATTTTAGTTTAGAACGCAAGTATGCTTATAATGAGTTGGGGCAGATAAGTTGGATAAATTATTACGGTTATTTGCCGTGTACGATAGGGAGAGTGCATTACACGTATGCCAATGGGCATAAGACCGAGATCAAAGTCGATGCTTCTGCTCCGGCATGGAAGCTTGTTGCCGAGAATGATATGGGATTGCCCGTATCGATAGAGACGGGACCGCTGACCCGGACTTTTGAATACGACCGGTACGGATTTCCGTTAAAACGTACCGTAACCTGCGGTGATCGGATTATTCAGGATATGAGTACCCGATTCGATTCTCATACCGGAAATCTGACCTGGCGGCAAGATAATACGCGGAATATCCGGGAAGATTTTTCTTATGATGCCTTGAACCGTCTCACAGGATTTAACGGCAAGACGATAACTTATGACGGAAAGGGAAACATCACCGACCATTCCGGAGTCGGGTCTTTCGAATATGCCGAAGACCGTCCTTATGCGATAGAGTATATTACACCTTACGGAGATTATGTTCCGGAGGCTGCACAAGAAATTACCTATAATGAATTGTTGCGCCCTCAGAAGATAGTCGAGGGGGATATAGAAACTTCGTTCCAGTATGATTATGACGGAAACTTTAATTATGAGAGGATCGAAGGAACAGATTCTCTCGGAAAAGAATTTTTTAGAGAGCATTTTTCATGGGATAATAAATATGAGGAGTTGAACGGTTATCATTTCGGCGGAGTGTTGTATCTCGACGGAGATGTCTTTTCGGCGACCACCGCTTGGTGTACGTCACCGATAGGGGGAGAAAATGAGTGGGAATACCTCTATATATGTCGTGATTATATGGGTAGCATTACCCATGTTATAGACAAATCCGGAAATGTATTGCAAGAATTGAGTTACGATCCGTGGGGACGTTTCCGCGATCCCGATACGCAGGAACTGTATGCTCCGGGAGAGACGCCCGAATTGCTTTTGTTGCGGGGGTATTGCGGACATAAACATGTTGAGTATCACGGATTGATACACATGAATGCCCGGCTGTATGATCCTGTAATAGGACGCTTTCTCAGCCCCGATCCCTATGTGCAGATGCCGGATTTCAACCAAAATTTTAACCGTTACACCTATTGCTTGAATAATCCGTTGGTTTATAAAGATGAGAATGGAGAGTTTATTATAGCATTTTTTTCTCATTTTATAAAAGGTTTAGTCAAAAAACAGAATCCTTTTAAAACAGGTTGGCAGGGAGTTAAGAATGAATATATGCTTCTAAAGGGTTTGTTTTCCGGAGGAAGTCAACGGACAAAGAGTCGTTTCACTCGGGAACTTCCGCAAACAGCTGCCGGTTTTTGGGCATCTTATTTTAGTAATTTATTTGGTTTTACTCGTAAAGTAAGCAGTTGGGGCGGGGCGACTGTTTCGCAATTAGAACCGGCATTCTTGAAAGGAAGCAAAGCATTTACATTGGGTTCGTATATTATGGGAGGCAGTAGTATTGAAGCCGATCCCAATAACGTCATCTTTCAGCATGAGTACGGGCACTATTTGCAGAGCCAGGAGATGGGATGGAGTTACTATCGAAGTGAAGATGTAGATTATAATAATAAAGGATGGGACTTTTGGAAAAATTCATTAGATCCAGAGCAAAAGCAGGTAAGAGGTCGTTATTATGATGTAAGAGATGCTTCCGTTCGTTCTGATTTGATAAAGAGTTTGAGTTTGACAGGAGGTTTATGGTATATAAAATAAAGTTGTTATGAGAAAATTAATTTATGTGGTATCGATAATATTTCTATTCGGGAATTTTGCATGTGGGAAGGTTTTAACACGAGAAGTGACGATTTATAATGACATAGATACAACGATTTTATTTAGTTGTATTGGAGATGTTACTCATATATATGATAATTCTCCTAATCCGAGTCGTTGTTTTACATCCCAAATGCATAAGATAGAACCAAGTGGGACTACTCTATGTACAGTGGAATTAGATTTTTATACCGAAGATATATATGTATATATATATAAAGATTTATCAGGAAAAGATTATGATTTAAATATGGTAAAAGATTGTGAGGAAATAAGTATAAAATATGTTAATAGTATGAATTATACGTTGCAAGATCTTGAAAATATGAAATATACAATTGTTCTGGATAGTCTTACGTTAGGTTTGAAGTCTCCGGAATGATTCAAAGTAAATATTGAGCAAGGTCGTAACACGTTTCACAGCTTTTTATCCTTTCCTAAGAGCAGCATTTGGTATTTAATTTCCCTTTTGAGAGGAGACACAGAGATGTTTGAGGTATGAGTAACGGGTGCTATTCGGAAATTCCGATATGAATACCGGACTAAGAACAATCCGGTGTTCATATCGAATAGTAACACGCTATGGAGTCATATCTATAATATATAAAGCTCTTGGAGCAAACTCCATTCGAGGGGAGCATATAAAAGGTTCTCCGCTGATTATATCTATACCTCCCTCACCCGGTTTCAGTATCTCTTTATAGCGACTCATATCGATGCTTTTTGCAGTATCGTTACCGTTCATAATAACGATGATGCGTTTATCTTTAAATTTTCTTTGGTAGAGGTAAATGCCGTTTGTCGGCATGAAATGTGTCATATTGCCTTTACTGATCACTTCATTACCTTTGCGCCATTTCAAGATTTTTTGAATGAAATCGAAAGCTTCATTTTGTAAGGGAGTCCGGTCGGCAGCGATAAAATCATTCACTTTGTCTCCCGGAAAGCCACCCGGAAAGTCGAGCCGTACCAGTCCGTCGCTTTCCTTTTTGTTTCCGTGCATCAGTATTTCCGTTCCATAATAAATTTGCGGGATGCCCCGTGTCGTCAGTAAAAATGCAATGGCTTGTTTGAAGAAACCCAGATTATCGGGCTCTTCCGATAAAAATCGGTCGGTGTCATGATTATCGAGGAATGTAAGTACAGCCATAGGATCGCTATACATAAAATCCAGAGCAAGACGGTCGTATATTTTGTTCAATCCGGTCCAACTGTCGGTTTGGGACATAAAAGCCTCCCGTACGATTCCCTGAAGCGGGAAGTCCATAACCGTTTTCAGATGCGAATTTCGGGTTTTGTCCAATATGCTGTTTTCCTGCCAGTAAGCCGATCCCGCTTCTGTATTGTACCAGCATTCTCCTACGATGTTGAAGTCGGGATATTCGTTCTGAATCTCTTTGCACCACTCCGCCATCGAATCGAAAAATACATACGGATGAGTATCCATTCTTATGCCGTCGATACCGGAGTATTCAATCCACCAGATGCTGTTTTGCGTAAGGTATTTCATCAAGTGCGGATTATGTTGGTTCAGGTCGGGCATCGACTCCACAAACCATCCCATATCCATAATATTTTTATCGTAAGTTGAAACGTAAGGATCGAAATGAGGCGTCAACCGATAAGAAGTCTGTACATATCCGTCCGGAAAGTTGAACCAATCTTTCGAAGGACGGTCGAGAAACCATATATGTTCACTCCCGCAGTGGTTGAAGATCATGTCCATTACCACTTTCATATTTCGTTCGTGACATTTTTCAATCAGCCCTTTGTAATATTCATTCGTCCCGAAGCGCGGATCTACTTTGTAGTAATCCGTCGTAGCGTATCCGTGATAAGATCCTCCCGGCATGTCGTTCTCCAGTACCGGATTCAGCCAGATAGCTGTCACTCCCAGATTTTGTATATAATCCAGATGTTGTTCTATGCCTTGCAGATCGCCTCCATGACGGGCATTGGGATCATTACGATTTACAGGAGCAGGAAACCGCATGGACGGTATTACATTTGTTTTCGGGTCTCCATCGGCAAATCGGTCGGGCATGATCAAATACAGTACGTCCGATGCATCGAATCCCGTATAGTCCCGGTCGGGTCCGTTCCGTTGTAGTAATTCGAAAGTGCGGGATGTGTGTTCTTTTCCCTGATCGAATCGGATGGTCATCTTACCCGGTTTTGCATTATCCGATATATTCAGATATAAAAATAGGTAATTGGGACTGTCGAGGCGTACGGTTTTTTCTAAGGTGACACCCGGATATTTGAGAGATGCTTTCGCGTCACCGATTTTATCGCCGTATACCATGATTTGCAATTCTTTGTTTTTCATACCGCACCACCAGAAAGCCGGATCTATACGTTTAATATTGATTGCAGCCTGCAACCCGGCTATGCAGAAAAAGAATAAACAAAAGGAAATTAATTTTCTCATATCGTAATTTTAATCAGTGTTTTTATTCCTTAGGTAACCAGATCGGACGTGCTTCCGGAGTTTTATTTATGTCTCCGATGCGTCTTAATCGAATGAAATCGATCAATGCGCTGTTTATCTCTCCGTTCATGTTTTCATCTTGTGGAGAGATAAACCGAATCGAAATTTTATTCCCGCCTCGATTCAGGTTAACGATTACCGGGTTAGAATATCCCCAGTTCGCCCATTCGTTTTCTCCCCGTTGAGGCATTACCAATGCTCCTTTAAATTGTCCGTTTGCAAAAAGCGAGCGTATTGCACATTTGTTTTGTGTGTTGATAGGTCCGTTTCCATTTGCGTATCGTACGTCTATTGCATATTGCCCCGGAATGTTTATCGGAATCATTAAATCTATTTTTCGATTTTTCGTCTTGCTGATTTCGATGAATCCCTTACCCGAATATTCCGATCCTTTTATTGGTGATTTGGGAATTACCGACTCTGCTTCTATCCGTATTTCGCTGTGTGGAGGTAACCACGTAAAAGGTTTGCCGGTAAAACCTGCAACTCCGCTCCGGTTTACCGGGACGGCAGCGACCCGGGTGAAACGATCCAACACCGGAAGACCGTAATAACGCTGCATGATAATGCGCTCGCCTTTACCGTTAAGATAAACGATATATCGGTTGTCGGGGCTATAGTTTAATATTTCGAGGGTATTGTTGTCTTTTTGATAACCCAGTCGACTGGTTTCGGGCATGTCGGTTATAGGACGCACCGTGATGCTGTCCCGTGTCCGGAAATCCGTTTCCAACTCTATTTTGATCGTGTGCATTCCTGTCAGTGTTGCAGGGAAAAAAGCCTCTGCCTGTTCCTCATTGTCGATCGTAAATTTTTTTATGCGGTTTCCCGTACCCGAAAGGTCTATTTGAAGCACGGCTTTCCGGTAGTTGAAGTTCGATATCCTTTTATTGCCTGCAATACTTTGGGGAACAAAAGGAGTAAAACGTATTCCGTCCGTCTCGAATTTCATTCCGTAAAACAGTCGGTATATCATGGCGATATTACCTGACAGACTCCATAACATTTTATCCGAATTTACTGCCGTACCGCTGTAATCACCTGTCGATGCGACGAATAATTCTTTATTCGTGGTAAATAAAGCTGCTGCACGATATAATGCGCCCAAACCTCGAGTTACCGAAGCTTCGTTTTCTGCTTTAGCTGAAGCCAGATTCCAAAACGCTTGTACGAACGGCCACACGGCATTATTATGATACGGCTTTATTTCGCCTATTTGTGGGTAAATGCTCGTTGCACCGTATTCAGCGACCGGTATGCGGGCTATCATGCGGCGTGTCTGTTCGTTGGAGGCTATATCGAACAAAATACTTAGCGATTCGCCGAGATTATCGATGCCCGGTGACAATATGGGATAGATACCTCCGTATAAATATTGTCCGTAATATTCTTTCGTCTCTATCCATAAATGACGGTTTATCGCTGTTTTCAGAGAATCGGCCTGCTGTTGGAATATTGACGCATCTTTCCCCAATTCGGCGGCCATTTCAGCCAAAATGCCGTATGTTCGACAATGTACGGCATTTGTTCCCAGACAAAGCGACTGATAAATATCTGCCGGCTGCATCCAACGAGGATAAGATTGTTCTCTCCAATCGAGATAACTTTGCTCTCCCCTGAATAATCCCGTCGTAGGGTCTTTTAATGTAAATTGATCATCTTGAGCCGAGTTGCGGATTACTTCAAAAGCATATTGCAGCCACTCTTTATCTCCGGTGTATTTATAAAGTTCCCATGCCGCTACGCTCCAGATCATCCGGTCGCTCGATACAGGCCATGCTCCCCCTGTTCCCGTATCTTGAATGATCCGATTGTTGTTGACTTTTGCGACAAGACTTTTTTGCGCAGCATCCGGATAAATATAGGCGAGTGCCAGATAAATGGAGTAACTGATGTCGCGAGTCCACACTCCATCCCATGCTGCACCGGCACGGAGAGTTCCGTCCGGACGAATATTGTCTAATAGTTCGTTCAAAGACATGCGGTATAAGGCATCTATCAGGAGTTGCTGTGAACCATATTGAGGAAATGCGTCGATGTCGGCAGATAAGCTCCATACAGAATAGTTTTCTTTGCGTGGTTCTTTGGTGTTCATCGTAAGAGAAATCTCATATATACCGTTTTTGTCCGGATCAGAAAGTTCCATGCCCTCCCGACTATACAGGTTTTCAAAGTCCCATGTCATCGGTTCGCTGCCGCCGGCGATATATACTCCTTTGAAATCGGATTCCGAAATGATGTCTCCTGTCGGAGTTTTGTAAAATCCTTGTTTTTTAAAAGCTTCGAACATGGGAGACATATCGACTTTGACTGTCCATACCGTACGATGAGGCAACGGAATAGACTCGGCATTCGTATCGATGGCCGTGTATCTTTCGCCGAACAGAATTACCGGAGAAACACATGTATCGTTCTGGGGTTTTAAAGTGATGATATGTTCTTCACCTGCCGGGAGTTCGTTATCACGGCTATTGATACTGAATTTGAAATGTATGGTAGGAGAGTAACCTTTGTCCGCAGGGCTTTCATAATCAGATCGTATTTCGTCTTTTGAAATGGCAACCGCTCTGAATTTACCTTGTTCTACCCGGTTGTCATATACCGTGTAAGTATTTCCTTTGTATATCACGGTGTTTTCCTTTTGAGTGCATGCTGTCGTAAGAAAGACTCCTGAAATTAGAATCGCAGAAAATATTTTCATGACTTTTACTGTTTATCGTTGCCTAAGAGCCGGTTTAAATTTCCCGATAGAGATTCAATTAGAGCATTCTTTCTATTTTCTTTCGGTCTGTTCGTGGTTATTCTTATAAAAACAAAAAGCGATCACAAAACCGATCCGATCAAAATTTAAACAAGCTTTTAATTAAACAAACTGTTCCGGTGAATAGTTGAATGTTATTCGTTAATTTTCTTACCGGTACGGGCGTAGCGTCCGGGTCGTGAAATGAGAGTTGATTGAATAGTTTGTGTGTTTTTCGCATTTCTATGGTAGCATTGGCAGTAATTAAGTGAAAAAAAGCATGACATTTGTTTGTTCGATTCGGCTATGCTTGGCTCGGTTCGATTCATGGTTTTATACCTTTTTTAATTGGTGGGATATCTTGTAATTCCCGATATAGCGGAAAACTTATCGTTTATCGGGACGGATAATAATTGGGAATATGGCAGGAATTTGATACTTTTGTTTCATTGTTAAACGAAATATTATGCCCGATCATACTGTATTATTGATTACACCGCCTTTTACGCAGCTAAATACACCTTATCCGGCAACCGCTTGTTTGAAAGGGTATCTTAGTACATTGGGGATAAAGTCCGATCAGATGGATCTCGGTTTGGAGGTAATCTTGCGACTTTTTTCAAAAGACGGGCTTCGTCGGATGTTTCGTGAGGCAGAATTATACTATTCATCGCATATTACTCCGGAATTTCGTAGAACATTTGTCCTCCGGGAAGAATATGTTCTGACAGTAGATAGGGCAATAGCTTATTTGCAAGGAAGAGAGCAAACTTTGGCTCATACGATTTGCGAAAGATCTTTTCTCCCCGCAGGTAATCGAAAACCTGAGGAAGAAGATATGGAGTGGGCATTCGGTACGATGGGATTACAAGATAAGGCTAAGCATCTTGTAACGCTTTATCTCGAGGATATTGCCGACTTTATCACGGGAGTTATCGACCCCCATTTCGGATTTAGCCGCTATGCCGAGAGACTGGGCCGTTCGGCTTCATCTTTTGACGAGTTGTATAAGGAATTGCATAAATCCCTTACTTATATAGATCGGTTGATGTTTTCTGTTTTGCGGGAAAAAATAGAAAGTTGCAATCCGGATTGGGTGATGCTGTCCGTTCCTTTTCCGGGAAATCTGTATAGTGCATTACGTTGCGGTAAATTTATAAAAGATAATTATCCTGATATTCGGTTGGAGATGGGAGGAGGATTTGCCTCTACCGAATTGCGGCAATTGTCTGACGTTCGGGTATTTGAATATGTCGATTTTATTACGTTGGATGACGGTGAAACACCTTTACGTCAGCTATTGGTCGGGAATGAAGCGAGTTATGTCCGCACTTATTTATGTCGGGACGGAGAAGTTCGTTATTTGAACAATCCTGAAATTCCGGATGTTCCGATGCGGGAAAGGGGTGTTCCCGATTATGCAGGACTGCCGTTGGATAAATATCTTTCGGTTATCGAGGTCACTAATCCGATGCATGCCCTGTGGAGTAACGGACGATGGAACAAATTGATTCTGGCGCATGGCTGTTACTGGGGGAAATGTGCTTTTTGCGATGGGTCTCTTGATTATATAGGTCGATACGAGCCTTTGACGGCAGTCGAAATTGCCGATCGAATGGAGGAGATGATACGTCTTACAGGAGAAAGAGGCTTTCATTTTGTAGATGAGGCAGCGCCTCCTATGCTGTTGAAAGAGTTGGCGTTGGAAATATTGAAACGTCGTATGTCTGTTGTGTGGTGGACGAACGTACGGTTTGAAAAGAGTTATACACGAGATCTCTGCCGTTTGTTGAAGCAGTCCGGGTGCATAGCCGTCTCAGGAGGTTTGGAGGTTGCCTCTGACCGTTTGTTGAAATTGATCAATAAAGGTGTCTCTTTGGAGCAGGTTTCTCGAGTGACCGATCATTTTACTGCTGCCGGAATTATGGTGCATGCTTATCTGATGTATGGGTTCCCTTCTGAAACAGCTCAGGAAACGATCGATTCGTTAGAAGTCGTACGGCAACTTTTTTTGAACGGACTGGTGCAATCTGCTTTTTGGCATCGGTTTGCATTGACAGCTCATAGTCCGGTAGGATGCCATCCCGAGAAATATACGGTGCGAATTACCGAAAAACCGTTCGGAGGGTTTGCACGGAATGATGTTGATTTTGAAGATACAGCCGGAGCTGATCATGATATTTTTGGAGAGGGATTGCGGAAATCTCTCTATAATTATATGCGTGGAGCAGGTTTTGAGCTGCCTTTGCATAAATGGTTTGATGATCCGGTTCCTAAGACACAAATTCCACCAACTTATGTCGCTCGTTTTCTTGTTGATGAACAAGATTGTGTGCAGCGTGATGGACATAAGAAAGTGTATTGTTTGTTAGCGCTACTACCGGAAGTGCGTTATTATGAACGGAATAAAAAAGGGAAAAATATCCGTACTGCCGAGTTCTTGTTTCATTTTCATGATGGAGATGCCCGTTTTCAGTTAAAAGCCGATTGGGGAGAGTGGCTGGAAAATTTGTTAATCCGGTTATCGGATAAAAATGAGAAAACGGTATCTTTGAAAGATCTGGAGATTGAATTCAAAGCCTGTCATTTCGGAAGTTTTGATCAGTTTATCACTACTCCGCTTTGGCAGTCGTTAAGAGAACATGGTTTATATTTGTTATAATATAAATGAAGTATAAGGTTTTCATATCGCTATTATTGTCGCTTTTGTTGTTTTCTTGTGACAAAGAGGAGGAGATTTATGTTCCTGTGTATCCTCAGAAAATATATGCAGTTTATCATGAGGGCGAAGAACCTTATCCCGATCTGCCCGTACTGTATCTCGATCACATGTTTTACCTGAAGAAACGAGCTCCGCTTTTTTTTCAGGCTACCGGTAACGATCAGTTGCCGTTCGGGAGCGATCAATCTGTTCAAAATTCGGATGTCCAGGAGACTGATGTTTCGGTCGGAATAAATAAATGCGATGTTCCGGTTACGATTACTCGGGTTTCGACAAAATCAACGGTAGGTAAAGGTCGGCAGATACGCTTGCTTCCGATAGGAGATAGTGTGGGTGCCGGATATGGAGGACAGTGGAATTGCCCCGAAGGGAGAGCATCGGTTTCTTGGTCGATTGCCCGGCAGTTTTTTATGCAGGATAGATATTCTGATGGTACAATGCCGACAGTGTCGGATTTTATAACCATCGGTACGACAAATAAAAATACCTTTAGTGTCCTTACGGACGAGGGAATTGTGACTTGTACCGGATATGGCGAATGCCGGGGCGGTTGGAGGCTTTCGGATTATCTCTATTCTCGTGTTGTAGAAAAAGCCGAAAATCCTTTTTATGATGAAAATCGGCCGGGGGAGAATAAATTCTCATTAGCAGCCTATTTGAAACGTTTTAGAACACATACCGATGACGGAGAACCTTTGTTGACAGAACCTGTAACCGATGCGTATGTGAGTACTCCCACACATGTTATTATTCAGTTAGGATTAAATGACCTTTACAATCAGGAATATAAAGACCAGATCGCTTCTTTGGTTTCCCGTATTAAAGAAGAGTTTCCCGATATGATTGTCGGATTGTCACTGACCGATGCGTTCGGTACGGCTTTTTCGAAATATTATCCGGATTATGATTTTTCTTCCAATGCCATGACTTTACTTAAAAATAATCTACATTATAAATGCTGGTCTTGGAATCCCGTTTTGCAACAGTTGGAAAATCCTGCCGAAAAGATTTTTTATATTCCTAATTATTATGTTCAGCCGTCGGCAGAGTCAGTACCTTATGAAATCTCGAGCTCCGGATTAAGGACACCGGCTTATGATACCTCCCATTATCACCCGAATAGCAATGCCCATTATGCTTGGGGATATCAAATTTATGCGTGGTTGAAATATACATTGACATTAATTTAGGAACTTGGATATCGATGTCTTTTAGTCCGATATCGGCTACGTATAAAAGACATTCTCGAAAGAAACCTTCCAATCTGACCCGTACAAAATTTAGAAAGGCTATAAAACTGAAAAGAGAGTGTGCATAAAATGAAGTGCCCTTTGAATTTAGCTTGGAGTCTATTTAAGTGAAAATTATGTATAAGTTATTGTACCGTGGAAAATTTATCCTATATATATTTAACTAAAAAAGACTATTTCAAAGAATGTCTGAAATAGTCTTATACATCACCTTTTAAGTCCCCTATTCCCTTTTTTATAAAGTAACATAACAACACTTATTTACTATATGGTTTTGTCTAATTAAATGTTCGTTTGATTGGACAAAAGTAATGCTTTTTTCTCATACTTTATAATAAATATAGAACAATTTGTCTTTCAAACGTTTATAAGATTATATATATAAACATATTTTTCGATTTAAGCTAAAACTCTTTTGTATAATCAAACGAACATTTTTTTGTTCTGTTTTTTTATAATTATTATATTAAGTTGTTGTTTTATAATTTAATACATGGATGATTTTTAGTTGACGAAATGGTATTGAAAGTTTTTAGATATATTCAACATACTAAAAATGCGTGTAAAAAATATAGTTTATATATTAATTTTGTTATTCATTCCTGTACAGATAAGCCAGGGGCAGGATCGGGAGAAAGGAAATAATGAGCCTTTTTGTTCGGATACGGCTATTCTATTTCGCTTTGTGCCTAAGCGACTGATGTTTTATTCTCCTTATAATGGTAATGAAAAAGCAATTTCTCAAGCTATGAAATTGCTCAGGATGCATCGTAAAGCGATTGTTAGCGGTGATGCGGTTATTCGCATTCATGGTTTTTGCCAGTCTTATCCTACCGAAAAGGAAAATATGGCGGCAGCTAAAAATCGCAGTAATCAGGTAAAATCTTATTTTATTACCCATTTGGGAATGAAAGAGGCTTATTATCGTACATCTAATAAAGCCGTACCCTATAAAGGAATGAGGGATATTGTGGCATTAGTGGATGTTGAGTATTTGAATGTCCCTTCTGTAGCACAGAATCCTATTCCGGAAGTAGAAGAAAAATCTGATACGGTATATTCAAGGAAAATATCGAAACAATTAGATACGATCCCTTTTGAAGCGGTTATAGAGTTCGACACGATTTTCAAAAAAGAACTTGAAGGAATACCGGAAGTAGAGTCGGTTTCTATAATGAACCATGAGTCGAAATATTCTCATCGTAACATTCCTTTGTCTATCAAAACCAATCTCCTTTATGATGTATTGCTTATGCCTTCGTTAGAATTGGAATACCGTTTCAACAAACATTGGTCGGTCAACTTGGAAGGTACTATGGCGTGGTGGCATAAAGATGTGAAACATAAATATTACCAGTTGGCACAGATTAGTCCCGAAGTACGGTATTGGTTCAAATCCGAAGGAACTCGTAAAGGACATTATTTCGGACTGTTCATCGGTGGAGGCTGGTATGATCTGGAGAACGGAAATCGAGGTTATAAAGGTGAAGGCGAGTATGCCGGTATCAGTTACGGATATATGTTTCCTGTCGGAAAATATTTTGCTTTAGAAGCCGGTATCGGTGCGGGTTTTCTGCATGCAAATTCTGAAGATTATTTACCTATTGACGAACATTATGTGTATCAACAGTCGATACGTACCAATTATTTCGGTCCATTAAAACTGAAGTTGGCTTTTGTCTGGAATATCGGTTGTTGGATGGAAAGGAAAGGAGGTAGAAGATGAAACACTGTCTCTCTGCGATGATAAGGTACGGAGTGTTTCTGATACTGCTTCTATTGACTTTCGGATGCCGGAAAGATTTATGTTATGACCATGAGCTACATAGTGCTTCGGTAAAAACGGTGGTGGCCGCCGATTGGGAACAGGAGTGGGAACGTACTTATGATTTTGATTGGGAACAAAATTGGAACGTTTTGTGGGGACGTGAATATGATGAATTGCGTCCGGATATTGCTGAGGGCATCCGGGCTCTTGTCTATTCTGCCGGTGGCGGTTTCTCTGAAAATAATTTGTCGGCAGAGGGTGGCCGTTTGCCCATGAAAGAGGGTGTCCATTCATTGCTGTTTTATAATAATGATACCGAATACATTCTTTTTAATGATCTTACCACTTCGGCATCTGCTTCGGCTACGACCCGTACTCGTACGCGCAGTAGTTTTAAAGAGTTGCATGCCGGAGAACGCACGGTAAGTCCGCCGGATATGCTTTATGGTGCTTATGTGAAAGAGCATTTTGCAGAACGTACGTTAGAGTCGATAGAGTTACCTGTTATTATGCGTCCGTTGACTTATACCTATCTGATACGTTACGAATTTAAAAAGGGTGCGCAATATGTGGCATTGGCACGAGGTGCATTGGCGGGTATGGCAGAAAGCGTTTACCTCGAAGACGGACATACGGGTGCGGATGCCGTAACGGTGATGTTCGATTGCACGGTAGAAGATTTCGGTGCAGAAGCTCTTGTTTATTCGTTCGGAGTGCCGGATTATCCGGGAGATCATTATGTTACGGGTAGACAGGGAAAGCACTATGCCTTGAACTTGGAGGTACGAATGTTGAACGGAAAATTCAAGACTTTTGAGTTTGATGTGACAGATCAGGTTACAGGGCAGCCTCGCGGTGGCGTTATTGTCGTGAAAGATATTGAAATATCGGATGAAGAAGGAACAGAAGGAAGCGGCAGTTTTGACGTGACAGTGGATGGTTGGGGAGAATATATCGATGTAGAACTTCCGTTAAACTAAAAGATATAAAAAACAACAAGTAATTTATTTAATTTTTAATTGTAGAAGTTATGAAAAAAAGTTTATGGATTCTTGGAGCGGCTGTTATAGCCTTAACCGGTTGTACGAACAATGAAGTGGTAGATATACCTCAGTCTCGTGCAATCAATTTTTCGAATGCTTTTGTAAACAATACCACAAGAGCAGATGTGACGAATGCCGATTTCAAGCAGTTTTGGGTGTATGGTGATTATCAAAATGAATCGTCATGGGTTGATGTGTTCAACAATGTAAAGGTTTCGGGTGCTTCTGTGGGTAGCGGTGCTGTTTGGACTCCTGATGAGACCGCTTATTGGCAAGTAGATAAAACTTATAATTTCGGTGCTTATGCCGACGGAACATCTCAGTTGACTACAGGTATATCATATAATCCTACATCTAAGACTTTGACGTTTTCAGATTATTCCGCTGGAGCAAATGACTTGATTGCTGCTACTTCAGACGATGCATCATGGGATGGTTCTGGAGATCCTTCAAAGGTGCAACTTTCTTTTAAGCACATGCTTTCTAAAGTTAAATTTACGTTCAAAACCGATGCTGCCGAAACCTATACGATGAAAGTTTCAGAATTGAAGATTTCTCAAGCTATTCAGACAGCAACCGGTACAATGGTAGATAAAGTTGTCGGTACGTGGTTAGGAGAAAATACAGGAGAATATTCTTTTGCCGATATCGACGATTATGCGACAGCTGAAGGTCAGGCAGAGTCAGAAGTAAAATATGTGATTCCTCAAGAAAACACGAATTCTATTGCGGTTTCTTTCAGAGTAACAGTAACTGATGGCGGTGGTTATAGTAAGGAAGGAACTTTTACGGGAACTATGGCTATTGCTGAATCAAATAAGTGGGATGCCGGGTTAGCATATAATTATACGGTTACGATCAATCCAGATAAAGTGGATGATACATTGAAACCTATATTGTTTGATGTAACGACAGTAGAAGAGTGGGACGAATTTACCAATCCTGATCTTGACCTCAATTAAAACTTTTAGTTATATATAGGCTATAAGGGGTTGAATGTCCCCTTGTAGTCACTCAAAACAACACTTCAGAGATGTTTTTATCTAAGAAATAAGCTGGTATATATGGGGAGAATCGAAAGAATGGTGAAAAAGTTTTTTTATTTCCCGATGATAACGGTTACGTTACTGTTAACATCATGTACAAACGTTCTCGTACATGATATGGAGAAAGGCGGAGTCGATGGCATGGCGATTGATTTCCGTACTCCGGCATTAACTCGGGTTGCAGTAGAGAGTTTTACTGCGGGTAGTTCTTTTTCTGTTTGGGGATGGTATCTGCCAAAAGATGCTGCCAGTGAGGTTTTTAATGCTACTACGGTATCGACACCGGACGGTTCTGTTTGGACCTATGAGGGATTACGCTATTGGAAAGCGGACAAAACATATTCATTTTACGCTTTATATCCGTCGGTAACCGATCTAATGGCAAATGCAGCGACTGCTGCCCATTATGATGAAGACGGAGATCTTTCTGTTACGGCTTTCGACGCTTCTAAAGGATATGATCTCATGGCAGCTTCTGCCTTGAATATTTCCGGCAGTAATACCGGTAAAGTGGCTTTCACGTTCGGTCATTTATTAGCACGTGTGGAGTTTGTGGTAAAACGTAATGCGGCCGCAGACGGTATCGAAGGTTTTAATCCGGTTATCCATTCCGCTAAGCTTTACGGTATGCATAAGACGGCTGATTTTTTAGTCTCGGCAGCCGATTTAACCGATAAAGAAGCTATATCTGCCGGATGGGCTATTTCTACCGATGAGAGCGACCGTACTACAAAGAACGAACCCTTTGCTGTGTTAAGCGAGGAGATTTCGGTAAATGCAGATGGAACGACCTTGATAGATGCTTTACTGTTTCCGCAAGATCTTACTATCGAATATTATTTTGAAGTGACTTATTCTTCGGCGTCGGATAGAGAACCCTGCACATCTACGGTTCCGTTGGTTTCTCTGCCGTTGACGACATGGGAAGCGGGTAAGCATTATCGTTACACGTTTACTGTTTCGGATGAAGACCGGATATTGTTCGATACGCCTACTGTAAATGCGTGGGGTGAAGCTACGGGTGGAATTATTATTGTCGAGTGATAAAATAAAAGGATAGTCTGATATGATAAGCTTGAGACATCTGTTATATGGAGGTGCGTTTTTGGTTGCTTGTGTTGCTTGCAGGGAGGAAAATCTTGTCGGTTCCGTTCCGAAAATGTCCGATCTTATTTTGTTCGATACACCCTCTTTATCGGTAGAAACAGTTTCCCGCAGTACATTGATAAATGCTCTTGTCCCGGGTGATGCGTTCGGGGTACTGGGGTATTGTGTCCCATATACCGTAGGAACTTCTGATCCGAATTATCTTTCCGCTTCCAGTGTTTGGTCATTAAAACGAAACCAATGTCCACCGGATGTATTCTTTAAACAAAAAGTAGTCGTGGGAGTTAACGGATGCACTTATGATAGAAATGGCGGTACGGATAATAATCCGAAATTTTGGTATCGCGACGGTTATGATACAAATAATAATCCGGTTGGAGCTATTACGGGAGCAGATCAATACCGTTATTCATTTATAGCTTATTATCCTTATGAGGGAGCATTTACGATCGATCAGCCTTTAACTGAGACTACGGCAGGAGCTCCTAAATTGACATTTATTATGCCGCAAAGCGGTTCTGCTCTGACTCATCCGCTTTCTCTTTCTGCGACTCCTGATGCAATGCTTGCCGTCTTGTATAATAGTAGAAAATCTGATGGTAATTTACATTTCAATTTTAATCACATACTGACAGGTCTTGGTTTCGAGGTGAATAATTTCAGTGAATTCGATTTGACCGTGCATTCCGTTACTTTGAGCGGATCATTCTATAAAACGGTAAAGATAGACTTGACAAAAGATGTGGTGTCTTATACATTTCCGGAAAACGATCGTTATGTAGGAACTTATACGATATTTGACGAAGACTTGCCGTTGCCGCCTCCCGATGTGGAGAAGAATGAAACCGTGACCTCTTCCGGTTTATTGGGAGGAGAGCATTTGTTGTTGATATCGGGGACGGGAACGAGTTTCGGAGAAGATGTAAAAGTCCGGATCGATTATACTTTCAACGGGAGAACGACTTTTTACGAGACACAGCGTCCCGGCACATTTACTCCTCGTCCCGGTATTAAATATACGGCTCAGCTCAATTTTGTAGGAGATGCTTTCATATTGGAGTTTATCGTCGACAATCAAGGACAGTGGGAAGATGGAGAAGCTGATGATGGTGATGAAACGAATGATGATGTAGTATTCGAGTAACAATTCGTAAAGACGAGGAAAAGATGATAAAGGTAAAGATCAATAAAATTTTAAGTATAGCTTTTCTGTTCCTTATAATAGTTTTTTCAGCTTGTAGGGAAGAAGAATTATTCGATCAGTCCACTGTTTCGACGGGAAATATAACTACTCTTAGTTTCTCCGGTAATCCGATGGATTTGCTGAAGGTGACGACTCGTGCAAGCGATATAAAGGATGAGAACGAGAAAAAAATAAATCAGCTTTATATATTCTTTTTCGGCTCTGATGGTGAATATCTGAAGGGCGGTTATCTTACCGGATATCGGGATGCACCCGATGATGGAGGATATTATGCACCCGGGCAAGGAGTGAGCCTTCTTAAGATAGATAATCAGGCATTTGCGAATAAGGACCTTGCCAGTAAAGCCACTGTGTATGCCATTGCGAACGTAGATCCTGTTATTTTCGGAAGAGACAGGAATGGAGACGGACGGCCTGATGGCATTACGAATCTGTCGGATTTGAAAAATCTTGTTTATGCTCCGGAAAATGTTTCGCTCGGTTTACCTTCCGGAGGAATGCCGATGGTAGGATCTAAAGTGATCGATCTTACCAAAACGGAGACTTCGACGGATGATGAGCGACGTATCGATCTGACAGCTTTGATGGCACGTATAGATGTCAATATCCAGCTCGATAGTGAGGTAGAAGAGAATAATTTACCTGCTCTTACTCTTGTAGAATGGACGGCAAAAAATCTTTCTACGAAAGTACCTTTTTCTACTCCCGCAGTAAATACCGAAACAGGAGTCGATTGGGAAGATAGTTGGACAAAGAGCATAACGACATCGATGCAACGTACGATTTTTAATAAGAACGGACAAATTGCTTTTACTTTCTATATGTATGAGAATATGCAGAATGCAGAATGGAAAGTAGATGAGGGAGAGAAATGGGCAGATCCTTCTTTGGCAGGAGAAAAAGGGCTTTATCCCGATAGTATTAAGGATTATCAGAAACAACGTTATAAGCCTTATCTCGCTAATAAAAATGCTGCGGCAGTAGAATTGCATGGTTTTTATACTACCTATAACGGAGCAACTTATGAGGTACGCTATACGCTTTATTTGGGAGCGAATCACACTGATAATTTTCAGGTAAAACGTAATCATCAATATAAAAATAATATTACGATTAAAGGTTTGACTTCTCAAAATATAGAGACAGGAGAGTATACTCTTGATGCCCGGGTGAATATTGAGGAGGATGACAATGAATTTTATATTGCCATGTTGCGTGAACGTAACCATGACGCTCATTTTTGTGTAACGCCGATGGATGTCTATATGTTTGCCGATAAATCGACAAAAAATCCGACTATGGAAGTGATTTTGGGAGAAGTGCCGGATAATAGTGAGACTCCGGTAACTGTTCCCGACTGGATTCGGATGGAGAAAATCAAGGCTTCCGATATGGAGAAGGGGACTGTAACGGAATCGGGTTTTACTGCTTATGATGAAAGTTCTAATACAGGAACTCATTTGGCTACCGGAACAGCGTGGACAGCCGGTAATGGTAAGCGGGCATTCTTTACAAAAGGATTGGTTACAAGAACGTTGAGTGAGACGGGTAAGAGAGTTACAGTCGATAATTCTCGGGATAGGGTTTATTTCTATATTGATGAGAATCTGTCGACAACAGAAAATCGACGAGTGACAGTTACTTTAATTTATAAGGAGAATGGAAAGGAAATAAAACGCCATACGGAAGTGTTGGAACAGGTTCATTTATTGCCGGTAAATATGCGTGACGGCGGCACTTTATATATGGAGCAATATGAAGAATACTTGGATCATTATGACCCGTTGGATGAATATTCTACCGATCAAGTTTATACAGGATTGCCTTGGGCCGAACAGAATTCTGACCTTAATGGACTCACAGTAGAGAGGTTGTATGGGGATCATGTTAATGTGCTCGGTGTTAATTATCCGACAGATCCGTATGATCCTCCAGGACAAATTTTCAATGATGGACATCCTTATACAAGTTTTATCATTTTTAGGTCGGGACAAGTGCTTATGACCTTGAATGATAAGCCTCGGTCTGCTTTTGAATATTGTTATAACAGGAATAAGCGCAGTGATAACGGAACAATCGTGTCGTCATATATACCTCGTAGAACTGCTGGTTTAGTGGGCGATAGAGTTTATGAGGAGGAAAGTAATGAAAGCAAATGGTTCTTGCCCGGTATTCGTCAGATGGAAGATGCGTTAACACAGTATTATACTGTTTTTGGAGAGTTTCAGGACAATTATTATTGGAGTGCTTCAGCGGGGGAAAGAGAGAACGGTTCAAGTGGGCAAAGTAGTGTCCGTGCCCGGGCTACGAAAGTATTGCCAGATGGCAGTTATGCAAATAGTGGAGGTGGTGATGGAAAAGGAGCAGATCATTATGCTTATGAGTTAGGTAATGGTGGTTATGCTTTACGTACGACATCATTACGTATTCGGGCTTTCAGGGTAGATACTGAGCCTATGGACGATTAATGGAAGTAAATTTTTAATGTAAGATAAGGATACTACGTATTTATGCGGTATCCTTATTTTTTAATTCTATGTTATAATCAATTTCCTTTGTAATGCTTATATTTGAAATTCTGAAAAGTAATACATGAATATGCGATACGGTGAGATAAAGATTCTTTGTTGGGCTGTTTTGTCTTTTTTTCTCTTTTCCTGTGAGAAAGATGAGACTGATATAGTGACGACAAGTCGGAAAACACTATTTATGTATTTGCCGTGGTCTTCTAATCTGACGACGAATTTTTATACGAATATTTCGGATATGGAAGAGTGTATAAAAAAGTGGGGATTAAAAGATGAAAAAGTTGTCGTATTTATGTCTTCTAGCAGCACCGAGGCTTCTATGTTCGAAATTGTTTATAAAAATGGTAAATGCGAACGCAAAACGTTGAAGAGTTATACGAATCCGTCATTTACGACGGCAGAGGGCATTACCTCTATATTGAATGATATGAAGACATTTGCTCCGGCATCTATATATGCCATGACGATCGGGTGTCATGGTATGGGGTGGCTTCCGGTAGATCGAATGAAGACGATGTCTGTATCTTCTGTAAAAATGCATTGGGACTATGAGGGAAAACCGTTGACCCGTTATTTCGGAGGTTTGACAAGCGAATATCAGACAGATATAAGTACCCTTGCTAAAGGTATTGCGGATGCAGGCATAAAAATGGAGTATATTTTGTTCGACGATTGCTATATGTCTTCGATCGAGGTTGCTTATGAGTTGAGAAATGTTACCGATTATTTGATTGCTTCTGCCAGTGAGATAATGGCATACGGGATGCCTTATGCCGTGATTAGTGAATATCTATTAGATGATCTTGATTTTCAGGCTGTCTGTGATGGCTTTTACGACTTTTATTCGGCTTATAGCATGCCTTATGGAACGTTGGCGGTAACGGTTTGTGCCGAACTGGAAGATCTTGCGACGATTATGAAAAAAATTAATACGGATTATATTTTCGATGAATCTTCCGAAAATGCTTTGCAACGAATGGATGGCTATACTCCGATTATATTTTACGATTACGGTGATTATGTAGAAAAGTTATGTAAAGATCCCGTTTTGTTGGAACGGTTTGAGCAGCAGTTGTCTCGGGCTGTGCCGTATAAAGTGCATACGGACTATTTTTATTCTGTGACCAAAGGTAGAGTTCCGATTTATACTTTCTCTGGAATAACGACATCAGATCCGAGTAAACATTCCCTTACCGTGTCAAAAAACGATACGGAGTGGTATAGGGCTACTCATTAATTGCTAATTTGATAGTCTTTGATAAATACAAACGGAATATTTTTATTTATCAAAGACTGCATAGGGATATTCAGTAAATGTCCCTAAAAATCAAGATGGCATATGAAGATGATAGAGCATACTCACTTCATATGCCATTTTTATAGTCCTATTCCTGTAATTTCTCACACAATCTTACCCTACAAGACATGACGCTCGGGAAGAAGTCTGAAGACATCTTCTGCCTCTGCCTGTAAAATCATATCATGCCGCTTTCACCGTCCTGTTCCTGATCTTGTCTATCATCAGTACGGCATTTGCCGTATGTATTCCGAAAAAGATCCACAGGATTTCCG
>OIWL01000135.1_pt1 | contig 104026 bp, 102 predicted proteins | sample 1587561 | NCBI WGS metagenome assembly OIWL01 (sample SAMEA3888903, study PRJEB22519) | human gut metagenome | biome: human gut; feature: human-associated habitat; material: faeces | place: Denmark | collected 2010 | reverse complement strand
AAACCACAGCGTCAGCACATGATGCATGTATATATTTGCAAGCATCGGACTCATTGCTGAGCCTTGTGCCGAACCTTCCTCTGTTGGCTCGAATTTTCCTTGCTCCATTATTCCTGCTTTAAGGTATTTACGTATTAGCCACAATAAGTTCTTATCCTGTATATTCCATTCAAGGAACTTCATCATCCAATCATGGTCGATATGGTCAAAGAAACCTTTGATATCGGCATCTACGATATAGCTGATTTTTCCATAGCTTATCCGTTGGTATACTTCTTTTATTGCTTCGTGACACCCCCTATTCGGTCTGAATCCATACATGCAGTTTAGGAATCTCGGTTCATAAATAGCTCCCAGTATTTTCTTCACTGCCATTTGTACAATCTTATCTTCATAGGAAGCAATCCCTAATGGTCGTTTCTTTCCATTTCCTTTAGGTATATATACCCTCAGTGACGGAAGTGGCTTAAAGGATTTGTTTTTCAACCTCTGTACCAGTTCCTTGATATTTCTATCAAGGTTCTTCCCATACTCATCCTTAGTTACCTTGTCAATTCCGACTGCTTTGTTCCCATCTAATTCCTTATGGCATTGCTTTAGCATATCTTCATTTATCAAGTGGTACACTGATGTAAATATAGGATGTTTTGATGTTGCCGATATCTCAGCTATTCTCACTAATTTCGTTTCCATTATTTCCTCCGTCCCTGAGTACGGATAATGTGTCCTCAGTAAGACCTTTACTATGCAATCCCCTTCCCTCCATCGGCATTGCCCGATTTCTACAGTACTATGGGATTGTCCGACCACCTACCATTCATTTGAAATACTCCGTTTTCAGTTGCAATTTCATACTCTTCTTCGAGAAATGGCAGGTTCTCCCCAGTTGATGTGTATTCATAATGTAAAACATGATTGGTTCTCTGACTCCGCAGTGCCACATAACACTCGCCATATCGCATTACATGATATTGTCTTCCGCACCAGTTAAGACGTCGACCGACTGAAGTTAACGTTTCGAAGCTCAATCACTATTCAACCCTGCTTTCTTGCTGTCTACGCTTGTCAGATGCCGTTACCGGCATCATCCCAAGACTCGCTATTATCTGGTTGGCTAAACCTTGGATAAACCGGAATTCCACCGGCTTGACTACACACCCTTAGCTGGGCGCACAGCTGGAAGTTATCTGTTAATTGTCCACCTGACAAACCATTGGGATGAATAGGAACTAAGCCAAAACTCAATAGCTTGTCTCATTCGATCTTCATTTGGATAATAGAAATTTATCATTTTCAAAAGCTGGACAGTTTTTATATACGTCTGACATTTTATTATACCTCCTGAAATCACGATTTGTTCAGCTAAGATGAGTATATCATTCTGTTGTTATACCAGCGGCAATTTTTATCAGTTCGTCCATATCAATAGAGCCATATATAGAAAAGAAATCGCCATCCCGCTCATAGCAAATATAATTCAAATCATCTTTCTTGAAGTAGTAGCCGATCACACCGCCCTTATCAAACGATTCAATTTCTGTATTTTCTGCGTCGGCGTAAATCCGTGTATCTGATTTACTAAGAAGAATATTAAAATAACTCGATTCGTTGATGGCATATTCATAGGCAAGCATTTCCGGCTGTTCAACCGTATTCTTCAATTCCGCCCCGTCTGGAAGATAGGTAGGCTTATAGCTCTGCAAATCAGACTGCATATTTTCCCCGTCGCTTTGCAGTTCAAAGATACTGTATTTTTCAAATGTCTCAACTACCCACGCAATCACTTTTTCCCTGAACTGTGCACTAGCTACCATAGCCGTTGAGAATAACAGGGTTATGGTAATTGCTGCGACTGCAACAGCTTTGCCGAACCGCCTGAACACAATATGCGTTCGGCTCTTTCCGGCACTACTTACAGCAGCATCCCCTTTTAGCTCCGTGCGTAAATAGTCTTTCATAGCAATTTTACAGGCGCGATTGAGAGAAGCATCCGAAATCATTTGCTCCGAGCTAAGCCCCATGCTTGAAGAAAGTAGTTCACAGTAAAAGCGGAAGCGACCCTTTGCATTTTTCATTTGGAAGAACTCTTCCGTTTTTTGGGGAGATAGCCGGAAGCAGTATCTACTAAATAGCAGAACAATTCCCTGATGCGGCAAGTGCAGAATCTTTTCGCTCAATTCTCGGATCTTTGCTTTCGGCAAATCTACACAGGAGCAGGCGTCATTATCGGCGGCAGAGCGAACTTCTATATCCTTTTCAAAGCTGGCATTTGCTGCTTCATGCAGCATGGCCTGCCAATTCATATCCATATCGTCACCTTTCCTCATACAGTTTTTGGAGCTTCTTAATGAGCCGCTGCCCACGTTTTTTTGCGGCATCCTCCGAAATGTTCAGCAATTCACCAATCTCTCTATATCCCATTTCCAGCGTATAGCGAAGATAGATAAAATGCCGATCATCGGGATTAAGCTGATCTATTACCTCAGTCAGCCTATGTACATCGGCATTGTGAATACATTCATCTTCAATATCGTCCGTGTCCTCGTCCGAAATATTGTCCCAGTAATCAATGTGAACACTCTGTTGTAATTGACGCAACACGTCAATAGAAGCGTTTTTCACTATGGTAACGCAGAAAGCGGTCATTTGGGGACCGGGTAAATCAGAAATTTTTTCGATATTGTCCATGATTTTTATAAATGCGGTGGAAACGACATCTTCTGCGGTTTCCTCTGACTTCACAATATTAAACGAAATGCGCTGGAAGTGGATATGATGCTCATGGAATATCCGCTCTACCAGTGCACGTTGTTCATCATTCAAAACACTAAATAGGAGTATCATCATATAAGTTTCCTCATGGATAGCCCTGCAGCCATCCATTCTAAGTGAGCAAGTAAATTTATTCTTGCACATTATGGGTATTCGTTGCAGCGACTGCTTGTTACAAATTGTACCACAAGAATGTTGCGCAGGAAAGTGACAACCCATTAACAGGATATGAAAAATAATTTCAAAAAAGTCTGTCCCCATTTTTGATCTTGACCGTTATATAGGTAAAAGGACACGAGGAGATAAAAGCATGAAAAAAAACAGACTTTTCACAGTTGTAGGCATTGTAATTGCGTTGTGTATTGCAATAGCCCTGTATATGTTTGTTTCCCCGAAAAGCACAAAGAATATTCCAGAGCTTTCTTCAATCGCTCAAATGGAAGAAGCAGAAGTTAATCAGCTTATTGTAGGGTATTCCATAAATCAACTGATTGAAGTTTGGGGAGAACCCGACATAAGCGGAAATAACGAAGTTAGGTGGCAGCTTAATACAACCGCAACGCTGGTTGTAAATACAAATAACAAGGGGAAAGTTGTTATTTGCGGTATTTTACAATAAGCCATCTGTTATAAGAAAGGAGCGTGAAAAATAGAAGAAAAGCGGTCTGCCTTCCGGCAAACCGCTTTCTCTTTTTCAACTATTCAGAACCCGCCAATTGAAATCCGCGCATACACTTAATGGCTCCAATATCTTCCATTGCGTTTACCATGCGGTAAACGGTTGCAACGCCGATTTTTGGATCTACCTTTGATGCCTTGAAATAGATTTCCTTACAGCAGGAACAATCTTCCTCAAGGATAATATCCAGCAGCATCAGCCGCTGCTTGGTAATCCTACAGCCTGATTCCTTCAGTTTTTGAATAATCATTTCTCTCTGCATCATTTGGCATCTCTTCTTTTTCTATTTTGCTGACACAGTTTTCTTTGCGTCAAAGTTTAATGTGTTACTCTCCTTATAAGGACGGAACAGCAGATAAATAAATCCGATGATCAGTAAGAATGCTACAACGGTACCAACACCGAATGTACCAACTGTGATCAGTGTACCGATCTGGTAGATACACAGGGAAACAATGTAAGCTAAGATACACTGATATCCGATCGCAAACCAGAACCACTTCACGTTGTTCATCTCACGCTTGATCGCACCCATAGCTGCGAAACATGGTGCACATAACAGGTTGAATACCAGGAAACCATAAGCGGCAACCGGAGTCATAACCAAAGACAGTGACTTCCAGATTTCGGAACCATCTTCTGCAACTTTTGCGAAACCGAATAACTGTCCGAACGTAGCTACAACGTTCTCTTTTGCGATCAGACCGGATACAGCAGCAACTGCCATCTTCCAGCCGTTACCAGCCTTGGTCCAGCCAAGTGGTGCGAAGATCCATGCGATTGCAGAACCAACTTTTGCAAGAACACATTCTGCCTGGGCAGCCTCAAGAGCAGCACCCTCTAATCCGTCGAAATCAAGCATCCCAAAGGTTCCGTTGCTCCATCCGAAGTTCATTAAGAACCATAAAACAATTGTTGATAACAGGATAATTGTACCTGCTTTCTTGATGAAAGACCATCCACGCTCCCACATGCTGCGGAGTACGTTTCCAACGGTTGGCCAGTGATATGCAGGAAGCTCCATAACGAATGGTGCAGGTTCTCCTGCGAACATCTTTGTTTTCTTTAAGATAATACCGGAACAGATAATTGCTGCAACACCTACAAAGTAAGCACTCCATGCAACCCATCCGGAATTATGGAAGAATGCACCTGCGATCAAAGCAATAATCGGAAGCTTTGCTCCACAAGGTACGAATGTTGTTGTCATGATTGTCATCTTGCGGTCACGGTCGTTCTCGATCGTACGGGAAGCCATAACACCAGGAACACCGCATCCACTACCAATCAGCATTGGGATGAATGATTTTCCGGATAATCCGAATTTACGGAAAATACGGTCCATGATAAATGCGATACGTGACATATATCCACAGGACTCAAGGAATGCCAGGAAAATGAACAGTACCAGCATCTGTGGTACGAATCCAAGTACAGCACCCACACCGGAGATGATACCATCTACGACAAGTCCTGTCAGCCAGCCGGCACAGTGAATGTTCTCAAGTAAGGTTCTTGCTCCCGGAACAATCCACTCAGCAAACAATGTATCATTTGTCCAATCGGTAAGGAATCCACCAACTGTTGTGATAGATACATAATATACGATAAACATAACCAATGCAAAAATCGGAAGTGCAAAAAAACGGTTCGTAACAAAACGGTCAATCTTATCCGAAGTGGAAAGTTTCTCACCCTTCTTTGCTTTTGTAAGACACTCTCCAATGATGGAAGAAATGTATACATAACGCTCATTGGTAATGATTGACTCGGTATCATCATCAAAATGATCCTCAAGTTCCTTGATCTCTGCAGATACATCTGGCATCAGACTTAAGAGTTCAGAAATCTTATCGTCTTTTTCCAGAAGTTTGATTGCGAAAAACCGCTTCTGTTCCTGTGGAATATCCGAGCTGATCTTATCCTCTACCTTTGCAATGATATCCTCAACCTCTGATGCGAACGCATGTGCAGGTGTGACTTTCTTCTTCTGCTGTGCGAGAGCAACGGCCTTTTCTGCTGCCTTTGTAATTCCTGTTCCTTTCAGAGCGGAAATCTCAACAACTTCGCAGCCCAGTTTCTGGCTCAGCTTATCGATATGTATCACATCACCATTCTTGGCAACGATATCCATCATGTTTACTGCCATAATTACCGGGATACCAAGTTCCATGATCTGTGTAGAAAGATATAAGTTACGCTCAATATTTGTACCGTCCACAATATTGATGATTGCATCCGGTCTGTCTGCAACAAGATAATTTCTTGCTACCACTTCCTCCAGAGTGTATGGGGAAAGAGAATAAATACCCGGAAGATCCATGATGGTAACATCTTTATGACCCTTCAGACGTCCTTCCTTTTTTTCTACTGTTACACCCGGCCAGTTACCAACAAACTGATTGGAACCGGTCAATGCATTGAACAATGTCGTTTTTCCGCAGTTTGGATTTCCTGCCAATGCAATTTTCACTGCCATAATTCTCCTCTTTTCTGTGCTGGCGCACTTTTGTTTTATCAGCCTTGCTAAAATTTGAAATCGCTAGTTTCTGTAAGCACCTGCTAGTTTTTGTAAGTCGCTACTAACCTTATGGTAAAAAAATTACTCTACCTGGATCATTTCAGCATCTGCTTTACGCAGGGACAGTTCATACCCTCTGACCGTAACTTCCACCGGATCTCCGAGTGGGGCTACTTTACGGACATAAATCTCTACGCCCTTGGTAATTCCCATGTCCATGATACGACGTTTTACAGGTCCTTCGCCTGTCAGTTTTGTAGCTTTGACAGTCTCGCCAACTTTTGCATCTTTTAATGTCTTCATCGCTGTTCCCTTTCTAAATCATTATTTTATTTGCCATATCCTTACCGATAGCAACACGCGCTTCTTTCACATTCACAATCATGTTTCCATCCGTTTCAGATATCACAGCCACTTTTCCCCCGACAACAAAACCAAGATTCTCAAGATGGCGTCTTGTTTCTTCTTTTCCACCGATCTTTTTGATCTCATTCTCTTCTCCTGCTTTGCACATTGTTAAAGGCATCATAAAAACATCCTCCTGCTTTCCGCCGCGTGCAAGCGACTTTATTGAGAATCATTTCCATCTCTTACGTCAGTTAGTATATGCTAACGGCCATAAGTTGTCAATAACAAAATAATATTTTTTCAGCTTATCCGACATTTTTTTCTTAAATAAACAGGTACCAGCACACAAAATTTCTCCGTTATTAAGCGTTTGCAAGTGCTTTCCCAAGTGCCTTGCACTGTTCCATTGCATCTGCATCCGGAGCCTCCTGACAGATGACACCTTCCCCTCCTACGATCGTTGCACCGGCTCCGCTCATACGTGCTTCCCAGTCACGCATCCACTGGCCGTCACCCCATCCGTAAGAACCAAACAGTCCAATCTTCTTTCCGGAAGCAAATCCTTCCACGTCTGCAACAAACGGCTCCATCTCACTCTCTTCGAGTACTTCTGCTCCCATGGCAGGACATCCTAATGCAAATACACCCTCTCCCTTTAACTCGTCAATGTTCATATCGCTGACAAATACAGCTTCCGCCTCTTTGCCTGCCTCTTTGATTCCTTCCACGATGGCATTTGCCATGCTCTCTGTGTTTCCACCCTGTGTCCAAAATACAACTGAAATCTTACTCATTTTAAATTCTCCTTTTCTTTTTATAATGTTATGATGCATATTGACAGTCACAATCAACCAGCTGCCAGATTTCCGTATTGCTGCAAATCGCAATAATCTCTTCAATGCGCATTCCATATGACAAAAGCTGGATCAGTTTTTCCCTGGAATGTTCATATTTCTGAAACAGCCGGATTTTTTCATGCGGTCTGTCATATACTTTCCAGTAACCCGAATACAAATAGTTTTTCCCCTGATTGTGGATGAATCCTTTTACATCCTCCGGCGGATATCCAAGCAAAAGTCCCATCTCATGCGGAAAAACTTTCTTTTCTTTCAAATACTGCTGATAATGTGTGCGAAACACCGGCAGCACCTGTTTTAAGTCTGTGTCGATATAACCGATCTCATGTAACAACGCAAGCACACTTTCCCCGGAAAAAAATTTTTCCAGGCGCTCCCTGTGATACAGGAACACGGTAATCTTCCCCGCATGAATTCCCAGCGGATAAATCGTCAGTTCACTTTCTTTAAAAATATCTTTCATCCGCTGGTAATCCTGTTTTTTGATATTCAGCAGATTCGATTCTTTCAGTCCGGTGATCAGCGGTGCACACTGAAATGCTATCTGAAGTTCGATCTCATCGCCACGCAGTTTACGCATGATCTCCCATATTTCTCTGCTCAAGTCCGTCGCCCCTTCCCAAAGTTAGTTATCTCTAACTAATAGAAAGAATACACGAAAAAACAGGCTCCCGTCAAGAGCCTGCATTGATATTTTTTATCAATTATATTTTATTTTGTGTATACCGCACCAGAGCATCCCTGTAAATAGCGCCCAGCCGGCTCGGAAGAACCTTTTTGTGCGTCACGGTACCGATATGCATATCCCCCTGTGCTTCCAACGGAACGGCAACAATATTCTCTCCGTTTAATTCCTCGTCAATCACCCCGCTGCAGACCGTATAACCATTCAGACCAATCAGCAGATTAAACAGGGTTGCCCGGTCTCTGACACGGATATTCTTCGGCCGGTCCACGGTACTGAATATCTCCTCGGAGAAATAAAAAGAATTGTGTTCCCCCTGTTCAAAAGAAAGATACGGATACGGCTCCAGTTCTTCGATTGTCACAGACTTTTTGCCCGCAAGCGGATTTTTCGTGCTCACAAAAATATGCGGTTTTGCCACAAAAAGCTCGGTAAACACAAGGTCATGTTCCTTGATCAGTTTCTCAAGTACGGTACGGTTAAAATCGTTCAGATAAAGAATTCCGATCTCGCTTTTCATCTGCGCGACGTCCTCTATGATTTCATACGTCTGGGTTTCCCGCAGACAGAAATCATACTTTTCGCTTCCATACTGCTCGATCAGTTCCACAAATGCATTGACTGCAAACGAATAATGCTGGGTGGAAACACAAAACTCCTGTTTCCGCCCGGCTTTTTTCTTATAAGTTTCCTCCAGCAGTGCCGCCTGCTCCAGAACCTGTCTGGCATACCCTAAAAAAGTCTCCCCCTCTTTGGATATGACAATTCCGCGGTTTGTCCGTTCAAAGATGGTAATCTCCATCTCTTTTTCCAGTTCCCTGACTGCTTTGGTCAGACTCGGCTGTGAAATAAATAATTTTTTTGCCGCGTCACTGATTGTCCCGGTCTGAGCAACGGTCGTAACATATTTCAACTGCTGTAAGGTCATAAAACATCCTCCTATAAGATGTCGATATACTCTCCGTTTAATGCTTTATTCATGCTGCGGACAGCACAGAATTTACCGCACATGGAACAGGTATCCTCCTGTTCCGGTGCCCGGTCCGCACGGATGGCTTTGGCAGTCTCCGGATCCATGGCACATGCCCACTGTGCTTCCCAGTCCAGTACTCTTCTTGCATCTGCCATCTTATTGTCCATCTCCATGGCTCCCGGTACATGCTTTGCGATATCTGCTGCGTGCGCTGCAATCTTTGATGCCATAATTCCCTGCTTTACATCGTCCACATTCGGAAGTGCCAGATGCTCAGCTGGTGTCACATAGCAGAGGAATGCCGCACCGTTGGCAGCAGCGATCGCACCACCGATGGCAGAAGTGATATGATCATATCCCGGCGCAATATCGGTCACCAGAGGTCCCAGTACATAAAACGGTGCACCCATGCAGATGGTCTGCTGGATCTTCATATTTGCAGCAATCTGATCCATCGGCATATGTCCCGGTCCTTCCACCATAACCTGGACATCCTTTTCCCAGGCACGTTTTGTCAGTTCTCCCAGACGGACAAGTTCTTCAATCTGACAGACATCCGAAGCATCTGCAAGACATCCCGGACGACAGGCATCTCCCAGTGAGATTGTCACATCATATTCCCGGCAGATGTCAAGAATTTCATCATAATATTCATAAAACGGATTTTCTTCCCCGGTCATTGTCATCCACGCAAATACCAAAGAACCGCCACGGGATACAATGTTCATCTTCCGCTTGTGGTTTTTGATCTGATCGATGGTTTTTCTGGTAATGCCACAGTGCAGAGTAACAAAATCCACACCATCCTCTGCATGCAGACGTACAACATCAATAAAATCTTTTGCCGTGAGTGTTGCCAGGTCTCTCTGATAGTGTATCACAGAATCGTATACCGGTACAGTTCCAATCATCGCCGGACATTCCGAAGTCAGTTTTCTGCGGAATCCGGTAGTATCTCCATGGGAAGACAGATCCATGATTGCGTCCGCTCCCATATCCACCGCTGCCATAACTTTCTGCATTTCAATATCATAATCTTTCCAGTCTCTGGATACTCCGAGATTGACATTGATTTTGGTCCGGAGCATGGAGCCCACACCCTGCGGGTCCAGGCATTTATGGTTTTTATTGGCGCAGATGGCAACCTTTCCGGCTGCCACCAGAGGCATCAGTTCCTCTACACGCATATGTTCCTTCTGTGCAACTTTCTTTAATTCTTCTGTTACGATTCCTTTTCTTGCAGCTTCCATCTGCGTTTTGTATTCTCTCATTGGTTTCTCCCTTCCTTGTATAAAATAAAAAAACACACGTATAATGCTTATACGTGTGTGGTAACTTTCATTTTTCCCTACGTTGGCATTATCCAAATCAGGTTACAGGTCAAAGCAATACAGCTTACTCTCAGCCTTCTTTTTGAAAGCTCCCTTTTTCTTATTTTAAATATAGTTCATTATTATACAATCCATGGATGCTGTCAAGATTTTCCCTGTAAGTTCCGATAAAAATACATAAATTTGCCAGGAAGTAGATTGTCATTTTCTGTGTTTTACGCTATGATGAAATTATTAGGCAAATTTACAGGAACCTCTTATTACGGAGAATACATGTTATGAAAAAACCTGATTTAACCAAATACAAAACTACAAGCACGCTTTATCTGCTTATTCTTATCATTGCAGCTGTTGCACTGGTTTTCGGCTGGCAGTGTACCTCATACAGTCTCAGCAACCACAGCGCGGATCTGCACATCCAGATGCTCCCGTCCCGGCGTGTTAAGGTATCCAAAGCAACTACTGTTTACCGGATTTCCGATGTCCGATGGACCAAAAAGGCTTCTACCCTGATGTTTTACAGCCAGCATCAGACCGTGGTTGTGGAAGTAGACGGAAAGCTGCTTTATACGCGCAGCCTCAAAACGGACAGTATTCTGCATACAACCGGACGTAATTGTGAAATGGTCTCTGTCCCGGAAAATACACGCAGCATCCTCGTCACACTCACCAACTGCAACCTGGACAAACAGGTGTCTGATCCGGTTTTCTATCAGGGCGATGGTGTCCATATGTTTCGCCATGAACTTTTAAAAGCAGGGATCCCCATGCTCCTCGGCATTATGAACGTTGTACTTGGCATTCTGATGCTCATCTACTGGCTGTTTGTGCATCATTGGGCATATGTGAGCAAATCCATGCTGTATCTGGGAATTCTTACAACGGATCTTGGTGCATGGTTCTGCCTGGAAACAAGCTCTTCCATTCTTCTGTCACAGAACCCGGTGTTCCATTCCTATGTGACCCGCATGCTTCTTCTGCTGCTGCCCATTCCTTTTATGATGTTCGTCCGGCATTATTTAAAAGCAAGGGACCGGTATCTTTGCCGGATTTTTGTCTGGCTGGATGTGGCAGAGATTGCAGTTGTTTTATTCCTGCAGCTTATGGATATCCGTGACCTGACGCAGACACTCTGGATGACCCATGTCATGATCGGCCTTGCAGTTTTATATTTTATCTATACCATCTGCAACAAATTTTATCACCACACGACGACACATGCCCTGTGGATCTGTACCATAGGGATCATTATTCTGATCGGTACTCTTTTTTCCGACATGTACAATTATTATCAGGGGTCGCAGGACATCGAAATTGTCGGCCGCATCGCCATGCTGCTTTTTATCGTAACCCTTGCCTGCGACACCGCATTCGTATCCCTAAAGGAAATCGATACCGGCCGTCGCGCGGCTCTCTACCGTGAACTTGCGGAAAAGGATCTCCTGACCGGCTGCTACAACCGGAATGCTTACCACGAAGATACCAGCCGGTGCAAAAAACTGACAAATCTTCTGTTGTTTGTATTTGACCTGAACAACCTGAAATACTACAATGATAAATTCGGACATGACTGTGGGGATCAGTATATTACGGATGCCGTACATATTCTCCAGAAAGTTTTCTCACGTTACGGAAAACTGTACCGCATCGGCGGAGATGAATTCTGTGTTTTGATTGACGACCATAACACCTGCGACATCAGCCATCTGATCTCCTGTCTGCGAAAAGAGGAGGCCGTTTACAACGCCTCCTCCCGAAACATCCATCTGCAGATTGCCTGTGGATATGCTGTCTTTGATTCACGGACAGATGCGGATCTGGATGCCCTTCAAAAGCGGGCAGATCAGAATATGTACGAAAACAAAAAACAGTTAAAAACATTTTCTTACCGCTGAGGCTTAAGCCTGCAGCGGTATTTTTGCGACATCTTTTTTACGGAGTTTCTTTACCTCATACAACTGCTCGTCCGCAAGCGAAAGTGCATCCGCAAGACTGTGCTCATCGCCCGGCTCTAACGCACAGGCACCGATGGAAACCGTTACGTTATACGGTTTGTCACTCTGTTCATTCCGAACGGTGAATGCATCGTATAACTCCTGTAATAACAGTTCTTTTTTCTTTTCCGTCATCAGTGCACATGCATACTCATCCCCGCCGATTCTCGCAACAACCCCATCCCCTGTCTGCTCCTTTTGGACAATCTCTGCAAGAATTTCCGCGATGGTGTGCAGGGAATAATCCCCTTCCTCATGTCCGTACCGGTCATTGATGATTTTAAGATTGTTCATATCCGCATAAAGCACCAGAAATGTTTTTTCCGCTGCTCTTGCTTTGTTTAGCATAGGCTCCGCATATTCGAAAAATCCCCTCCGGTTACAGATCCCGGTCAGTGGATCTTTCTTTGAAAGTGTTTCCAGTTCCAGATTGTTTTCCTTTAAGACATACAGAGATTCCTCTAACTGTTTCTGAATATCCTCATTGTTTTTCAGAAGATTCAGCATCTTGACTGCTGCCGAAATCTGATTACTTAAAAATTCTCCATATTCCAGCACTTCATCGGTCAGATCACACACTAAAATTCCATACAGCATTTCATTGGCATACAGAGGAAGCGTTACCATCCATGCCCGGTCAGACATTCCCAGCCTGGAAAACCGAAAAATATTTTTTGCCTTTTTTTTCTGATGAATGGCGGGTATATTTTCTACATTTCCATGAAGTTCGCTGGCTTTCAGCAGCAGCTGCTCCGGCATCTGAAATAATTCATGATTCAGATGAATGACCGGCTCCTCATAGATGTACAAAAATGCATTATGTATCTTTAACCATTCCATTGTTGCAAGAATTTCCCCAAAACTCTGATCGGTTCCTTTTTCAAAACAAAGCAGTTTCAAAATAAAGTTTTTCATTTCGAAATTTACCCGTTTCTGCTTTCCGAACAGTTCATCAGCCCAGTGATTCATGGACTCGTACTTTTCCAGCACATCATTGCGCGCATCCACTTCTTCCTGATTTCCCCGGCAAAACGAATTCCGGATCACCAGATCGGTCGGAAGGCGCACAGAAGAAACTTTTTCTCCCTGCATCATCCGGCATAACAGTTCACATGCTTTGCTGCCAAGTTTTGACACATCCGCACGTACCGAAGAAAGTGTCGGATAAATCTGGGAACACCACTCCGTATCATCATACCCGAAAACCGAGATATCCCTTCCCGGCATAAGCCCCCGCGCCTTCAGTTCTTCATAAAATCCGGCTGCAGTTTCATCATTGACGCAAAAAACGGCTTCCAGATCCGGATTGTCATCCAGAAGTCTGGCATAGGCGCTATGCGCATTTCCCGTCAGATCCCCTTCCACATACCGTTTTTCCTGCGGTAAGATACCGTTCTTCCAGAGTGCACTCTCAAACGTAGCTTTGCGCTCCATTGCATCGGAATTTTCCTTCGTTCCGCCTACCATTCCGATTTTTGTGTAATGCAGATCCTGCACGAGATAATCGATTCCCTGCCGGATTCCACGGTCATTGTCATAACTGACATTTACATATCCTTCCAGATCAGAGGAAACCAGAACGCATGGAATTCCATCATAGTGATGCATAAATTCAACCATACGTTCTTTCGTCGTGTAACAGCCAATACAGTTTGCCGCTACGATAATCCCGTCCAGACGGCCTTTTTGTACACTCGAAAACAGGGTATCATACTGATATTCATACATAATATCCGTGTTCTGCGCGTAATCACGGTCTAAAAATTTTCCCGGAAGCACTACCATGTTGACATCCTGCTCTTTTGCTGCCTCCCTCAGACCTTTACACAAAAAACGTGTAAAATCGTCTGTGATGCCTCCGACCATCACGCCTATGGTTTTCCTTGTTTTTGTCATATCTATCCGCCCCTTAGCTCATTTCAATTAAAGTTAGCTCATTTTCTATTCTTAATAGAATTATTTTAATATAATTTTATGTTTATATCAATTATATTTTTAGCTAATTTTAGTCGGATAAATTTGTGGAATATGATCTAAATCTCTTCACATTCTCCGGAATCCTCGATAATCCGAAGTCCGGCTGTGCTGGTAACCGGAAGAGAAAACGCAATGGTTCCCGCTTTTGTCCCGATTCCGGCTTTTTCCATGATGGATTTCATAATCGCATTTTTCTGTTCCGTTTTCGTAACAATTAATATAATTTCTTTTTCGGAAACCAGCGATACGCCGAGAAACTGTTCTGCCCGTTTCATTCCGACACCTTTCCCGTGAAAAACCGTTCCCCCGGTGGCTCCGCCTTCTTCTGCCGCACGCATCACCTGCGTATTGTATCCGTAATTGGCAATTGCAATGATCAGCTCATGTTTTGTCTCCTTCAACGTTGTCTCCTCCCCTTTCTCGAATTCCTGTTCTCCCAGCATAAATTTCAGCTGATGTTTTCCGCCAATACTGCTAAGCGGTACCAGAAAGACAATTCCCGTCCCGGGCACATCAATTTTCAGTTCCGTCTGCAATCCCTTTTTCACGGTTTTCCAGGTGGGACGTGTGACCAGACAAAAATGAATGCCTTTCTCATCCTCCTCGAGTCCGAAGTAATCCAGTACATCGCTGGCCGCTGTTCCCATGGCAAGAGAAATATTTCCAGTATCCACGTGATTTTGCTTATAAAACTTCACAAATTTCTGCATCTGTTTTCGATTGCAGATCGTAACCATCATATAGATCTCACTCATTTGTCCGCTCCTCTTTCCTGTTTTTCTATAATTCTATAATTGCATCATCCGCATACCCGGCAAACACATCCTCTGCCTGCAGTAATGGCTGTTCTGCCATTTCTTCCTTTTTATTACTCTTAATCTTATAGATCAGCCCGAGGACCTGCAGCGTAATCAGCGGAGTCATGGCAACCATCGCTACCACGCCGAAGGCATCCTTTACCACATCGCCGCCTACTGCCGTACAAGCGCCCTGTGCCAGTGGCAGCAGAAAAGTTGCCGTCATCGGACCGGATGCCACGCCTCCGGAGTCAAACGCAATCGCGGTAAAGATTTTCGGAACAAATAACGTCAGAAACAGTGCAATGGCATAGCCCGGAATTAAAAAATACATAATCGGAATTCCGGTAAGCACCCGCAGCATGGAAAGCCCGACTGAAGCAGCCACACCAACCGAAAGGCTGATCTGCATCGCTTTTCCGGAAATCTCCCCATCGGTCAGTTCTTCTACCTGTTTCATCAGGACATAGACGGCCGGCTCTGCCTTGACAATGAAATATCCGATCACCATTCCGACCGGGACTAAAATCCACGGACACGGCAGTGATGCCATAACGGTTCCAAGATAGTTTCCTGCGGGAATAAATCCGACATTGGCACCGGTCAGGAAAAGTACCAGTCCGACATACGTATAAAGCAGTCCCACACAGATTTTAATCAATGTCTTTTTATGTAGTTGAATGGAAACAAGCTGGAAAATTCCAAAAAAGAAAACGATTGGAAGCAGGGAACCTGCAATTTCTTTGAGATAATAGGGAATTTCGGATAAAAACAGCCGGCCAAGTTCCACAGAATTGAAAGCTTCCGGCACGTCCGCTGCCACATAACTTCCCTGGGCAGGATATACCAGTCCCAGGAGCAATACCGCAAGAACAGGACCGATCGAACACAGTGCAACCAGTCCGAAACTGTCGTTTTCCGCATGCTTATCATTTCGGATTGCAGAAATACCAACACCAAGTGCCATAATAAACGGAACCGTCATCGGTCCGGTCGTCACACCTCCGGAATCAAACGCCACCGCCAGAAAATTATCCGGAACAAACCTTGCGATCACAAATATCACACCATAGAACACAACTAATAACGGGGCTAACGCTATTCCAAATAAAATACGAAGCAGTGCTACAACAAGAAATGCGCCAACCCCGGCTGCCACCGAAAGAATCAGCACCATATTCGGCACCGACGGCACCTGAGCGGCAAGCACCTGCAGATCCGGTTCTGAAATGGTAATGATGACCCCGAGAAAAAAGCCCAGAAGGAGGATCACCCATAGTTTTTTGGTTTTAAGCATGCTGCCTCCTACACGTTCCCCCATAGGAGACATTGACATTTCGGCACCCATGGAAAAAAACAGCATGCCTATAATTACAAACACCGCACCGATCATAAATTCCAGCAGAATACTGGCGGACACCGGTGCCACTGTAAAACTCAGTAACAATACAATGAACAGAATCGGCAATACTGCCTGTATGGATTCTTTTGTTTTTTCTTTTCTCTTTTCCAAACAATCCCTCCTTCTTCCTGCATATTTTCATACAATTTATATATGTATGCCATATTATCATGCACTAGAAGGAAAAACCAGCAAATTCTTCCTAAGATTTGGTTAAAATATTATTTTTTAAAACCGGCATGCGGAAAATCTGTATCAGCAGAGGAATGACCATAATAAACCATACGAGTGGTTCCGCCACGATTACACCTGTGTAGCCAAACCACGGAACGAGTGTTGCTGCAATCACGATTTTGCCGATCATTTCCAGTGAACTTGATACCAGCGGTGTAATATGGTCTCCCAGCCCCTGCATGGCATTACGGACAACACATATCACTGCCGTGACAAAATAAAACAGCGTATCAAACTTCAGATAATTGGTTGCATTCTTCAGTACTTCGGCATTTTTGCTTCCAGTTACCATGTAAACCAGCCAGTCTCCGATTGTATAACTTGCAACAATGGTAAAGCTGCACCAGATACAGGTATATAAAATTGCAAGCCCGATTCCCTTTTTTATCCGGTCAATCCGTCCTGCTCCAAGATTCTGTCCGCAGTATGTTGCCATCGTCTGTCCGAATACCGTAAACATAATCATAAACATTTCCGATATTTTGCGGGCTGCGGTATGTGCAACGATAATGTTCTGTCCCAGTTTATTGATTGCCGTCTGCAGCGTCAGGGAACCGATATTGATCAGGGAACTCATAAACCCCATGGACAGACCCGCGCTTAGCATGCTTTGGATCATCTGTGGCTGTGGCTCTTTGAAATCGTCCCCGGACAACCGGAGCAGTTCATACCGTTTTATCATATAGATCCAGCAGATCACAAACGCCAACGCCTGTGCCGAAACCGTGGCAACCGCGGCTCCCCTTACCCCCGTTTTTAAAACGACCACAAAAAAGAGATCCCCCGCAATGTTCAATATGACAGAGATTGCAAGAATCACCAAAGGCGTAATGGTATCTCCGAGTGCACGCAGTGCAGCAGCGCAGGCATCATAAAGAAATGTTGCAATCAATCCCGCAATAATGATTACAATATAAGAACCCGCCACTGTCCTTAAATTTTCCGGTACATTTAAAAAGCGTAAAATCGGCTGCAGAAAAAGCAGACCGAGAACCGTCAGTCCCGCAGCAACGGCAATTCCGAGTGTCAGTGACATGGCAAACGATTTTTTCACCCCGCGCAGATCCTTTGCTCCGAACCGCTGTGCAGTGATGATGGCAAACCCGTTGGAAAGCCCCATCAGAAAGCCGATGATCAGATTGCTCAGTGAACTTGTAGCACCGACAGCTGCAAGTGCATCTTCCCCCAGAAACGATCCGACAATCCGGGTATCCACCAGGCTGTATGTAAGCTGCAGCAGATTGGCCAGAAAAATCGGAAGCGCAAAAGCGAGTATTAATCGGGAAGGTTTTCCTTTTGTAAGATCTTTCATTTTATTACCTCGTAAAAAAATTTCTCTTTTTTCATAAAATAAACATATTTTTGTCGAAAATAATAATATCACAATTTGTAAAGGATAGATACTATGAAAACAACAGGAATCGTAATTTGTTATTGTAAGCAATCATCTTCCGGAACTTGCCAGCCGCCTGCAATTTAAAATTACAGAGGAAAATCCGGTCAGGGATTTAACCCCTGTTCCCGCTGCTTCCGGAAATAGGTCATCATCTCCCTAGTAAGACTTAATCCTTCCGGATCATCCGGCACATCCCGGTAATCTACCCATTCGGCAAGTGACAGTTCCTCTTCTTCGAGCCGGATCTCACCTTCTTCTGCCAGATCGCAGAAAAATCCCATCAGAAGGTTACTGTCAAAGCCCCATGGCTGGCTTTTATAATAACGGATATTTTTCACTTTCAGCCCGACTTCTTCCATCACCTCCCGGTGGACAGTTTCTTCCGCGGTTTCCCCGATTTCCGTAAACCCGGCAATGAGCGCATACCGTTTGTATTCCCTGCCTGCATACTTTGTCATCATGATCTGATCGTTATTTGTCAGTCCGATGATGACTGCCGGCGCAATCTTCGGAAAAACCATATTGTTACAGACCGGACACTGCAACATGCGCTCCGTGCGGCTGTGTACAAGCGGATGTGCGCATCTGCCGCAGAATTGATTATCCCGGTACCACACATACAGATGCCATGCCGTTGTTGCGGCAAATACACGCTCCTTCGGTTTCATGGACCGGACCGCAAACAGTTTATGATACATAAATCCCGGAATTTCCACATCTTCATAAAGCTCTGTCAGATAAAAAGATATGTCATCCACGGAAAACAGATATACCAGTCCGGGCACTTTTTTGTGATGTGTCTTACAGTATTCCACCCACACGTGATACTTAAGAAATGTGATCTCCCCCTCGTTTTTCAGATAAACCGTCCGATCACGAAATGCCAGTATCCTGCTGTCTGCATCCGGTTCTTTCATTTGAAATGCATTGTCTAATTTCATTGGATAAATGTCCTGTATCATGATTGCTTCTCTCTTTTCCTGTTTATCATTGTTTTGTCCGCATCTGACTCCGGTAAGGTCAGATCAACCGCATCAATTATCGCATAAAGCCTCTTAAATATCAAATTTTCTTGACGAAAATCCGGGATACGGCTATACTATATGTTTATCTATCTACACACAACAGGGGGATTTTATATGCAGATACAATTATCTGAACATTTCACTTACAAAAAATTATTGCGGTTCGTCCTTCCTTCCATCGTCATGATGATCTTTACTTCCATCTACGGTGTAGTGGACGGGCTCTTTGTTTCCAATTATGTCGGAAAGACTGCTTTTGCCGCTGTCAATCTGATCATGCCGTTTCTCATGGCAATCTCCGCTCTAGGCTTCATGATCGGTACCGGAGGCAGTGCGATCGTTGCAAAGACATTAGGCGAAGGCAAAAAGAAACAGGCAAACGAATATTTTTCCATGCTGGTATACCTCACGCTGATCGGAGGCATTGTCCTCTCCGCGCTCGGCATCCTCTTTTCCCCGCTGATTGCACGCGGGCTTGGTGCCGACGGTGCGCTGTTGACAAACTGTGTGCTTTATGCCCGCATTACGCTGCTCTCCATGCCGGCCTTTATGCTCCAGAACGTATTCCAGAGTTTCTTTGTCACCGCAGAAAAACCAAAACTTGGTCTTGGTGTCATCGTCATCGCGGGTGTCACCAATATGGTTCTGGACTTTTTACTGGTAGGCGTTTTCCAGATCGGTCTGGCCGGTGCGGCATTCGCAACGGTCACCAGCGAATGTATCGGTGGTCTGTTTCCGATCCTTTATTTTGCACGCAAAAATTCCAGCCTTCTTAAACTCGGACGCACACACTTTAACGGAAAAATTTTTCTGTGCGCCTGCGGAAACGGTTCGTCCGAACTAATGACCAACCTTTCCAGTTCCATTGTCAACTCCCTGTACAATATTCAGCTTATGAATCTTGCCGGAGAAAACGGTGTGGCTGCGTTTGGAACGATCATGTATGTAAACTTTATTTTTATTGCCATTTTTCTGGGATATTCCATCGGAAGTGCACCGCTTGTCAGCTATCACTACGGAGCGGGCAACCATGACGAATTAAAAAATCTGTTCGGAAAAAGTCTGCGGCTCATCGGAATCTGGGGACTCATGCTGTTTATTCTGGCGCAGCTGATCGCCAGACCTCTGGCCGCCATCTTTGTCGGATATGATGCGGATCTGTTTTCCATGACCCAAAACGGTTTCCGTATTTACTGCATTGCCTATCTGATCAATGGATTTAATATTTACGGTTCTTCGTTTTTTACGGCATTAAACAACGGCCTGATATCTGCCGCAATCTCTTTCCTGCGGACACTGGTGTTCCAGCTGGCTGCCGTACTCCTTCTGCCACTGCTTCTCGGCATCAACGGAATCTGGAGTGCCGTGGCAGTAGCAGAACTTCTCACGTTAGGGCTCACGGTAACCTTCTTTGTCAGAAACCGCAAAAAATATCATTATGCCTGATCCTTTTTTTCGCGAAGTCTGATTACCAGTTCGTATACCTCCGGCCTGCGCTCCCGCAGATGTTCATCCAGCAGATGTCTGCGTTCCCGGAAACGTTCTGCCAGTTCCGGATGTTCCTGTGCAATCCGGTCATGTACTTCCTGCCGGTGTTCTTCCAGCCTTTTTGCCAGTGTCTCCTCATCTTTCCCGGAAATATTGACAATTTCCTTTAAATGTTCTTCCAGATGCTCCAGCCATTCATCCTCATCCAGCGCCTCCATATGGGACCAGCGTCCGTGAATCAGCTCCTCCACATCCTTATCCGATGTCAGATGCGCAATCTGGCGGGCAATCTGTTTTTCCATTTCCTGTTCTGCCTCCGAACCAAATGCCCAGACAAATTCCTGCACCCGGTTATCTGCCCGCTTCCGGGAGGCGCTTTTTTCAACATTATCCACACCGCCCTCCAGCGGATACGGACGACGTATCCCCATATCCTTAAGTGCAATATGGATGGTTCTGCGCACGCAGCCTTCCTCCACCATATACCCGAGTCCGAGTCTGCGCAGCTGTTCGTTCACCTCCGCAATATGTTCCGTCATATAAAACCGGATACCTTTTTCTTTCAGGGAGCCATAAAGCCGCTCCAGACAGTCTGCCGCCGTAATATCAATACTCCCGATGCCTCCCGCATCTAAAATCACCGCACGGGTATCCTCGCGGATGGCATCCTCAATATCTTTCTGCAATACCGAAACATTGGCAAAACACAGATTACTGCTGAACCGGTAAATGACCACATGCTCCACGGCATGGACGGAACTGCTCTCTTTCAGGTCCCGGAAATGACTGTGTCCGGTCTGTATGCCAAGAAAACACCGCGCCGGTTTTGCCGTACGGATAATCATCTCGGTAAAGGAAAGCATGATGCCGATCAAAACACCATTGATGGTTCCAAGCAGCAGCACTCCAAAAAATGCACCAAAAAAGATCAGACATTCCGTGCGGCTGACTTTCCACAAACGGACTGCAAGTTCAAATTCCGTGGCTCCAAGCAATGCGGAGATCACAATCGCGGTAAGCACCGGAACCGGAAGAAATCCGATAAATCCTGTTCCGCACAAAAGCAGAATCATCATGGAAATTCCCGCCACAATTCCTGTCAGCTGGGTTTTCCCCTGATACTGTTCTCCCATTGCGGTCCTTGATACGGACCCGTTGATCGGACAGCATCCGGTCAGAGCTGCTGCAAAATTTCCAAGGGAAAATGCCAGCAATTCCTGATTGTCGTTGATCCGGTAGCGGTTTTTCTGGGCAAAATTATTTTCTGCCAGAAGAGTCTCTGCCATAATCACTACTGCCACCGACAGACTGATCGTTATGGCATCTTTAAGCGGCACTGCAGACAGATCCACCGCCTTCCACCGCGGAAGTCCCGTCTGCACAGCACTTAATGTCTGTATGCCCCACTCCCTGACCGGAAGAAACTTTGTCATAAGTGCTCCAACCGCCATCAGTACGACCGCCATCGGAAATTTTGGTATCAGTTTCTTTGCCGCCAGCAGAATTACCAGTGCAATCACACCCATTATAAGGGACGGAACATGGATCTGTCCAAGTGTATTTCCGATATGTCCGGCCAGCTCCAAAAGTTCTCCGGTGCCCGCAGTCCCGCCAAACAGTTTCGGTACCTGCATGAGAATAATCGTCGTGCAGATTCCGGTAATAAAACCGCCCATCACCGGTGCAGATATGTAATTCACGAGTTTTCCCGCTTTCATCAGATAAAATGCCAGAAGCCACACGGCCACAAACAGAGTCAGGACCGGCACAACTTTAAGTGCTGCTTCTGAACCGCTTTCTATGTGCAGATCAATCAGCGCTCCTCCGATCAGTGCCGCCGGAGCTGCATCCACACCAAAAATGAACTGTGGTGAAGTCGAAAACAGTGCAAACAACAGGATCGGAAACACCGATCCATACAGACCGTATACCGCCGGAAGACCGGCAATCTGCGCATATCCCATGGAAATCGGGATGGAAACGGCCATAATGATAATTCCGGCACAAATATCTTTCGGCAGGTTTTTCTTCTCATAATGCTGCAGTGTCTGTGCAATTGTTACTCTCATATTTCCCCTACTTTCTTGCAATGCGGTGCAGCTGCGGCCGCAGCGTAATCTCTGGCACAACCATGCCCTCCCGCTGGTCAAGCACATAGGCAACCGCCTTTGCCACTTCATCCGGCAGCAGATAACTTTCCGGCTCCTCCCCACAGGTAAAATCCGCATCCCGGTACAGATTGGTATCTGTCATGTCCGGATGAATCGTTGTCACCTTGACACCATACTTGCGTGCTTCCTCAAACAGACTCTTTCCGAAGCTGGACAGTCCCGCCTTGGTTGCCGCATAGGCACAGCCATGCGGACTGCTCTGCTTGGCCGTCACGGACGAGATATTGATGATATATCCATGATTTTTCTTCAGCACCCGAAGCAGCCGGTTCGTCAGAAGCAGGGGAATCTCTAGGTTTGTACGGACCAGGGCCTGTATCTTTTTGGGAGTCAGTTCCTCATGCAGACCATAATGTCCGACTCCTGCCGCATTGACAAGTACCTCAATGTCTGCCGTTTTTGTGATCTCTTTCACCGCATCGCATAATTTCTGTTCTTCTAATAAATCGCCTTCTACCGGATGAAATGCCGCGGTCTGCTCTACAAATTCCCTTGTCTGTTCTTTTGCAAAATCCCGTCCAAATCCGTAGACTTCATACCCTTTCTCACAGAGTACCCGGCTAATTGCCAGTCCGATTCCGGAACTGGCACCGGTTACAATCGCTGCCTTACTCATAATATATGTTCTCCTTGTCCATTCTCTGTGTTAATTCCGTGATCATAAAATTTTCCATTTTCTTTAATAATTCCGGTGGATACTGATATACCCCGTTGCAATTGACATAAGGATACTGTACCGCTGGTGCAAAAGGCTCTACCCGCCGGAGTTTTTTCATATATTCCTGTGAAATCCGGAACGTTCCCACACTTACATCAACCAGTTTCTCCCAGCCGTCATGCAACATACGGTCACCAAAAATACGGTCAATCTGACTTAGCAGTTGCAGATAATCGGTCTTCCAGGACGGCAGATACAGCATCGGATCAAAGCACAGGCGCACCGGAAATCCTTTTTTAAGTCCCTCCGCGGCACAGACTATGCGTGCAAACGCCGAAGGTGTTTCTTTCTCAAACGCATCTATCATCTTCTGCGGAGACAGGGTAAACGCATAGATCACATTGGACAGACAGGGCAGATCCCACATCGCATGGCCGGCACATTTTGTCCGGATTTCCAGCTTTAAGTTTTCATGTTTTGCAGCATATGCACTCCAGAGTCTGACATATCCTGTCACAGCCTCCATGGCAAGCAGATCCGCATCATAAGAAATGCACACATACATATTCTGTGTCTTCAGAATATGGTCAAGTTCTTCCAGGTAATCTTCGATATTCACAAAAAGCACCATGTGACCGGACGGATACATGCCTTTCAGATAACAGTAGCTGCAATCATAGATGCAGTTCATCATTGTGGAACAGTAATAAAAATTGGTATTGCCAAAATCCTGACAGACCGGTGCTCCTTCATAAAAAAAATGATCGGTTTTTTCTGCCAGAATGAGAGCCTGTGCCTGATGCTGCCGGACACAGTCCTGTCCATGCCGGTTAAATACATCCTTGTAATGTTCAATCTCCACAATCTGTGCCTGTGGAAACCGCAAAAGGATCTGTTCCGTACGCGGATGATTGCGGATGCGGCGTTCCACATAAATATGGGAAAACCGTGTATTATAACACACGTGCTCTAAGTTCTTCAAGAATCCTCTTTCCTTCCCGTTTGTCTTTTGCCGGCAGCCGGCCTGCCTGTTCATATTCCCGGTACCATCCGGACATGGTTTGCTTCCCGGATGCTTCTTTTGCTTCGCAGAGTGAATGATACAAAATCATTTGCCGGATCTGCGCTTTCATGGTTTCAGAACCATGCAATGCCTCCTGCCACAGCTTTGCCTGTTCTTCTACCTGGCTTCTAAATGCTTCCTGCATACTCTCCTGCCTGCTGTTTTTTTCCTGCATTGTCAGAAGCTGCCGGATAAATGTTAAAACCTCTTCTGCTGCCCGGTCCATGATCTGTGAAAAATGTTCTCCACTCCCGGCACTCTGCGGCTCCTGTGTTGTTCCATGATCGGTTACTACCTTGAGAAACAGCATCTGGTGCGGTGCATAGTAATAGTTTCCTGCCTGATATATTGCAGCAGCCTCCATATCCACCAGGATCTCTTTTCTTCTGTCCCCCGCCCCGGCATCTTTATCCAAAAACTGTTGGAAAGATTCCCGGTCCTGTACCGCGGGAAAACTGTATAGTTCTGCTTCCTCAAACGGATGCCGGTATAAAATATCGGGATAAAATGTACGTCCGTCTACCGTTTGCGTCAGTTTGTTACAAAGCGAAACAGTGCCGACAGGAATATTTTTCCTGCCGGCACAGCTCCCATAATTGATCAGGAAATCCCCGCTATCCGGTTCTCTTCTGGTCGAACACTCTGCCACCGCCGTGGCCGCCGCAATGGCGGATGCCCCGGTAATGACAATCTGTATTTGATTGTTTTCATCCGAAAATACCTGAAAATGATTCTGTGTCATATCTTTTTTCAAAGAAAGCGCCCGGATCAGTTCCTTTGCCTCCGGATAAAGAGCTGTAAATATTGTGATCAAATAGCCTTTCCTTCACTTTCTAAAATGTGTCTTGCCACATAAACACCACTGGCAGATGCATGGGACAGTGAATGGGTCACACCACTGCCATCTCCGATGATATAAAGTCCCGGATACCGGCTCTGCAGATTCTCATCCAGCTCTACTTCCATATTATAGAATTTTACTTCCACACCATACAGCAGGGTATCGTCGTTTGCGGTACCCGGTGCAATCTTATCGAGCGCATAGATCATCTCAATGATACCATCTAAGATTCGCTTCGGAAGAACCAGACTTAAATCTCCCGGTGTTGCGGAAAGTGTCGGTGTCACAAGCCCCTCCTCGATACGTTTCTGATTACTGCGTCGTCCGCGCACCAGATCACCAAAACGCTGTACGATCACACCACCGCCTAACATGTTCGATAACCGCGCAATGCTCTCTCCGTATCCATTGCTGTCTTTAAACGGCTCGGAAAAATGTTTGGCAACTAAAAGTGCAAAGTTCGTATTCTCTGTGCGAAGATCCGGGCTGTCATAGCTGTGTCCGTTTACCGTCACAATACCATTGGTATTTTCATTTACCACTATGCCATATGGATTCATGCAGAACGTACGGACATTATCCTCAAACTTTTCCGTACGGTAAACAATCTTGCTCTCATAAAGTTCATCGGTCAGATGGGAAAAGATCACTGCCGGAAGTTCTACACGCACACCGATATCCACACGGTTGGATTTGGTAGGAATTTCCAGATCCTCACAGACGGTTTCCATCCACTTGCTTCCGCTCCGTCCGACTGACACGATACATTTTTTGCACGCATATTCCGCATCTTTTGTCGAAACAAGATATCCATCTTCTTTGACCTGAATCTTCTCCACCGGGGTGTCAAAGAAAAAGTCCATGTGGTCTTTCATCTCGTCATAAAGATTTTTCAGCACAACATAATTGACATCAGTGCCCAGATGGCGGACCGATGCATCCAGAAGCTTCAGTTTATTCTGCAGACACACTTTTTTTAAATCTGTGCCTGCGGTGGAGTACATTTTGGTTCCCTCTCCACCGTGAGACATATTGATGGTATCCACATATTTCATCAGTTCAAGTGCTTTCTGTCTGCCGATATATTCATATAAAGTACCGCCGAAATCATTGGTAATGTTGTATTTACCATCCGAAAAGGCTCCGGCTCCGCCAAATCCGTTCATGATTGCACAGGTCTTGCAGCCGATACAGCTCTTTACCTTTTCTCCATCAATCGGACAATGTCTCTGTTCCAAAGAACGTCCTGCATCAAACACTGCAATCTTTAAATTTTCATCCTGCTTCATGAGCTCATAGGCAGAAAAAATTCCCCCCGGTCCTGCTCCAATAATAATTACATCATACATTCGACGCCACCTCCGGCTTTTTATTTTTTCTCGCGGCTCTCATTGCGGTACTGCAACGGAGTCATATCAAAGCATTTTTTAAAGGTACGGTTAAAATGCTCAACACTCGGATATCCGACAACATCCGCAATATTTTCAACCGTCATATTACCGTTTTTCAGCAGAGTCTTGGCACGTTTCATACGAATATGGGCTACGTGCTCTCCAAATGTCTTACCTGATTTATCCTTGATATATTTGGAGATATAAGGCTCTGACAGATGGAACTGCGCTGCCATGCTCTCAAGTGTTACATCCTGATAATTGTTCTGGATAAAATTAAGCATGGCGGTCAGGCGTTCATCCTGTGCCCCATCGTTTTGTGCAATCTGCGGTAATTTATTTACAGCAACCGTCAGCGCATGGATGGACGCTTTGATGATATCCTCATCCATACCGACACCCCAGTAACTCTTTCCTTCACAGGTAATGCCCACATAGGCGATTGCCTTAGAAGAAGATCCATGGGACAATGCATGTTCTTCATAGGTAGAAAGTTCGTAGCTGATACCGAAGAACTGCTTGATTGTGTTGCTCACGGCGTCCAGACGACCGTTTCCGTTTGCATCGACGATGGTCTTCTTTCCGCCAAAGTTAATTTCTGTCTCTGCCATAATACCATCATTCTGCTTGAAATGGCAAGAATCGATTGTAAAGTACGGCATTTTGTTCATATAGTTTTCTTCAAAGATCTCGTATACCCACTGTGGAGAAAGTTCCTTGTGTTCTTCATCCGATACCTGTTTCACTGCATATCCGACTTCTTCTTTCATTGCCTGCGGCAGAGAAATGGAGAAATTCTGCTTTAAGATATAACTGATTCCTCCCTTTCCGGACTGGCTGTTAATACGGATAACATCGGCATCGTAAGTTCTTCCCACATCCATCGGATCGATCGGCAGATACGGAACCGTCCATGTCTTTAATTTCTTTTCTTCTCTCCAGGCCATTCCCTTTGCAATCGCATCCTGATGGGAACCGGAGAACGCAGAAAAGACAAGATCTCCGGCATACGGAGAACGCTCATGGACATGCATTCTCGTCAGACGCTCATACGTCTCACGGATGCGTGGCATATCTGCAAAGTCCAGTTTCGGGTCAATGCCATAAGAAAACATGTTCATGGCAAGCGTAATGATATCGACATTTCCGGTACGCTCTCCGTTTCCAAACAGCGTGCCTTCGATACGGTCTGCTCCTGCCAGAAGTCCCAGTTCAGCATCACTGACACCGCAGCCTCTGTCGTTGTGCGGATGAAGACTGAGTACCACATTTTCTCTGTGGTGCAGATGCTTGCTTACATATTCTATCTGTGTTGCAAAAATATGCGGCATTGCAGTCTCAACAGTTGCCGGGATATTGATAATTGCCTTGTGTGCGGCATCCGGCTCCCATACATCCAGAACGGCATTGCAGACATCGACTGCGTAATCCACTTCGGTTCCGTGGAAACTTTCCGGACTGTACTCAAAAGAGAAATCTCCCTCTGTCTCACTGGCAAGTCTCTTTAACAGTTTTGCACCATCCACAGCCAGCTGCATGATATGCTCTTTGTCTTTTTTAAACACCTGCTCCCGCTGTGCCACAGAAGTGGAATTGTACAGATGAATAACTGCATGCGGAGCCCCTTTGACTGCCTCAAATGTTTTTTTAATGATATGCTCACGCGCCTGTGTCAGTACCTGAACGGTCACATCATCCGGAATCATATCCCGCTCAATCAGCGTACGCATAAAAATAAACTCTGTTTCTGATGCTGCCGGGAATCCAACTTCAATTTCCTTAAATCCGATATCCACGAGCATCTGGAAAAACTCCAGCTTCTCGTCAAGGCTCATCGGCTCGATCAGTGCCTGGTTACCGTCACGCAGGTCCACGGAACACCAGATTGGTGCTTTCTCTATGTAATCTTTTTTGGCCCAGTCGTATTCGCAGACTGGAGGAAGAAAATACTGTCTTTCATACTTGTCAAAATTTTTCATGATGTTTCCTCTTTTCCAACATTAAATATTATCAATTTCAATGAGTAATTTTAACACATAATCTCTCATTTGGAAATGATTAAATTTAAGCAATTTTATTGATGTTTTTTATTTTGTCAATTGATTTTGCAGCCGGTGTACCACAGATGCCTCCGCCTCAGACGCATGCATCACCTGTTCTGCGACCTGTCTGGCAACCGGAGTTACCTCATTTTCTTCTTCCCACTCCTGCAGACCGGCATCCGGGATCTCCTGTTTTTTCTGCAGTACATACCGGTTCAGGTTATTGCAGTACTGCATCAGATTCCGGAATCCACGCACACGGGTCAGAAGATTTTTACCGTATGCCTGCTGCTCTAAGCCTGCTATGGCAATCACTTCCATACACAGATGAAGTTCTCCGGTGATATCCGATGCTTCCATCAGAAGATCCGGCCGTTCTTTTTTTGCCTGCAAAAAATATGCCTTTGCTCCATCCACATCTGCCCGGTCAAAATATTCCGCCAGCCGGCACCGGACTTCTGCAATCTCTGCTTTTTCTCCCAGCATGCCTACCATACACGCATACACCCGCAGCCTGTTGTGCCTGATCCAGACATACTGTAAAAACTCCGAAATGAATCCGAAAATTCTCCGGTGATAAGAATCCTCTTCTTCCACTTTCACGCGCCGCTCCACTTCAAATAAAATAGAAAACAGCCATTCCATATAAACATCATAAACTTCTTTTTTTGCAATCAGCATATTTCCGAAATAGGTGTGCTTTTGCTGCACCAGCTGCTGAAAATCCGCCGCATAATCCGGATAAATCTCCTGTATCACACGGGCTGTTTCGTCCAGATATAAAATCTTGTGGTGAGAAGCAAATCCCTCATAATAAGAAAAATTCAGCTGCAGTTCTTTCGTTGTGATCACATCATACTGCTGCAGCAGAGATAGAATCTGTGCCTCTGTAAACAATTTTCCCTGCTCATTCAGAAGATACCGGCGGTAATGGCAGGTACCAACTACCTTTGCATGGGAGTTTTTCCATACCCAGTACATTCCCGTCAGTTCACTGTAATAACAGTTTTTTTCGGAAATGTGATCTCCGGTATTATCTCCCACACAAAAAGACAGCGGGGACGATTTCTCATCCCTGCTGTATGACGAAGCCGCCGCTCGTCCCACATGAAGTGGAATATACAACGGGTCCGGTGGCGGCGTAAATGCCTTATGCGTCATCACATAGATGGCAGTCTGTTGATTTTTATCTTCTGCGCCGGTCTCCATATTTTTCATGATACATTTTCTTTTCTTCATACATTGCCTCATCTGCCTGATTCAGATATACATCCATATTATATTCACTGTCCCACGGGGCAAGAATCACACCGATACTGACCTCTAAAGATTCCCGGATCGGAGAGGTTTCCTCCCCACATACCACGGCAATGCTCTGCCGGATGGATTCCGCGGTGATCCCGGACTCTTCTCTCGTCAGCAGTAAAAATTCATCACCGCCAAACCGAAATGGCAGACTGTCTTCCGCGGTAAGCCTTCCAAGCGCTTCCCCCGTCTTTCGGATGACCCAGTCACCGGCTTTATGTCCATACGTATCGTTGATGTATTTTAAGCGGTTGATGTCGCAGAATATAAACTTTGTATTGACATGATACTCACAATTTTTCTCATAAAACTTCTGTCCCAGATCTTCCATTCCAAAACGGTTATAAATTCCCGTCAGCTGATCGATCCGGTACAACTTCTGCAGTTTCAGATTTACTTCCTGATACTGCTTCCGCTGGATATAATTTTCCAGTGCATAACAGATATTGCGGAAAAAGGTTTCCAGAATTCCTGTCCTAAACATCTCATCCACACCAGCCACCATACAGTATCCCATCCGGTGCAGCTGATAATGCAGTGGCATAAACACCTGTACCCCGCCTTCTTCTGTCCGGTTCTTTTCATTGCACCAGTTAAGTACTTCTCTCTTACAGCTTCGATAACTTTTGGCTTCCTGGGAAAACAGATCATCCGTCAAAAAGATCTGCCCTCTTCCTGCCCCGACCAGATCTAAGAATCTCCCCGTCGCATCCATGATCTCTTCTAAAGAGATCCGGCTGGTTACCCATTCCTGCATGGAATCGAGTTTGGATTTTGCGTCATATTCCTGCAGATTTTTCCAGAAAATCCGGTTACGGAACGATTCCGTATCAAATGGGACATGCTTTGTGCAGCCACAGGTATTCCCGATAAAAAACCGGTAGGAAAGTTCCCTGTGTACCAGCTTTCCATCTGCCTTTTCATGCAGTTCGTGCAGAAGCCTGACAGCTTCATATGCCACCTGGTCTCTCGGCCGTTCAATGGTTGTCATCGTCGGGCTGAAACATTCCCCGTCAAAATACCGGTCAAACCCTGTGATTGGTATCTTTCCCTCGAGCGCCGTTCCTTTTATGGTCTGCAAAAAAGCTGCCGCCATCAGATCATTTGCGCTGATAACCGCCTGTGGGAGTTCCTCCCCTGCCTCATATGCTGCAATCATTTTTCTGGCATATGTTTCCCCTGAGCGGTACTCATAATTTCCATAATCCACCCATTCCGGCATAAGACAAAGCCCCAGTTCCCGAATTTTGGACTCTATTCCCTGCTGGCGCATCTGCGCCTCATAGGTATCTTTCATCCCGTTAATAAAACCAAATGTCCGGATTCCATGAACCCCGGCCAGATGCCGCACGATCTGCCGCATGGCTTTGCTCTGATTGATTCCGACAAAAGAAAGCCCGGGAATCTCCTCTTCCAGAGATACACAGGGCTTTTTACTTTCTATGATCCGTTCGAGTAACCGCTGCTTGACATCTCCTTCTTTGATCGTGGTACTCGGATACAAAAATCCATCGTACGCCTCCATATCTGCCAGTTCAAAAAAATCAAACTCTGACTTATTAAAACTGTCTCCCGATCCCAGTCTTCCAAAACTTGCATACAGATGTATGGAGTCATGGAATTCTTTCTGTGAATTTTCCAGACCGTGATACATATCCCGCAGGTACTCACCGTTCCATCCTGTCGCAAATACTGCTATCTTCATAGTCGCACCCCTGTTCTTTTTCCTTCCCCATATCTGGTACTATTATACCACCAATTTCAGAGAGCGTCATCCGTTTTTCGACATTTGCCGACATATTCTTTTCCTGTTTCTGCCCGCTTTACGCCTGTTTTTTTGTTTTCCGTCTTCTTCGTCTCCGACGCAGTTTTTGTCCGTTTTCCTTTCGAAAGTTCTGGATCGTCTCCCAGATTTTTGTATAATCCCGCTCGAACAGTTCTTCCGAGAGCTGGACTGCCAGCGTTTCTTTCGGAACTGTCTCGACAATTTTATCGGCCACAAACCGCTTGCTTTTCTGCTTATATGCATGCATCGCGTTCAGTTCCTGGATATGCGCCAGTTCCGGCCGCCACAAAATCTCTATTTTACAGTTCCAGTCCATCTGTGGGTTACTCTGCGGCTCCCGCAGCATATAAAAATCAACCTGATCCCCTACCTGTTCCACCGTAATGATCCCCCACCATTCCGGGACATGTTCCTTAATATGTGCCGCATGCCGGGTTCCGACCACGACCAGATCATAGTCATAATATAAGTTGTAATCTTTCACCTGGCGATCCAGCCGTGCATAACTGTCCGCATCACTCTTGATCTCAATTCCGTAGAGGGCATCGTGTACCACCATGACCATATCCGCCCGTGACTGCCCCATCACCTGTTCCTCAAGGATTCTGTTTTTCCCGTAAATTTCTTCCAGATAAAATGCCAGAGGTTCACGGATATCTTTATCGTATAACATTATTTTTCCAGCTTTGCATCGGCTTTTGCCTGGAATTTTTCATTATATACAATAAAACGCTCATGCTCGCCCTCTCCGATCAGTCCTGCCTCATCAAAAGCTTTTACAGAAAACGTCAGTGCTCTGCCATCTACTTTCGTCAGTTCGGTTTCACAGGTAATTTTCATGCCCACCGGGGAAGCTGCCACATGTTTTACATTCATTAACGTTCCTACCGTTCCGCTTCCCTCCTCTAAATACGGCTGTACACTCTCCCATGCAGTCTTTTCCATCAATGCGATCATTGCAGGGGTTGCAAATACATCCAGGGCACCGCTTCCCATAACTTTTGCGGTGTTTTCCTCTGTTACCATAATTTCCTGTGTTCCTTTTACGCCTTCTTTTAACATATGTAATACTCCTTTTCTTATTTTGCATTAAATAAGCGATCGGGAAAGAGTTTCGCGATCACCTGTTCTGCATAAATAGTAACATGATTTAAAAGAAGTGTCTACAGTTTAGAAAGTTTTTAGAAATGCACCAACACGCTATTTTCCGGCATTTTCGCGTTCATTGTTAGCACTCATTCAAAAAGAGTGCTGATTTTCTATTGACTTTTTACAAAACTGGTTTTATCATTTTCATTAGCGAACATTTGTGAATGAAAACAAAGGAGATGTATAACATATGGCAAATAAACACGGATCATTATCCATCGACAGCGACAACCTGTTTCCGATTATCAAGAAATGGTTATATTCAGATCATGATATCTTCTATCGTGAGCTGATTTCCAACGGTTGCGATGCGATTACCAAATTAAAGAAACTGGACATGATGGGAGAATATTCCCTTCCTGCTGATTATAAAGCAAAGATTCAGGTCATCGTAAACCCGGAAGAAAAAACCTTAACATTTATCGATAACGGTCTTGGAATGACTGCCGATGAAGTAGAAGAATATATCAACCAGATTGCATTTTCCGGTGCAACGGATTTCATCGAGAAATACAAAGATAAATCCAATGACGATCAGATTATCGGTCATTTCGGACTTGGTTTTTACTCCGCATTTATGGTTGCAGATGAAGTAACGATTGATACCCTTTCTTATAAAGAAGGTGCAACCGCTGTTCACTGGTCCTGCGATGGCGGTACCGAATTTGATATGAAAGACGGCGACAAAACAACCGTTGGTACAGAAATCACACTTTTCTTAAATGAGGATTGTCTGGAATTTGCCAACGAATACCGTGCAAGAGAAGTCATTGAAAAATACTGTTCTTTCATGCCAACCGAGATCTATCTTTCCAAGGCCAATGCCCCGGAAGAATATGAAACGATCGACAAGGAAGATGTAAAAGATACCGATAAAGTGATTGAAGAAATCCACGAAGAGGCCAAGACTGAGGAAAAAGAAAACGACAAGGGCGAAAAAGAAATCGTAGAAGTTTCTCCGGCCAAGGACAAGGTAAAGATTGTAAAACGTCCGGTACCACTCAACGATACCAATCCTCTCTGGGCCAAAAATCCAAGTGAATGTACCGATGAGGATTACAAGGAATTTTACCGCAAGGTATTTATGGATTACAAAGAGCCTCTGTTCTGGATACATCTGAATATGGATTATCCGTTCAATTTAAAAGGTATCCTCTATTTCCCGAAGATCAATACCGAGTATGATTCCATTGAAGGAACCATCAAACTTTACAACAATCAGGTATTTATCGCAGATAATATCAAAGAAGTCATTCCGGAATTCTTAATGCTCTTAAAAGGCGTTATCGACTGTCCGGATCTGCCTCTGAACGTATCACGTTCTGCGCTGCAGAATGACGGTTTTGTCAAGAAAATTTCCGAGTACATTACCAAGAAAGTGGCTGACAAGCTCATCGGCATGTGCAAGACAGAGAAAGAAAACTACGAAAAATACTGGGATGATATCAGCCCGTTTATCAAATACGGCTGCTTAAAAGATACCAAGTTCTGTGACAAGATGAATGATTATATCCTCTTTAAGGATATCAATGACAAGTATCAGACACTTCCGGAACTTCTCGTTCCTGTTGAGGACGAAAAGAAAGACGACGAAAAGACGACCGAAGATGCAAAGACGGAAGAATCCAAGTCAGACGATGCAAAAGAGGAAGAAAAAGAGCCGGAACGCAGCACGATCTACTATGTAACAGACAAGGCTCAGCAGGGACAATACATCAAGATGTTCAAGGAACAGGGCATGAATGCCGTAATCCTCGATCACAACATCGATACTTCCTTCATCACACAGTTAGAGCAGCGCAACGAGCACTATCAGTTCAAGCGTATTGATGCAGATGTCACAGATGCCTTAAAATCCGATGATGCAGCAGATCTGACCGAGGAAACCAATACCCTTTCCGATCTGTTCAAAAAGACACTGAACAACGATAAGCTTACGGTAAAAGTAGAAAGCTTAAAGGATGCGGATGTTGCCTCTATCCTCACACTCTCCGAACAGGGCAGACGTATGCAGGATATGATGAAGATGTACGCAGCCGGCGGTATGGGCGGTATGGACCCGAATATGTTTGCAGCAGACCAGACTCTGACTTTAAATGCAAACAACGCTCTGGTAAAATATCTGTTCGAACACAAAGATTCCGAACATTCCGGCATGTTTGCAGAACAGCTCTATGATCTGGCCATGCTTTCCAACCAGCCATTGTCCGCAGAGGCTATGACAAAGTTCGTAAAGCGAAGCAACGATATCATGTTACTGTTAACCAAATAAAAAATGGTATGAAAAACTCCGAAGCTGTATGCTTCGGAGTTTTTTACTTCTATAATATTAAAAATTACGAAAAATGTCTGCGGCTCCCTCTCAGATAACCCGCATGCACCAGAATTGCCACGGTCGTACCGATTAAAATTCCCACCATTACATCGGTCGGAAAATGAACAAAGTGATACAGTCTGGAAAACGCAATCAGGGATGCTAAAATCACTGCCGGAATTCCAAGCTTTTTATCATTACATAAAAGTGCGATGGATGCAGCAAATCCGTTCATGGAATGCCCGGACGGAAAGGAATAATCCTTTGGGCTTTTTATGAGCAGGGCAATCTGTGTATCCAGCCAGCAGGGTCTTTGTCTTGCGATCAGATTTTTCAGGATCAGATTTCCAATGATAAACGTAATTGCCATGGATATCACCATCTGGATTCCAATTTTGCGGTATTTCTTCGGAATACAAAGCGCAAGGCCAAGTACAATCCAGAAAATACCGGCATTTCCTATCGTGGAGAGTCCCGTCATAATATGGTCAAGAACTGGCTGATGAATCTTCTGCAGTGCATATAAAATATCAAATTCCCATTTCATGTTGTCTCTGTATTTTCTCCTGTTGTAAAATATTTCTCATATGTGCTGAAAAAAGAATCCGTCCCGATGCCGGACACATCTTTTAACGTCACATCGTCCCACAGATTATCATTTAAGCAAAACGTGGAATTCTTCACAAACGTCTGGTACTCGTTTTCAAATCGTTCTTTTTTTTTCTTTACACGGATTTTTTCCTTGTTTTCCTCCGTCAGATCTTTTTCGAATTTGTTCAGACAGCGGATGATATAATACCCGTCATCTGCCGCAATCACATCGGAACACGCTCCGTCATCGAGATTAAACACGATCTCCTCCATCGCATCCGGATAAGTTCCACGTGCAATGGTGCGCTCAAACTCTCTCGACTGATTGTATGCACTTGCAACCGAAGCAAAATCATCTCCCGCTGCAAGATTTTCCTGCACCGCACGCAGTGCTTCTTTTTCTTTTACATAGATCTGTTGTACCCGGACCACTCTCGCTTCATCATCACTGACCTCCTCATCGGTTCCCTGTGTCAGCGCATGATACAGCTTTTCTGCCAGTGCATACTCTTCATATGCTGTACGGATCTCTCTCTCATACAGACCGATGAACGTTTTTTCTTCCTCCGTAAGTGACTGGTAATATTCTTTTGCCGCGCGTGCTGCCTGTTTCTTTTCCTGCTCACTCAGATGCATGTCCTGATTTTCTGCCAGAATATCCATACATGCAATATGTGTCAGTTCCTGAATCGTCACATCCTTGACATACTGTTCTAAATCCGCATCATAGGATTCCCAGAGATCCGTTCCGTACGCTTTTCCATACAGGTTGCGGTAATTGCACAAATACAGTTTTGCATATCTAATATCATATTTATGATCATTGATCCGCACAATGGCATTATGGTTTCTCAGCTGCCCTGACGACAGGCGAATCTGTGTATTTCCAACCTTACAGCCTCCGAGTGACGGTACCGTAAGCGCTGCCATAAGAAAAATCCCCGCCAGTTTCCATCTCTTTTTTTTCATACCGTTTTATCCTTCTACGACAAGAAAACGACCATCAGGAATAGCAAAAACCTCACTTGCCTCTAACAGTTCTTCCTCACTCATTCCGGCGACATCCATCCCCGCGTCATCAAAATAATCCCGCACTTCTTTTATATTTTTACAGACAACCGCCATGCAGTCCTCCAGAAACTCTTCTGCTTCCTCCGGACTTTCCGCTACCGCCTCCGGGAAAAGTTGTGTCTGGTGTTCCAGAAAATAATGTAAAATCTCCTCATCGTATTCGTTCATACCTTTTTCCTCCCTGTGAATCACTTTCTATTATTATAACGAAGGAATTTCTCTGTGACAATCCCTTAATTCCACTCCATGACGCCCAGTTTTTTCAGTTCCTGATATAACCGTCCCACCGGAAGTCCCACCACATTGTTATAATCACCATGGATTTCCTTCACAAAAGCAGCTGCCTGTCCCTGAATTCCATAGCTTCCCGCCTTATCCATCGGCTCTCCGCCGGCAATATAGCGCCGGATTTCCGCGTCATCCAAAGGATACATGCAGACATCTGTTTTCTCATAAAATGAAGTTTCCCCGGTTCTGCCGTTTTTATCAATAAAAACAAGCGTTACTCCCGTGTATACGCTGTGGGTATGTCCGGATAACATCGAAAGCATATGGGCTGCATCCGCTTCATCCCGCGGTTTCCCGAGAATATTTCCATCACAGGCAACCACCGTATCGGCCCCGATCACCAAAATGTCCTGCGGCGTAACCAGCTCCGGATGGATTTCATTGTAGGAAAGAATTCCTGCGGCCACTTCTTCCGCTTTCTGACGGGAAAGTTCTAACACTGCCCCATCCACAGAACCAGCAGTAATGACTTCTTCTCCCTTCGCCGGACAGATTTCAAATTCCAGTCCGACCTGTTCGAGCAGCTCTTTTCTCCGCGGTGACGCAGAGGCAAGTACAATTCGACTCATAATGTGACAACCTCCTTCAGGTGAAACGAATAGATGAGTTTTTCTTCCGCCACCATTTTTTTTGTATCCGTAGAAAATACACGGCTTAATGCATCTGCATACAGCTGAAGCTGTGTCTGATAGCGCATCAAAAGTTCCTGCGCCTGTTTTACCCGGTCCGTCTTGTAATCCAGCAAAATAATTTTATCATTTTCCATCCAGAAAACATCTATGATTCCCTGTACCAGCACCGTCCCGCCGGATGCCTCCATCTGATGCTGCATCACAAACGGTCGCTCCCGGTACAGATCCCCACGCACAGCTGCTGCTGCCATCCGGGGAGCAATCGGACTTTCCACAAACGCTTCGATCATTTCCGGAATAACAAGTGCATACCATTCCCCCGGCAGTTGTCCGTTTGCAAGCATCCGGTCCAGTTCCTGTTTCACAAATGCAGAAACTGCTCCCGCATCAGAGGTATCTATATCTGCAATCGCAGCAAAATCCAGACATTCCATCACCCGGTGCACCGCGGTTCCCCGCATAGCACCCTGATTTACGTTTTCAGCTGCCGGATACTCTCTGTCCTCTTCTCTTGCAAAGTCCGGAACATACACTTCACGGTCTTCCTGCAGAAAATCCGGCACCACGGCTTCTCCCTCGGACCTGTCATACTGTAAGACAAGCGATGCATGCTTCAGTTCCGAAACCGAATATTTACTTTTTTTGCCGGTCTCACTCTGATATGGGTAACGGTAGGAAAACCACTGGTCATACTGCTGAAGCAGTTCGGGTTTCGCATGATCGATATGCTGCAGAAGTTCCTCATAATTTTCCCTGCTGTCTGCCGCCTGTTCCACCTCTTCCCATACAATTTTCTCCGGTGGAACCACATTGAGCGTATATTTCTGCGGATAAGAAAGCATGGCCGGAAGAATCCAGTCCAGATAACTGCCTGCCCGGACCCTCTGCCGGTAACTGACCGGCTTCCCCGGAAGTACATTTCCGGTATATCCGGAAAACGTTTTTTGGGCATCTTTGATCATTCCGGTCAAAACCAGTTTTTCTTTTGCCCTCGTCAGTGCCACATACAATATGCGCAGTTCCTCTCCGAGATTCTCTCTCCGGATCCGGTCTGCAATCTCCGACCGGAACAAACTGTTTTTTTTCACTCTGGGCTGCCCGGAAATCTCACAGATTCCAAGGCCTAAATCCGGATGTACCACCAGCCGGTCACTGGCATCCATCTGATTCATTTTTCTTCCCAGACCGGACACAAAAACGACCGGAAACTCCAGTCCCTTACTCTTATGAATGGTCATCACGCGGACAACATTGGCATTTTCTCCTGTGGTATCTGCCTCCCCGAAATCCACTTCATATTTCTGAAGCTTATCGATATAACGCAGAAAATGAAACAATCCCCGGTAGCTTGTTTTCTCGTAATCAACCGCTTTTTCCACCAGCATTGCAAGATTTGCCGCACGGCGCTCCCCTGCTGGCAGTGCCGCCGCATAATTTCCATATCCGCTAAGTTGCAGAATCTTCTGAATCAGTTCATGGATCGGCAGATCCTGTTTTTCCCGCAGCTTACGATACATCCGGTAAAAGTCATAAAGTGCGCCCTCCGTGGCATCCTGCATGGCATGCATTGCAGCTTCCGCAAACGAACACTCCGGATTTTCCACACGAATCTGTGCCATCTCTTCCTCATCCAGTCCCACCAGGGGAGACCGAAGAACCGCCGCCATCGGAATATCCTGATAGGGATTATCCAGAATCCGCAGCATTGCCAGCACCGTCTGTACTTCCGATGCCGAAAAATATCCGGTCGAAGACTCCACATATGCCGGTATCCCCGCTCCCTGCAGAACCTGCACAAAATCCGTTCCGTAGTCTTTTAAACTTCGAAGCAGGATGACAATATCGGAATAGCGCAGCGGCCGAAGCTGTCCACTCTCCTTATCCGTCACCTGCATGTGCTGCTTCATATCCGCAATACGCGTGGCAATCATATGCGCTTCCATCTGTCCTTTTGTCAGATTCTTTGTCTCTGAAAGCAATTCGTCTTTTTCATCCAAAAGCAAAAGCTCCGGTTTAAATCCTTTAGCATTCTCATCATAATTTTTTGCCCCGTAATACAATGCCGCATCCCGGTCATACGCAACCCGTCCCAGATCCGGACTCATAATTTTGTAGAAGATATCATTACAGAAATCAAGCACCTGTGCACGGCTTCGAAAATTCATATGCAGATCAATTCTCTGCTGCAGACTCTCTTCCGTCGAAAAAGATGCATATTTATCCATAAAAAGTTCGGGGCGTGCAAGCCGGAACCGATAGATGCTCTGCTTGACATCTCCCACCATAAACAGATTATGCCCGCCTTCCGGCTCCATGGAAATCGCACGCATGATCTCTTCCTGTACCTGGTTGCTGTCCTGATACTCATCAATCATGATTTCTGCAAAATGTCTGCGGAATTCTTCTGCGGTATGCCGTGGCTGCTTTGTTTTTTCGTCCACGAGAATCCGCAGAGCAAAATGCTCAATATCGGCAAAGTCAACAATTCTCTTCTTTCGTTTTGCCGTTTCCATTGCCTGTGTATATTCAAGTGCCAGCCTTACCAGCTCTTCGAGAAACGGACACAAGCGTTTCTGCTGCAAAAGCAGTGTCTCCAGATCCATCGCAAAATATTTTTTCTGCAGCGTTTCCACTTCTTTTTTCACATCCGACCGGATCTCCATGACCGTTTCCTTTTTTTTGACATCCCCGGAGAATTTGCGGATCGGTGACAATTTTCCAAAGACCAGACCATTTAAAAATGTCTGTACCTGCAGATATCCCTGCAGATTTTCTGCCTGCTGCAGCTGCGTCAGATCCGCTTCCAGTGTCTTTGCATATGCCTGCGGTCCATCCGGCTCATTACACAACTGCAGTGCCTGTGTCATCTGTGTGCACATGTCACACAACAAAAGCCTGGAATGTTCCGCAATGTCCTCAAGCATCTCTGTCTGCACCAGTTCCTGTGCATGTTCCACCTGATACGGTTCGGTGAGTTTTTTCATCCACGCCTGCGGCCACGGACTGCTCAAAGACATCCTGTAAATCTTTGCCACCATCTCCCGCACCCCGTGGTCGTTTCTTTTTCCGGCATAGGCATCGATCAGTGAAAGAAACGTCTTTTCCTGCCGCGCATAGTTATCTTCAAACACCTGCTCCAGCACGTCCTGCTCCAGCAGCCGGATCTCTCCTTCATCTGCAATCCTGAAATTCGGGTCCAGACTGATCTCTTCAAAATGATTCCGTACCACAAAAAGGCAGAAACTGTCAATCGTTGTGATCATGGCATTGTGAATCAGTGCCGACTGTCTGCGCAAATGCGTGTTTTGGGGATCTTTTTCACATTCTACCTCAATGGCAGCCCCGATACGCTCCCGCATCTCCGCCGCCGCTGCCTTCGTAAATGTCACAACCAAAAGCCGGTCGATATCAACCGGATTCTGCGGGTCGAGAATCCTTTGGATAATACGTGCCACAAGCACCGCTGTTTTTCCCGATCCTGCTGCCGCCGAGACGAGAATATCCCGGTTTCTGAAATCAATGACGTTCTGCTGTTCCTTCGTCCATTTCATCTGATCGCTCCTCCTTTCCCCTGTTTCTGGCAAGCTCTGTCTGCATCTGGTCAAGCACTTCTTCTTTTTTCATGGATGCAAACTGCCGGTATTCATATCCCGGAATTTTTGCATCCATCCCGCACACCGATGCATATGGACAATAGGTACAGCTGGTTTCTATATCACTCCGGTAAGGATTCACCGCAATATTTCCCGCATAGATGGCTTCCCCACACTGCCGGATCTCGTGCTCTACATAGCGGGTAATCACCGCAAACTCTTCCGTCGATGCCACTTTTGAACGCGCTGTGGAAATTTCACCGTTTTTCTTGATTTCCACGGGGATCATCTGCGATTTTCCCTCAAAATTCTGATCCATGGCACGATAGATTTCCTCTCCGGAATTCACCAGTCCATCTGGACGCAGTGCGAAAAGCAGCGCCTGCTCGGCCTCTTCGTCTGACAATGGAGTATCCGATTCGAGTACCGGATCATCAATGTGATAATAGAGAATTCCCCCGGGAAGGATTTCTTTTTTCGGATGCTGTCCCCGCAGCATTTCCATCGCCGCATCCATATAAACCACCAGCTGCAGCTGCAGTCCACGGTACACACGGATCAGATCGAACTTTGTATTTCCGGATTTATAGTCTATTACTTTAATCGAAATTTTATTTTCATCTTCAAAGGTATCCAGACGGTCAATCCTTCCTTCCAACCGCATGGTCACATCATGCGATAACCGGTACTCGAGACTTTCCTTTCCCTCCAGTTCGTCAAATGTCACCTCAAATTTTTCCGGTACAAACTGCCCCGCACGCACCTGTCTGGTCAATGCCCAGACCGTCTGGTCAAAAATAGCAAGCATCCGTTTTCTCTGATAGGCATTTTCTGCCGTATCGCAGACCGCCATACCCGGATACCCGGCAATTGCCTCCTGCATGGCATTCTCTGCCATCTGCCGGCGCACGGCATCCGGCACCACAAACCAGTCATATTCCGATTGTTCCAACTTCCGGCTGTAGCGTTCTAAGGCCGTATGATAGATATTTCCCATATCCACACTCTCAAATGCACTGGTCTCACGCTCCGTAAGTTTTAACCCGTATTGCAGAAAATGTGCATATGCACAGGCGGCAAACCGTTCCAGCCGCGTAATACTTCCGTACGGATGTCTTCCGTACAGTGCAAGTGCAACCGCCCGGCTGATTGGCTCTCCCTCATACCGTGTATACGGCGCATGCAGAAGTTTACGGATCTTCTCCTGCTTTTGCATATCATTCTCCTGCAGGAACCAGCGGGCAAGCGCATACCAGGCTTCTTCGTGCGGTCCGAAGACGAGATAATCTTCGGCAGCCTCTTTGGTATAAAAATCTGTATGCGCCTCCATATGCTCCGGTTCCTGCAATTTCAGTGTCGGAAACAGTTTCCTCAAAACTCCGGTCAGATAAGAAGGACGGATGGCTTTTCCCTCACTGTCAACCTTTGCATAACTGACATATAATTTTTCTGAAGGTTTGGTAAGATTGCGGTACAAATAAAAGCGCTGAATAAATGCCTGCTCCCTTGCCCCCGGTGCTAACTCCACTTTTTCTGCCAGAAGTTCTCTTTCGTATTCGGAAATAATTCCTCCGGCATTTGCCGCTTTCGGAATAATACCGTCGTTCACACCGATAAAAAATAAAATCCTGATATGATTTAATCGTGTACGTTCGATATCTCCTATCGTAACACTGTCATAGCCCGGTGGAATCACAGCCACGTCTGCAGCGGAAAGTCCTGCCTCCAGCACTTCGGTAAAATCCCGGATCTGCAATGGCTCCTCCCCCAGTAATAGATTATATTTTTCCAGAAGTTGCATCACGATTGTATAAATCTGTGCATATTCCCGGGATCTGGTTTCCTCTCCCTGCGCCAGAAGCTGCTGTTCCCTGTTCCATAACTGATGCTGGGTGTCCAGCTGTGTCAGCAGCTGATACAATGCCCGGATGCCATCCGAAACACGGGCATCTTTTCGGGCAAATACTGCTGCAAACGGCTCAAGATACCCACATATTTTTTCCCGGAGTTTTTCGAGCTGTTCCAGATCGTAAAGCGTTTTCTGCCGTGGCATATGCCCCCATCGTCTGCTCCACGCCGCTTTGCCGCGGATACCGGTTGCAACCAGATAACTGTCCAGCCGGTCCAGATCGTCCTCCGCAATATCACAGAATCCACACCTCAAAAAGCGCATGACTGCCTCATAACTAAAATTCGTATCCACAATTTCAAGCGCGGCACGAATACATTCAATGAACGGATGAAATAACACTTCTTTGGTCGTATCCATAAAATATGGAATCTCATATTTCGTAAAAACCGGATCCATATAACTCTGATAAGCTTCCACTGCGCCCGTCACCACAGCAATTTCCCGATAGCGGTATCCCTGTCTGATTAGCGCATTGATCTGCCTGGCCACAAGAATCAGTTCTTCCTGTGGATTTTTTACTGCGGCAAGATGGATTTCTTCTACCGGCTTGGTATATTTTGCCGGACGGGGACGAAACAGATTCTGTTCCATAAATGCCAGTGCCGGAGCCAGCTTAAAACGCTTGTGTGCACTGTCTGTCATTACCACCGGTTCCATCACCTGCACATGAAGTTCTTCTGCCATCTTCATCAAAGACAGAATCGTTTTTTTGGACAGTGCAAATAATTCTTCATTTCCACTGCAATGATAAAAATCTTCTGCAGCATCGATTGTAAGCGTAATGTAAATATGCTCTGTCACCTGCAGCAATTCCTGCATGAGATCATTCTGTATCGGTGTAAAACCGGTAAACTCATCAAATACCAGCACCGCATCCCGCAAAGTTTCCGACTGCGGCACAAGATTTTTCAGAACATTTAATATCTCTTCCGCCGTCACAAAACTATCTTTCATAAAATCACAAAAAGCGCGATACATGGTTGCCACGTCGCGCAGTTTTGCAGAAAGTACCGGTGAGATTGTTTTGTCCTCCGTCAGATCCACCAGCTGTTCCGGTGAAATCCGGTACTGCACCAGCTCTGAGATCATTGATTTTACTTCCCCGATATATCCCATCCGGTTCATATTTGCCCGAAGAACGGTAAGCGTCTCCTCCTGTTCCTGTGCAAGCCTGCGCAGCACCAGGTTTTTTCCGGTTTCTTCCAGAACCTGTATGTCCTGCATCCCCATATCATCAAACACACGGTATGCCAGACGCTTAAAACTTAACACATCAATGTTCATAATTGCATGATTCGGTGCAAGTTCCACCAGTTTCTGCTGGGTCTGCATCGTAAACTGCTCCGGTACAATCACCAGATAATTTTTCTTCGGATGTTCCCCTGCCTGCCGCACCAGACGCTCATAGATGTATTCTGTTTTCCCACTCCCCGAACTTCCCAGTACAAATTGTAAAGCCATAACCCCCTCTTTTTCTCCCTTAATAAATATGTGAAAAGATCAGCGATACCACAACCGTCATCAGACCTGAGACTGCAATTGACAGACTGCTCATTGCCCCTTCAATCTCTCCCATCTCCATTGCCTTTGATGTTCCCATGGCATGCGAAGCAGACCCGATTCCAACGCCCTTTGCCACCGGATCGCTAATGTGAAACAGTTTACAGATACTCTCGGCAAACATATTTCCAATCACCCCTGTGACAATGATAACTGCAACCGTAATGGTTACAATTCCGCCCAGTTCTTCGGACAATCCCATACCGATCGCCGTTGTGATGGACTTTGGAAGCAGTGTGACATACTGTTTGTGTGATAATTTAAAAATCAGTGACAATACCAGCACACACAGCGCAGAGGTCATGGCACCCGCAAAAATTCCTGCAAGAATCGCCTTCCAGTTTTTCTTAAGAGGCTCAATCTGCTCATACAAAGGTACCGCCAGCGCAACCGTTGCCGGTGTCAGGAAATACGAAAGGTATTTCGCCCCACTTTCGTATGTGTCATAATCCACATGAAAAATCAGCAGAAAAATAATGATCAGTGCCATGGAAATCAACAGTGGATTAAAAATAGCGATCTTTAATTTTTTCTTGATCAATACCCCGATCTCATAGGTAATAATACTGATAAATACTCCGAAAAATACAGAGTTCTGTAAAAAGTTATTCATTCTTGTCCTCTTTCTTTCCATGATGCATCATCTGCTGTGTAATCTGTCCTGACACGCCCATAACCAGTACGGTAGAAACGAGCAGCAGAACAATGACCGGAAGCAGAATCGGCCGCAGTTCTCCCCAGCTGTCAATCAGCCCGACACCCGCCGGAATAAACATCAGCGGCATAATCTCAATCAGAAACCGCGCGGCTTCATGCACCTGCGGCAATTTGACCAGTCCTGTCATCAGTGCAATAAATAAAAGCACCAGACCATAAATGCTTGCCGGCATCTGAATCGGAATCACCGCGTGCAGGACTTCCCCGATAAACGAGAAAATAAGAATCATCAATAGTTGTCTTAAATACTTCATTTTTTAACTCCTTCTTTCGCTTTTCCCATTTTAGCACCTTTCAGGATTTTTGGGGCAAAAATAAGGATTGTATTAATAAAATACAATCCCCATTTTTAAATCCTTCTCCCTATTTTTCCTGTGCGTTGCAATCTTTTACATACTGCATAATGAGATCTGCCGTACCTTCAATTCCAAAACGCGTATCATTAATGCAAAGATCATAATTTGCAGCGTACCCCCAGTCCTCCCCGGTATAATACATATGATACTGCTTCCGTCGGCCTTCCGTCTTCTCAATGATGGCCTCCGCCTCATGTCTTTTCACCTTATGCTTCTCCATCAGGTGATGAATCCGGGATTCCCTGTCACCACTTAAAAACACCCGTACCACATCGTTTTCCTTCTGGTACGCATAATTTCCAGCTCTGCCGATCAGAATACACGATGTCTCCCCAATCAGTTCATCCAGAACTTTCCTCGGTGTCCGGTGCACAACATTGTCTTCCCCATCATCTTCCGCAATGACTGCCAGAAGCGTTCCTGCCGGATTCTCACCGAAATAATCCGGATAATGCTCCAGAATTCCCTTTTTCTTTGCGAGTTCTGTTAATGTCTTTTTATTGTAAAGTGGAACATTCAGTCTGTCTGCCAGAACCTGTCCGACTTCATCTCCGTAACAGCCGCACTCTCTTGCAATTGTAATCTTCATGCCGTAATCCCCTTCTTTCCTGTTACCGCAATGTTAGCACAATTTTATCCAGAATTCCAGTCAAATGTGCAATTGTAATCCCATAATTTGTCATTGGAATGTTCTGTGCCTTTGCACGGTCGATTCTCGATACTACATATCTGCGGTTAAACATACACGCGCCACACTGAATGATCAGGTCATACCCTTCCAGATCCTGTGGAAAATCCGTACCGCTCACATGATCAATCCTTAGCCGTTCTCCAAATCGTTTCCGCAGCATACGCGGAATTTTTACCCTGCCGATATCCTCGCTCAAAGGGGCATGCGTACAGCATTCCGCTATCAGCACATGAGAGTTTTCGTTCATTGCATCGATCTGTCTGGCACCTTCCATATAGTACGGCAGATCCCCTTTGTATGCGGCAAACAGCACAGAAAAAGATGTCAGCATACTTTCCGCCGGTTTATTCTGGTATACATAATCAAACACCTGGGAATCGGTAATAATCAGCTTTGGTGCCTGCTGCAGCATGTTGAGTGCCGGAAGCAGTTTGTCCGTGGTCACACTCATAACCATACACTTTTTATCCAGTAATTCCCGCAGCGTCTGCACCTGCGGCAGAATCAGACGTCCTTTCGGTGCCTGAATATCCTGTGGCATAACAAGAAGCACAAGATCTTCCTCCGTGACCAGATCCCCCGTAATCAAACGGTTTCCAAAATTCTCCGGCACTCTGCGGCTCATTGCCTCCCGGACATTTTCCATACCGGCTCCGGTCAATGCACTGACTGCCAGTGCATCTTCCTTTGTTTTTTCTTTCAGATAGTTTTTCAGAGGTGCTGCATCCGCCACGTCCGCCTTGTTAATGATCAGAAGAACCGGAATTTTACGCTCCTTAAACCAGGTGTACCATTTCAGTTCTTCCTCATAGGATTCGCCGGAAACCGGCTGTGCAGAAAATACAATAATTGCCAGATCTGCTTTTTGGGCTGCAAGCCGCGTCCGTTCCACGCGCTGTTCTCCCAGCGTGCTTTCATCATCAAATCCTGCCGTGTCCATAATCGTGCACGGTCCCATCGGATAAATTTCCATTGCCTTGTATACCGGATCGGTTGTCGTTCCCGCCACATCTGCGACGATGGAAACCTCCTGCCCGGTAAAAGCATTGATAAATGAAGATTTTCCGCTGTTTGTTTTTCCAAATACACCGATATGCAGACGATTTGCAGACGGTGTTTCATTCCATGTTGCACCCATATGCGTTCTCCTTCTTGTGCGTTTTGCTGAATCAGTGATAATCTCCACGGTTTACGACCACTTTGTATCCGACACTTTCCATGCGGCGCGCCATACAGTGCCGGCACTCTGCCGCCTCATCTCCCGTACAGATTTTATTATCATATAATTTATATTTTTCCCGCACTGCTACCGGGGAAAGATTCGGCATCACAACATTTGCCCCTGCCTGAATTCCTTTTTCCCTGCCCAGCGGATGAATGGTTCCCAGTGCAGTTGTTGATGGCAGCAGCACATGCGGCTGCAACAGCCGGATAATGGATAAAAGCCGAAGCGTATCTTCCATTGTTCCTGCCTTTTTTTCGCCAAACGGGGTATCCTTCTGGGGAACAAACGGACCGATGCCTACCATATGCGGCTGCAATTTCCGGATAAACTGCAGATCTTCATACAGCGTATCCACCGTCTGCTCCGGCGAACCGACCATAAATCCACATCCCACCTGATAACCGATTTCTTTTAAATCCCACAGACAGTCCATGCGGTGTTTCCAGAACATTTCTGCCGGATGCAGTTTTCCATAATGCGCCTCGTCCGCGGTCTCATGACGCAGCAGATACCGGTCCGCACCGGCATCAAAAAATGCCTGATAGCTGTCGTGCTCTTTCTCCCCGATGGAAAGCGTCACCGCACAATCGGGATACTGTGCCTTGATCTGCCGTATCAGGGCACAGATTTTATCGTCCGTAAAATACGGATCTTCCCCTCCCTGCAGCACAAAGGTCCGAAATCCCAGTTCATACCCATTTGCACAACAGGAAAGAATTTCTTCCTCCGTCAGGCGATAGCGTTCTGCCTTGCGATTGCTCTTTCGAATGCCACAGTAAATACAGTCATTCTTACAGTAATTGGTGAATTCAATCAATCCACGGATAAACACCTGCTTTCCGTAAATGGCATCTGCTGTCTTACGTGCTCGCTCGTGAAGAAATGCAATGTCCCCGGTATCCGTTGTCTCCAGCAGCAGAGCCAGCTGATCACGGGTTATATTCTGTCTGTTTTCAATTTCCGTTATGATCTGCTTTAACATTTGCATACACCGTTCTGGCACTTGCGCCATCCAATCTTTGAATTTTTATTTTGTGGATTCTTTAAGTACTACTTCATACGACAACAGTGTCCGATCCGGTACCGTCTCCCCTTCAATCTGCGCCAGCAGATTCTTACAGGCTTCCATTCCGAGTTCTCTCGCATTGAAAGACAACGAAGTGATCGATGGTATATTGTTCTCGAGCACGGAACTGTTGTAAAACGATGCCACACGGATATCCTGCGGCACTTTTATGTGTTCCTGCCGCAGCTTGCGAAGTACCTGTATGCAGATGGCATCATCCATGCAGACAATACAATCCGCCCCTTTTTCCAGCACTTCTTCCACTGCACGATCCATAAAGGCACAGCTCTCCAAATTCCGGTAAACAAGCGTTTCTTCCACTTCTCTTCCCGCTTCCTGATATGCCTGCTGGTATCCTTTATACCGGTTCTGGTTGACTACGAAAGATTCACTTCCTCCGAGCAGAGCGATATGCTTCATCTGGCGCATCAGTAAAATAGATGTCAGTTCGCGGCAGGCGCTCTGCTGGTCATTGTCCACCTGCTTGACTTTGCGGTAGGTAGTACTACCGGTTGTAACAAACGGAATCTTTTTTTCTAGAAGCAGTTCAATCTGCGGGTCTTTTAAAAAGGTCCGCAGCAGCACAATCCCGTCCACCTTGCGGTTTCTCACGACGCGTTCAAGACCTGTAATATCATTTTCCTGACAGATACACAACAGAATGTCGTACTCATTCATTCCTGCAATTTCCTGAATTCCTGTAATGACTTCCTGAAAAAACGGAAGATCTACCAGTGCATAATCCTCCGGCATAACCACGCAGAGATTGAATGTTTTTGACTGTGCAAGTCCTCTTGCAATTACATTCGGTTTATAATCATGCTCCTCTATATAAGCCAAGACTTTTTGCCTTGTTGCCTCACCGATTCTTCCCTTTCCGGATATTGCCCGGCTGACTGTCGTTTTGGAAACGCCAAGTGCTTCCGCAACATCCGAAATGGTGATTACATTTCCCTTTTTCATATTCTTCTCCTAACTGCACACCTATGCATCCATTGCATGTTAAACGGTTGCGCAGTTACATTTTGCAGTTTTTTATCAATTTTGTCAAGTATCCCCTATTCCTTTGAATTTTTCTGCAATTTTTGTAATTTTTCTTCTGCTTTCTTTAATTTATCATAATTTGTGACATACACCTTATCATTGGCAGTCAGTTTATCATACGCATTTCTTGCCTTTTGCACCGCTTCTTTGGAATCCTTTGTAATGGTTCCGAGTGCGTCAATCAGTTTTACGACCTTTTTTGCTTCTCCCTTATCTGTTGCATCGGTACTTTCCGTTCCAGGAAGTTCATACACCAGCACCGGATAATTCTTCTTAACATTTTCAAATACTACCTTCGCGACTTCCGGCGGAAGATTGATGCAGCCATGTGATCCTGCATATTTATAAATACTTCCTCCGAACTTGCTGCGCCAGTAGGCATCATGCATACCGACATTTCCCGCAAAAGGCATCCAGTATGTAACCGGCGTCTCATAGTTTTCTCCGCGCAGCGTTGCATTTTTCTCGGTATATGTCACGCCATATGCACCGGTCGGTGTCGCATTATTTTTCGATACATTTCCCGATACAAAATCCGAATCAATCACCAGTTTTCCATCTTTATATAAGAACATATGCTGTGCCGTCAGATTGATCTCAACGTAAGAATCGCCATAATCATTTTTTCCATGGGAATTGGCTGTCATGGAATAATTCAGTTCTCTTTCCACTGTTTTCCCGGCTTTGATCTCACTCGTAATCTGGGCGATTTCCTTTTCCGTATCAATCTTCCATCCATAATGGCTCTCCGGAATCGTAACCGTCTTTCCGTAAGAAGTCTTTAACGTTTTGGCACTGTAACAGGTATTATATTTTTTTGCAAGATCACTGACGTATGCTTTTACACACTCCTGATCCAGTACCGGTTTTAACTTTTTATTTAACCGGAACCAGTCACCAAATACGGAAGCATCGAGTACCTCTTTGGAATCTCCCACGGTAAATGTAATCTTTGTCTTTGCATACCCGTTCATTTTCTTTACGGCTTTTACCAGATTCTCATCATCATCTAAAACCGTCGGATCTTCATAAACACCGGCTTTTTCCAGAGAGAGGTTCTCTTTTAATCCTTCCACCGCCTCCTGCACTGCCTGATACATTTTCTCTGCATCAATGGTCGTTCCCATGACGCACCCAACCACGGTAAATCCTTCCGTTTTATCATAAGAAGAAACCGAAGCATTCTCCGGTGCCGTCTGATTGTCTGCATCCATACAGTCCAATGCATCGATCTGTGTCTGCAGCTTATCTTTGTCATAGTCGACAAGTGTTGTATTTTTCAATGTCTGTTTCTGGAAAATTTTTACCGGCCATGCAAACATATTCTGTGCGTGTACCAGCTCTGTTATTTCGTCTCCCCACTGTGGTTCCAGCGAAATATCCTGTCCGGAAATTTTTTCTGTATGCTTGTCTCTTGTTGCTATCTTTAACTGGTAGGAATGGATTTCTTCCGTAATCTCATCCATCACTTTCTGCGCGGTATACCCTCCCGCTTTTCTTCCATTTAATGTCGTTTTCGGGAAAAAGTGATTGTGGAAATAAACGGCCAGTCCCAGATACAAAAGAACGGCCAGTCCTGCCACCATCCATATCATTTTTCTTCTCTGTTTTCTTTTCATTCGTGCTTTTTTCAAAATTCTTATCCTCCGTCACTATTGTATTATACAAAAGCACAAGAGGTTGTCAATGTGCCAAATTTTTAAAGTTTTATGAACATTGCGGGTTTTATATTGTCGTGCTTTTTTCCCCGTGCTATAATCAGTTTCAGAACAAAAGAAAAAGGAGCTGCACACAGATATAAAAGGAGTATTTATGTTGCCGGAAACCCAAAGTAAGCGGACGTTTGTGTTCCGAAAATATTATGAAAAATATAAACATTTATGGATTTTGTTATATTTTTTCGTGTACATGGCATGGTTTAACTATGTAGAAAAAACCGTCACGACACATTTTCATGTCATCCATGTACCGATTGATGATTATATTCCGTTTTGCGAATACTTTGTCATCCCTTATCTGCTCTGGTTTCCTTTTGTCGGATGGGGCATCGCCTATATGGCATTACATAATAAAACAGATTACTATAAATTGTGTGCGTTTTTGTTTACCGGAATGACAATCTTTTTAATCATCTCCACGGTATACCCGAACGGTCAGTATCTGCGTCCGACCTATTTCACACACCACAATCTGTGCACCATGCTCTGTGAACGCCTATATGCCGGTGATACTCCGACGAATCTGTTTCCGAGTATCCATGTATATAATTCGCTCGGCATTTATCTTGCGGTGACACACAATAAAAAGCTGCGCAAAAACAAGCTGGTCTGTCTCCTGACACTGATTCTGACGGTCAGCATCATTCTGGCAACGATGTTTATCAAACAGCATTCTTTCTTTGATGTATGTTGTGCATTTGTTCTTGCCGCAGTCATGTACCATGTGGTTTACCGCCACAACTGGGCGCGTGCTAAAGCTGCCGCCACCTCATCCAAAACCGATAACAATTTTTCTGTGGAATAATAAAAGAGCTGGCCTCTCTGGTCAGCTCCTTTTCTTTTTCCTTTTATTTTTTGCGTTCTGCCGCATGCCGGTACACGGTTTCCATGGATTGAAGAAGTTCATCAAAATTTTTCTTCTGACTCTCCATTTCTTCTGTAAAATCCTCCATCTGCATCCGGTTGCGTTCCTCGGATTTGGCAATTTCCTCATCTGCATTGCGAAGCACAACAATCTGGTTTTCCATCTCTTTGAAATTTGGACATGGTTTTAAACGATTCCATTCCTGTGCCTGACGCGCAGCCTCCTGACAGGATTTCATCAGTTTGGTCATTGCAACATTGTTTTCTTTCAGCAATGTAACCATCCGGTGTACCTGCTCTTCCAGCTCTGCAATTCTCTCATCCGAATCTGCCAGCCTCTTATGTGCCTGATCAATCAGCTCATCATACGTTCCCGCAGATACACGGATCGTTTCTGCAGCCGTAACAAACTGTTTTCCTCCCTCTCCCATACGCCCGGCTTCAATCGCCGCATTGAGGGCAAGCACTCCCATCTGCTTTCCGCAATCCTGCATCTTTTCCAGTTCCTCTCGGGTCTTTTCATTTTCCGCCTTGAGTGCAACCGGAAATTCGTTCAGGAATTTGGATGGCGTGGTGAAATGTTTGTTTTCCTCCACCAGCTGTGCCATCTCCTGTTCGATCTGTGCAAAATTCTGCAGCATCTGCTCTCTTTTTTCCGATGACTGTACTTCCTGCTCCTGATATGACGCCAGCTGTCCGGTCAGCTCCTGCTCCTTTTCTCCGTTGTCTGCCGCCATTTGTGATGCTTCTTTTATATTTTCTTGTATCTGGGTGATTCCGGCTCCCAGCTGCTGATATGTATTTCTGATTTCCCTTGCGGTTGCATCAAACATATCTTTTCCGTCCTTCATATGGGCAAAAAAGCCTTCATCCAGCTGTGCCAGGTTTCTCATCCGTACCAGTGTTTCCTGTTTTTGTTTCTTTTTTCCGAACATTACTTGCCCTCCATTGCATTTATTTTACAATTTCTTTCCCGTTTTTTCAATGGAATCAGCGATAATATTTCATCTCCAGCTGCAGATTTTCATTTCCCTGATAAAAATCAACCTTTGCTGTATACACCATAGAAAATAAAATCCGGTTTTTTCTGCCATGCAGCGCATTCTCCACCTCTTCCTGACCAAACTTTTCGGTAAAATATGCAAACAACGTCTCCACATCCCCAAAGAAAATAACCGGAACCGGCTGTCCGTATTCCGAAAGAACACTCATCCGAAGAACATTCCGGTTCTTTCCTATCACCCACATGCGGCTGATGGACAGATTCCGGTCTGCAAACAGTGGAGATGGATTGTCTTTTCCAAACGGCTCCAAAAGTGCAAACTGATGGACCAGTTCCGTACTCGCATATCCCACCGGCATGGCCATGTCAATGTGAATATCCGGACAGACTTCCTCCACCGTAAGCGGACAGTTTTCATTGATTTTTCTGCGGAATTTTTCCACATTTTCTTCCGGAAGGGATAACCCTGCCGCCATCGGATGTCCGCCAAATTTTGTAAACAGTTCCGCACATCCACACATATTTTCATACATGGAATAATTTTCCGTCGATCTTCCGCTGCCTTTGACTCCCTCTTCTCCCCGCGTCAGCACAAATACCGGCCGGTTATACATTTCCCGGATTCTTCCGGCAATCAGTCCTGCAATGCTTTCGTGGACATCCGGCAGAAACAGAACAAGTATCGGATCATTCTCATATCCACCTTCCTCACAGAGTTTCTTTGCCATTTCCACGCCCTGCAGTGTCAACTCCTTGCGTTCCTGATTCAGATCAACCAGATCCCGGGCAATCTCTTCTGCCTCCGTTTCCTGCCCGGTCTCAAACAGCCGAAGGGCATGCCTTGCCGTGTCAAGTCTGCCGGTTGCATTGACACATGGCCCTAAGACATAACCAAAATGGTATGCACTGATATTCTCCGGCTGTACATTGCATGCCTGCATAAGTGCCTGCAATCCGATGTTTTTCGTATGACGGATTCTCTTTAATCCCTCTTTTACCAGGATACGGTTTTCCCCGGTGAGCGACATGACATCACAGACAGTTGCCATAGCAACAAAATCCAGCAGATCTTCCGCTTCTCTTTTGTCCATATCATAATTTTCATACAATACACGGATGACATTCCATGCCACACCGGCGCCGCACAGCTCTTTATACGGATACCCGCAGTCCTGCTGATGCGGATTTACCACGGCATCTGCCAGACTCTTTTTTTCTGTTCTTCTGCCCTCATGTTCTTCAAACGGGACTGCATGGTGGTCGGTCACAAGTACTGTCATTTTCTGTGCTTTTGCCCACGCAATCTCATCGATAGCGGCAATACCGTTATCACAGGTCAGAATTGTATCCACACCATCTTCTTTCGCCTGTTGTAATAAATGCAGGCTCAGCCCATATCCGTCCTGTATCCGGTGTGGAATAACCACGTCCACTTTTGCTCCCACACGCCGCAAAGCCGTCAGAAACAGATGGGAGGAAGTCACACCATCCACATCATAATCGCCGATAATCCGGATATGCACCTGTTTCCGGATCTTTTGTGCAAGAATCTCCACCAGCCGGTCCATATCTTTCATCTGATGCGGATCTGACAGGTCCGAAAGGTTCCCACCCAGATAAATCCGGATATTTTTTTCTCCGATTACCTCGCGGTTTCTGATAATCCTTGCCACAACCGGATCCACATGAAATTTCTCTGCAATCGCATAAAAATCCGCTTTTTTAGCAGCGACCATCCATTGTCTCATATGTCACTTTCTCCAATCGTAATCCCTGCGGCGGTGCCGTATAGCCCGCCTGCTTCCGTTCCTTTGCCTTAAGAAGTGCCGGCATACTTTCCGGAGCCCGTTCGCCTCTTCCCACTTCAATCAATGTTCCCGTGAGAATCCTTACCATGTTCTGTAAAAATCCATTGCCACAATACAGGATCTCAATCTCACCGTCTCTTTCCACCAGATCAATGGAAAAAATGGTACGGACCGTTGATTTTTTCATATGACGGTTTCCGCAAAAAGAAGCAAAATCATGCGTTCCCACAAGTGCCTGTGCCGCTTTTTTCATTTTATCCACATCAAGCGGATGTCCATACTGATACAAAAATTTTCGTTCAAATACATTCGGCACCGGACTTGTCCGTATCCGGTAACGGTAGGTCTTTTCCACAGCCTGATATCTGCTGTGAAACCGTTCATCGACCTCCTTTATTTTTGTCACTGCGATATCTTCCGGAAGGTGCCGGTTCAGATCTTCAAAAATTTCCTCTGCCGAAAAATGTTCGTCCAGATGGAAATTAGCCACCTGCCCGATTGCATGAACTCCGGCATCGGTTCTTCCGGAACCGATCACTTCCACCGGATGCCCGGCAAGCGCCGAAAGCACCATCTGCAGCTTTCCCTGTATGGTTGCATCGGTGCTTTTTAATACCTGCCATCCTTTATATCTGGTGCCATCATATGACACGGTAATTTTATAATTTTTCATCCGTATTTTTCCTCTCTTTTATACAAGTTCTGCGATACGGGAAACCGCAACATAAATATCTGAAATTTTATACCAGGTCGGATAGTCCACAATACCGGTTACCGGAAGTCCGAAAACCGACTGAAACTTTTCCACCGCTTCCCTCGTCCTTGATCCGTAAACTCCGTCCGCCGTAATCGTCGGTATCGCCGGATAAGCACGCGAAATTCTTGCCAGCTGTTCCTGCAGCTGACGTACCTTTGGTCCGCTTGCTCCCACGCCCAGATCATATCCCGGCCAGGATGCCGGAATTCCGGAAATTCCCTCCGCGGAATTAATATACATATCATTTCCGTAATAACTGCGCAGAATATCAATGGCAGAATATCCCTGATCACCCAGATATTTGCTTCCCCACTGCGACATCCAGTCCGGACAGGTCACTCTCTGTCCGTCACAGTACTGTGTCAGAATTGGCTGACGGACATTTGGCCGGGACAGATAATTTTCAAACATTTCATCCACTACCTGTGAAATACTCTGGAAGAAATTTCTTCCGTAAATAAATTTGTGATCGTATGCCGTGGAAGATGTGATGGTAAACACATACCCTTTGCCCCGGTACCATTCCGTATAAACCCGGTTTAAAGTAAATGACATAATAGCCAGCACATTGGCACGGATTGTGGCATCCGGCCAGGTCGCATAGATTTCACTGGAAGCTACATTTTTAATATAATCCCGGTAGCGCACATAATAATTCGGAGCTGTGGAATCTCCCGGTGCTCCGTCATGTACCACAACATATTCCGGAATGACCACACGGCTTAAGACAATTTCTCCGGTTTCTTCCACCGTCTTAATCTCACTCTCCGGAATTTTCGGTGGATATTCTCCATACAGGGTATGTGCATCAATCACGATCGTATCAATCGGATCGCCCGGCGCATCCTGTGCCTCCATTACCACTTCCTGCGTCGCATCTTCCCCGGACAGGATATTGATCGCCGAAACCGTAATGTCCCGATAGCCTGTGGCCTGCACCTTGATCGTATATTCCGCATATGGCTGGTTTTCCCCCGGCTCCATGGAGTACTCCAGTGGAGGAGCATCAAGCGTAATCTTCTCAGTGTTTCCAGAATCGTCGGTATCCACCTCCTCCAGCACCTGCTGCGGACCTCCCGTATAAGATATGGTAATCCTTGCTCCTTTCACCGGAATTCCCGTCGAAGCATTTGTCAGGTGAATCTGAAGCGTTCCCTCATCCACCTGATTTTCCACTCTATTCTGATCCATACATGATCTCCCTCTCTTCCTGCCAGAAAACCTGCCACGTTTCTTCGCAGTGGCATCAAACAGTTCCAGACAGCTGCATTTGATTCATAGTATGCATCTTGTAAAAAAAAGGTTACACTGTTATACTGTTGATACATAAAATAAATCAGGAGGTTTATTATGCACACATTTCAACCATATCCAACCGATAAGATGGAATTCAACCCATTTACCAAAATAGGAAAAGAATGGGCTTTAGTTTCCGCCGGAGACAAAACCAGATGCAACACTATGACCGTCAGCTGGGGAGGTGTAGGCGTCCTCTGGGGAAAAAACGTTGTATTTATTTTTATCCGTGATTCCCGCTATACCAAAGAATTTTTAGACAACGGAGATCTGTTCTCTTTGTCTTTCCTGAATGAAGACTACCGCGATGCGTTAAATTACTGCGGCAGTCACAGTGGCCGCGGAGAAGAAGACAAATTCGCCGCTGCCGGACTGACAAAGGCATTCCGGCATAACATTCCTTATCCGGATGAAGCCAATCTGGTATTTTTATGCAGAAAGATGGCTGCCGTACCGGTCAGCGAAGACAGTTTTACCGATTCCACACTGATGGATAAATGGTACAGCGATCACGATATGCATATGATGTATGTCGGAGAGATTGTCGAAGCAACTGCCCGTTAATCTTATCGGTCCTTTCATTTAAAAACGCTGTCCGCAGTGGCCAAAGACCACCACGGGCAGCATTTTTATCTGCACTCTGTGCTGATTGATTCGATAGCAACCGAACCTCCGCGCACAACGGAAATATGCTTAAACTTTTTCTTTAAGATGGCAATCAGATCGTCATGTTTCTGCTCTGTTCTTCTGCACTCAAGCATAACACTGCCGATTCCGATATCCACCACATCCACACGCATGGCCTGTGCAATCTGAAACACTTCCGTCATCTGTGTCTCATTCAGTTCCATAATCTTGACAAACATCAGCTCTTTTAACCGAAGCGGAACATTTGTCAGGTCGATCACCTTGATTACCTCAACCATACGATTTAACTGCTTTTTGATCTGCTCAAACGTGATATCATCACTCTCCACACTGATCGTCATACGGGAAACCGTCTCATCTTCCGTCGTACCAACCGTCAGTGACTGTAAATTGTAGGATTTTCCGGAAAACAGTCCGGAAACCTTCGCAAGTACACCTACATCATTTTCTACATACAATGCAATCCAGCGCTTTTTCATTTCAGACATTGCTTTCCTCCTATTTTAAAATCATTTCACTCATCGGATTTCCGCTCTTTACCATCGGAAGTACCAGTTCATCGGTGGCAATCATAAATTCAATGATCGTCGGTGCATCCGTATGCTTCTTTGCCTCCGCAAACGCTGCATCAATGTCTTCTTCCTTCTCTACACGGATTCCGTATGCTCCATAGCTTTCTGCCAGTTTCACGAAATCCGGAACATATTCCGGACACTGGTCATTTGGTCCCTTGCATCCACCCGGACAGGATGGGCGCCGGCGCAGACAGGTCGCACTGTAACGCTTTCCATAAAACAGTTCCTGCATCTGGCGGACCATACCGAGATAATTATTGTTCAGCAGACAGATCGTAATTCCGGTACCCTGTGTTACCGCCGTTGCCATCTCCTGAATATTCATCTGAAATCCGCCATCTCCCGTGATACACACGACCGGTTTCTTTGGATTTGCAATTTTTGCTCCGATTGCGGCCGGAAATCCGAATCCCATCGTTCCCAGACCGCCGGATGTGATGAGCTGACTCTGTTCATCCAGTTCCAGATACTGGGTTGCCCACATCTGATGCTGCCCGACATCCGTCACATAAATACTGTGTGGAAACTGTGCATTGATGTGCTCCATGATCATCTGTGGACTGATCCCACGGTCCCTGCGCATGGCAAGCGGATTCTCTTTCTCCCACCTGTGAATCTGTTCCTGCCACTTTGCCGTATCTTTTTTTTCTGCCCACTCTAACAGCTTTTCAAGCGCCACACCTGCATCTGCAACCACCGGCACATCCACAACCACATTGCGCGAGATGGAAGCAGTATCCACATCAATATGTACAATCTGTGCACGCGGTGCAAATTCATTTAAATCTCCGGTAATCCGGTCATTGAAACGGGTACCGATGGAAAAGAGCAGATCACATTCCATAACTGCCATATTGGCTGCGTACTTTCCATGCATTCCACAATTGCCGATATACAGCGGATGGGTGGTCGGCACTGCGCCTTTGCCCATAATTGTTGTGACAACCGGAACATTTTCTTTTTCCATAAATTTCTTCAGCTTCTCTCCCGCATGGCTGATGTTGACACCTCCGCCGGCAAGAATCAGAGGTTTCTTTGCAGACTTAAGCATTTTATAAGCTTTCTTCAACTGTCCGATATGTACCCCGTGAATCGGCTTATATCCACGGATATCCACATGGGAAGGGTACTCTGCCGATCCGGATGCCGTCTGGATATCCTTTGGAATATCAATCAGTACCGGTCCCGGTTTCCCGGTCTGGGCGATATAAAATGCCATCTTAATAATCTTTCCGAGGTCTTCCCGTCTTCGCACCGTCACACCATACTTGGTAATGCTTCTCGTCATACCAACAATGTCCACTTCCTGAAATGCATCGTTTCCGATCAGTCCAAGCGGCACCTGTCCGGTAAAACATACCAGCGGAATGCTGTCATAATGGGCATCTGCCAGTCCGGTAATGATATTGGTCGCTCCCGGTCCGCTCGTTACCAGACATACGCCCACCCGTCCGGTAGACTTGGCATATCCTTCTGCCTCATGAATCAGTCCCTGCTCATGCCGCGGCAGGATCAGGTTGATACTGTCAGTCTTATATAATTCATCAAATAAATCCGTAACGGTTCCACCCGGGTACCCAAAGATAGTGTCTACCCCTTCTTCCTCCAGAGCCTTTACGAATAATTTTCTTCCTGTAATATCCATAAAAATGATATCCTCCTATATCAGTCCAAATGTGCGAAGTAAAAAGATCCAGAACGTCAGCGTAAATGCCGCAAACAACGTCGTTGCAACAATAACACTCGCCGTCAGAACCCCATCATTTTTCATACTCTTTGCCATGATGTAACAGCTTGGCGTTGTCGGGGATGCCAGCATAATTAAAATTGCAATAATCTTTTCCCCGGAAAATCCCATATAAGCTGCTACCGGTAAAAAGATCAGTGGCTGGATTACCAGTTTGATTGCAGCTGCCCAGCACGTCGGTTTGATCTTTGCGATAGCTTTGCGCCCCTCAAATCCCGCACCGATCACAATCAGTGCCAGCGGTGTTGCAAGCTGTGCGACAGAGTTAATCGTCTTATTGACAATGGTCGGAAAATGAATCCCCAGAAGGGAAACGATAAGTCCCAGAAAAATCGAATCAATAATTGGATTTTTCACGATATTGACCAATGCCTGCTTAATTTTTCCCTTATCCCGTTTTCCTTGCTCGTCCTGCGCCTCAAATGTCAGTACAATAACGGAATACACATTGTACAGCGGAACCGCTCCCACGATCATCAGCGGACCCATGGCAGAAGATCCGTAAATATTGTTGATAAATGCCATTCCCATGACGGCTGCACTGCTTCGGAACGAAGACTGTACAAACGCACCACGGACACTGTCATCTTTGACCGCAAATTTACTGATCCCCCAGATGCCCCAGAAACAGATACTGCTGACAATTGCACAGTACAATACAAATTTCAGATCAAATACTTTTGATATTTCTACGGAAGCAATATCCCGAAACAGCATAAACGGCAGTGTCACCTTAAAATTGAAACGGTTTGCCACGGTGACAAAATGCTCATCCAGCATACCGATCTGATGCAGTACCCAGCCTATAACCATCACCAGAAAAATAGGAAATGTGACATTGACGCTAAAGATAAAATCACTCATTACTTCTGCACTCTTTCATATTTATAGAAATAAAATTCCAGATCAAAATATGTCTGTTCTTCACTGTCTGCTGTAATTTTCCACTCCGGTTTTTCATCCAGATTCGGGAAATACGCATCCGCATCATATGCATAGTCGATTTTTGTAATATGAGCAACATCACACTCATCCAAAAGCTGCTCATATATTTTCTGTCCGCCAATCACATAGACGTCATTGGTATCATACTTTTCCAGTTCCCTGTGCAGCTCTTCCATGGAATGCACGACAATCGCATCTTTAACCTGATACGCCGGATTATGTGTCAACACAATATTGGTGCGGTTTTTCAACGGAAGACCATTCGGAAAACTCTCCAACGTCTTTCGTCCCATCACGACAACTTTCCCGGTTGTTGTCTCGCGGAAAAATTTCTGATCCATCGGAATCCGTACCAGAAGCTCATTATTTTTTCCAATTGCCCAATTTTTATCTACTGCTGCAATGATATTCATAATTTTCTCCCTCCTGACTGCTATATTGCCACCGGAATGTTTTTGATCTGCGGACCGGTCACATAATCGGTCACTTTGATATCATCCGGTGTAAACTGATAAAAATCTTTAATCTCCGGATTCAGCCAGAATTTCGGTGCCGGATGCTGCTGGCGCGTAATCAGCTCTTTTACCAGTTCCACATGCCGGTCATAAATATGTGCGTCCGCAATGACATGTACCAGTTCTCCCACTTTCATGTCACACACCTGTGCCAGCATATGCATCAGCACCGCATACTGGCATACATTCCAGTTATTTGCAGTAAGCACATCCTGCGAACGCTGATTCAAAATTGCATTTAAAGTCAGTTTGTCATCTCCCTGTTTCTGTGTCACATTAAAGGTCATACTGTATGCACACGGATACAGATTCATCTCATGCAGATCCTGATGCACATAAATATTGGTCAGAATCCGGCGGCTGAACGGATTATTTTTCAGATCATAAATCACCCGGTCCACCTGATCCATCATACCCTCACGATACTGATGTTTCTGTGCCAGCTGATAGCCGTACGCTTTTCCGATGGAACCGTTTTCATCTGCCCATTCATCCCAGACGGTACTGTTTAAATCATGGATATTGTTGGATTTCCGCTGCCAGATCCACAGCATTTCCTCCGTACAGGTCTTGATTGCCGTCTTGCGCAGTGTGATTGCCGGAAACTCTTTCGACAGATCATAACGGTTCACCACACCGAATTTCTTAATCGTATAGGCACTTGTACCATCCTCCCAGTGCGGCCGTACCTTTTCGCCCTCGGTACTTGTCCCGTTCTCCAGAATATCCTGACACATAGTTACAAATATTTTATCTGCTAAACTCATTGTTAATCCCCTATCTCTTGTCCTGGACTTTTACTTTTCATTATACCTTATTCTATCAAAATGTCTATGAGAAAATCTGCTGTACTATCAGTTTATACTCCGGCAGAGACTGGCATTTCCGGATCAGCTTTAAATATTTCTCTCTGTCCGGAAATGCCTTTGTCAGATAAAACCAGATTTCTTTCAAATGAAAAACGACATCTTTTTCCGCACGGAAAGTATCCAGACATCCCTCTAAAATTTCATCATGGAACGCCCGCAGCCTGGCTTTATCTGCCGGTGGATTTCCTTTGATTTCTCCAACCAGTCCGGGATTTTCCAGTAATCCCCTGCCGATCATGATGCGATCAATAGCTGGGAAAGCAGCTGTCACTTTCTTATAATCTTCCGCACTGCATATATCTCCATTGTAACAGAGCGGCACATGGATCTGCTCCAGAGCACGGGCAAATGTTTCCATCCGCGGTGTTCCGCTGTAATAATCTATCTGCAGGCGTGGATGAATAATCAGTTCTTCCAGCGGAAACTTTGCATAGGCAGTGCAAAGTGCTTCCCACTCATCCGGGTCTTTGATTCCGACTCTGGTCTTTACCGATACCGCAAGCGGACTTTTCTCCAGCACTTCTTCCAGCAACATTTCCAGTTCTTTCGGATCTGCCAGAAATCCGGCTCCTTTTCTTTTCGAGACAACGGTTCCGGACGGACAGCCAAAATTAAGATTGACACTGGTAAATCCCAACTCTTCCAGCTGCCGGATCATCATCAGAAATTCATCGGCACGGTTTCCGATCAGCTGCGGCACCAGCCGGATCTGCTCATTATTTTCCGCTGCCAGATCCCGCTTTATTTTTTTGCTCATTTTTTTTGTTGCCGGGATAAACGGTGTAAAATATTTATCTATATATGGAAAATAATGTGCATAAGCATTGCGCACAATATATCCCGTAATTCCCTCCATCGGAGCAAGATAAAACAACATAATTTTCCCTCCATTTTTCTATTATAAGAATTTTACCGGTAAAAGCAAATGATTTTCCGATAAGAATTGACAAGTTTTCGCCAAAAGCCTATAGTTACGGTTAGAACGAACTTAAAATAGGAGGTGTTCGACTTGGATAATCACAACGAGAAAAAGACAAAACAAATCAAACGGATACTGGCTATCATTACCATTGTTTTTGTAATCCTGATCGGATATTTTATCGGGCGTCCCCTGGTTCATTTTGTATCGGATCCCAAACAATTCCGTGTCTGGGTCAATGACAAAGGAATATGGGGAGTCCTTGGTTTTATTGGAATGAACATCCTGCAGGTACTCCTTGCGGTAATTCCCGGTGGTCCTTTTGAAATTGGTGCCGGATACGCTTTCGGGGTAATCCGTGGTACACTGATCTGTGATTTTGCCATGACAACCGCAAGCGTCATCATCTTTCTGTTTGTGCGCCGTTTCGGCATGAAGTTTGTGGAATTGTTTGTAAGCCGTGAAAAAATAGAATCTGTAAAAATATTAAAAAGTTCCAGGCGTTCGGAGAGCATCATTTTTCTGCTCTTCCTCATACCCGGAACTCCCAAAGACCTGTTATCTTATCTCGTCGGACTGACCGATATAAAGCTCTCCCACTGGATCATTATCTGTGCAGTTGGCCGTATGCCGGCAATCTTTCTTTCCGTCTTAAGCGGCAACGCATTAAACAAAGCGGATTACACATTTGTCATTCTGATGTTTGCTGTCATGATTGCCCTGTCCATCTGCGGATTTCTCTTTTACCGCTCCCGCAATAAAACAGGCAGCGGCTCCGAGAACGACAAGGAATAAATTCAGTACGGAGCACGGCAGACTCTCTGCTGTTCTCCACAACTGCTGCATTCGTCCAGAACTTTATTAATGCAGATGTGACACACATCTCCATCTTTGTCTTTCACACGGATCACATGTGTGGATACCCACTGATAGTAATCTCCCCGTCCCTTCTGATACAGCTTGACGCAGACTTCTTTCCGTCCCTGCCCCAGCATCTGTAACAGACGTTCCCTGGAGAAATTGTCCAGAAACGCACGCTGGTAATTCGGGTGTATGTTTTCCACCCCGACATCAATCAGATCATCGTATTTTCCACTGCTCGGCATGTCATTTGCCAAAAATCCGTCGTCCTTGATCATGGTATATGTATTTTTTGTAAGATTTGCTGCCACAATCATCGGAAATGCTTCTGACACTGCCTCAAACACTGTCAGTACCTCCTCCATACTGATTCCATTCAGTGCTTCGAACTCTTTAAACGATCTTGCACTCTTCATCTGATGCACCTCCCAAACTTCGTTTTCATTTGTTTTTGCCCCTCTTTTACCCCTGCCTTTATTATAAATAAAACGCGTCCTTTTTACAATAGACAAAGCCCGCGGAATGATAAAAGAAAAACAGCCGAACCCATATCCTCTATGTTTCCAGCTGCTTTTTCAAGAGCGATAGACGGGGCTCGAACCCGCGGTCTCGACCTTGGCAAGGTCGCGCGTTACCAACTACGCCACTATCGCATATGTAAGTTCTCTCGTGAGCACAGATAAGATAATAACAGATACATGCTCTTCTGTCAACCACTTTTTGAATTTTTTATACATTTTGAAAAATTTATACCAATGGGAAGTTTAAAATTAAACGCATGAATAGATATTCCCTGCATAGAATATACCAAAGCTGGAAATGGAGGTAACAAATGAGTGCAAAAACCAGAATTGTCGTTCTTCATATGAAAAAACTTGTGTTTGCAGGTATTGTCACAGGACTTGGTATCCTGCTTGTGATCTTCCTTGGAATCCTGCTTGGCAGTTCCCACAAACAGTCCGCAGACAACGAAGCGGTAGAAACCATGTACGTTCCGGGTGTCTATACCTCTTCTGTCATGATTGATGGAAATCCGTTCGATGTACAGGTATCTGTAGACGAAGACCATATCAACGAAATCACCATGGTTCATCTGGATGAAACTGTAGAAACCATGTACCCATTGGTCCGTCCTACGCTCGATGAACTGGCAAAACAGATTATTTCCAGCCAGTCCCTTACGGATCTTACATATTCCAAAAACAACCAGTATACCTGTCGTCTGCTCATCGGTGCAGTATCCGAGGCATTGGAAAAGGCATCACCCGATCGGTGATGCCCCACATGCAAATATCTGATAAGCAGATCTTATTGTGCCTCTGTGTTTAATCCACTCACGTAGCTGGACAATGCAGAAGTATTGGTATAATACGTCTGTGCCGGCTTATTATCCTCATAATAATTGTATCCGGTATAACCGGCCCATCCAACGATGGCAACTAAAATTGCACATCCACAGATGATACCAATGATTTTTTCCGTTTTCTGCTTTGCCATCTCTTTTTTACGATTGGCTTTTTCTTTCTTATATTTATCTACCTTTGCCTGACTCATATTTCCTTCTCTCCTAAATCTGTTGATGGTTCTATTCTACACATTTTCAACAGAAAAAGCAAGTAAACGGTTTTACATATTGCGGGAGATATCCAGGCACTTCATCATTGCCTCGATCACGCTGCTGCGCATGCCTTTTTCCTCCAGCACACGCACTGCCTGAATGGTGGTTCCTGCCGGAGAGCATACCATATCTTTGAGTTCTCCCGGATGTTTTCCCGTCTCAAGAACCATCTTTGCACTTCCAAGTACCGCCTGTGCTGCAAATTTGTACGCCTGCTGTCTCGGCATTCCACCAGCCACTGCTGCATCTGCCATGGCTTCAATAAACATAAATACATAGGCCGGAGAGCTTCCGCTGACGGCAGTAACCACATCCATCAGATGCTCCGGAATGACTTCCGTCTGTGAAAATCCACTGCAGAGATCCCGCACCAGAGCCATATCCGCATCCGTCACACGTGCTCCCGCACACATACCCATCATGCCTTCTTTGACCATAGATGGGGTATTCGGCATCGTACGAATCACTTTTAAATTTCGTCCGAGCACTTCATCAAACCATACTAGTGTCTTTCCCGGCGCGATGGATACCAGAATCTGCTCTTCTGTAAGAAGATCCTTGATTTCCTCTAACACTTCGGCATAAAACTGTGGCTTTACTGCCACAAACAAAATGTCTGCAAATGCTGCCACATCCCGGTTGTCCGTACTGATCTGCACTCCGAACTGTGCTTTCTTTTCTTCCAGTGTTTTCTTCGTACGACAGGAAATCATCATCTCCTGCGGAGGGCATTTTCCGGATTCCAAAATTCCCTGTATCATGGCTGTTCCCATATTTCCACAGCCGATAAAACCGATTTTCTTTTCCATGTTCTATCTAGCTCCTATAATCTCCATTAATTTTTACATAATCATACGTCAGATCACATCCCCAGGCTTTGGCAGATGCCTCTCCCTGATGCAGATCAATATTGATATAAATTTCATCTTCCTCTAAGATTTCTTTTGCTTTCTCCTCAGAGAAATCTACACCGGCAGCATTTCTGCATACGGCAATGGTTCCCTTGGACGATGCCAGATCCACATCCACTTTGTTGATATCAAACTCCGCATCCGCATAACCGATTGCACATAAAATACGTCCCCAGTTGGCATCTTCCCCAAACATTGCACACTTAAACAGTGGGGAACGGATCACACTCTTTGCAATAATGATTGCGGTATCCTGATCCGGCGCGCCGCTACAGGTACACTCCAGCATCTTCGATGCTCCCTCACCGTCCTTGGCAAGCATCTTGGTCAGCGTCATGAGTACCTGATACAGCGCCTGACGGAACGTATCATAATCCTCTCCCTCTGCTGTGACTGGCGTATTTTCTGCCATGCCGTTTGCCAGAATACTGACCATATCATTGGTAGAAGTATCTCCATCAATGCTCAGACAATTGTACGTCACCTTTACAATCTCAGAAAGTGCTTTCTGGATCATTTCTGAGGAAATCGCAACATCGGTTGTAACAAAATTTAACGTGGTAGCCATATTCGGATGGATCATGCCACTTCCCTTCGCCATACCGCCAACCGTACAGGTCTTCCCGTCAAGCGTAAAAGAAACCGCGGTCTCCTTGGCATAGGTATCGGTTGTCATGATGGCATTTGCTGCTTTTCCATGATTCTGTGGAGAAAGTCCGCGTGCCAGCTCCTGCACATGATCACGGATCGGTTCAATCGGAAGCTTCTGTCCAATGACACCGGTTGATGCCACGATCACCTCGTCTGCCTTTATTCCCAGCTCTGCTGCAGCCAGATCACACATCATCTGTGCCTTTTCTTCTCCGTCTGCATTACAGGTATTGGCATTCTTACTGTTGACAATAACAGCCCTCGCCTTATTTCCGGTTGCTGCCAGATGTTTCTTTGTCACAAGGATTGGTGCACCCTTTACTTTATTCGTTGTATAGACAGCCGCTGCCGTACACTCTTTCTCTGACCAGATCAGTGCCAGATCATTTTTGTTCCGATCCGGATTTAACCCACAGTTTAATCCGTTTGCGGAAAATCCTGCAGCCGCACATACACCGCCCTCGACCTGTTTCATTGTTACATTCATAATTTTTATCTCCTTCTAAGTTATAGTAGTAAAAATCCTCAGCAGAATTTCTCCTGCTGAGGCACCTTTATCTCATTCCATCTGTTTACTTTATGTACTTATCCAGTTCATGAGATACCGCAAGCACATTGTCAAGTTTCTGTTTTGCCTGCTCGGCATTGTTTAAATTCTCAACTGACAGATCCGCTACCTGTACGGAAGAGGCCGTCACTTCTTCCGTTGTTGCAGAAAGATTACTGATATTGTCTACAATCTGATTGTTTGCATCCGACAGACGGTTTAACATGCCGTCAATGCCTTTGATCTCCTGAACCAGTGTATTGACATTCTCATTCATTCCCGAAAAACTCTCCGATGCTTTCGCAATCATGGAATCCTGCGCATTGGTAGCCTCAATCGAACAGCTCACCGCCGTTGCTGCATCCTCTGCATTTTTAAACAATTCATCCAGAATCTGTGCAATGCTTTCTGTCTCACTTCTGGTTTTCTCTGCCAGCTGACGGATTTCATCAGCCACTACAGCAAACCCTTTTCCGGCTTCCCCTGCACGGGCACTCTCAATAGAAGCATTGAGCGCCAGCAGATTGGTCTGACTGGAAATGGAAAAGATGGTATCTGCAATACTCTTTACTGCCTCGGTACGCTCCTGTAACGCTTTCATGGAATCTGCCACTCCGGAGTTTGTCTCTGCGATTACCGCGGACTGTTTCTTCAGATTTTCCATGATCTCCATACTCTTCTGATTCAGTTCCCCGGACTGCTTTGCCACTTTTACCATATTCTCGGAACTTTCCAGTGTCTGCTCAATTGAATGCTGGATATCCTGTGTCATGGTTGTCTGTGTCTGGATATTTTCCGCCGTGCTTTGCGTGCTGGAAGAAATATCTTTCATCGCACCATTGACCACCTCTGTCGATCCATTCAGATCATTGACAATCTTCATCACGGATTCCGTACCCTTACGCACTTCTTCCGCCACACCGATCACATCGTCTAAAATTGCCTGCTGCTTCCGCTGCTCCTGCTGTTCACTGTGCCGGGTATCATGGTTGAATTTCTGTGCCACATTTGTTGTAAAGATCACAGCAAATACCAGTACCCCCAGTGCCAGCAGATCCAGTACAAGATTGGTTGTCCCGGCTACGCCTTCCGGCTGCTGACGGATCTGACCAAAGACAGTCAGCGCATTCAATACAAGATAACCGATGCCGCCGATTCTGGAATATTTCGGATCAAAAAACAAAATACAGCCGATAAAAGGAGCCAGTCCCAGAAAACGGATAAAGCTCTCCGTATATGCAAAAGTCATGAAAAATGATACGAGATATAACCCGATCAGTGCCAGATATCTCAGCCGCTCCGATTCCGGACGCCGCTTCCATCCAATGAGCAATGCACCTCCGGAGACTACTGCAATCACACTGACAAATGCCGCAAAGCCCAAAGAACGTACTCCTTTTGCTCTTGATGCCCAGAGCATAAACAGAATAAATGCATAAAAAATCAGATATTCTGTTACAAAAAAACGGTTTACTCTCTGTATCTGCTGCCCTTTTTCCGCAAAGCGATAATATTTTTCTTTTATTTTCATAATCAGTCCTCTCCCCTTTTATAGTTATAACACACGAAAGTTTCTGTTTCCATACTAGCACAGAGCAAAATAAAATGCAATTCTGTCCGCTGTAATAATCTTATTCCAGTTCTTCCATGACACTCTTATATGCTGGACGAATAATTTTGTTGCATCCCACCAGCTCCTCCAGCCGGTGTGCACTCCATCCTGCAATTCTTGCAATGGCAAACAATGGTGTATACAATTCCGACGGAATGCCAAGCATTTCATATACGAAACCACTGTAAAAATCCACATTCGGGCTGACACCCTTGAAAATATGACGCTTTTCTGCGATCAGTTCCGGAGCCACTTCTTCTATCATATTGTAAAGGTTCATGTCTTTCTGGCGTCCTTTTGCCTCCGCGAGATGCTCCACATAGCTGCGGAACACACGCTCTCTCGGATCAGACAGGGAATACACGGCATGTCCCATACCATAGATCAATCCCTTCTTATCAAAGACCTGTCCATCCAGCATCTTTCCAAGATAGGACTTCACCTCGTCACGATCGCTCCAGTCATGCACATTTTCCCGGATATCATTCATCATCTGCATAACTTTGATGTTGGCACCGCCATGCTTTGGTCCTTTCAGGGAAGACATTGCCGCAGCGATGGCAGAATATGTATCCGTACCGGCAGAAGTAACCACACGGGTGGTAAACGTACTGTTATTACCGCCGCCATGCTCCATATGAAGCATCAGTGCCACATCAAGCACCTGTGCCTCCAGCTGTGTATACTGCTTATTCGGCCGCAACATACGAAGGAAATTCTCTGCCGTGGAAAGCTTCGGGTCCGGTCGGTGAATATACATACTCGAATCATTTTCATAATGATTATATGCGTGATATCCATATGCCGCGATCATCGGGAAATTGGCAATCAGCTGCATACACTGACGGATATTGTTCTCAATGGAAGAATCTGTCGTATACGGATCATAGGCCGCAAGTGTCAGAATACTTCGTGTCATGGAATTCATGATATCCTTAGAAGGCGCCTTCATAATAACGTCTCTGGTAAAATTGGTCGGAAGTGTCCGGCTGTTGCCGAGCACCTCACAGAATTCATCCAGCTGCGCCTGATCCGGAAGTTCTCCAAACAGCAGCAGATATGCTGCTTTCTCGAAGCCGAATTCGTTCGGTCCAATGGATTTGATCAGTGTTTTTACATTATATCCGCGATACCATAACTCACCGTCACATGGCACCTGTTTTCCATTTTCATCTTTGAAGGACACAATCTTTGAAATACGGGTCAGACCTGTCAATACACCCTTTCCGTTGACATCGCGAAGTCCTCTGTTTACCCCATACTCCTGAAACAATCGGTCCGAGATCGTATCATTCGTAATACACATATTCTGTTTTGATGCTGCGTAATTTGCTAATAAATCTTTTTTCTCCATACTTCACTCTCCAATCTGTATAGTCTTAATTATATCGTACTTGGTTCTCAAAAAAAAGCATTTCATAAATTTTTTATATCTTTTTACGCTTTGTATATAAATTTTATACCCCATAAAATTTCATCAGTGCATCGTAAACATTCATTTTTCCATAGCCCCAGGCGGTATTCGGATAGGATACATCCGGGTTCCTTTCGCACCCGCGGATCAGAATATTTCCGATCTGCACCGAATTTAAAAGCAGTCTTCTCCCACGGCTGTTTCCCCACTCCATGATCTGTGCACATGCTCCTGCCGCAATTGCAGAAGCTGCACTCGTTCCCGTCAGTGTCACATAATTTCCAAGCCTTCCTATCGCCTGCACGCCCACAGCCGGAGCCACAAAATCCGGTTTTACAACCGACGCAATGGTATTCCCCCTCCCGGAATCCAGATATAAAATACCACTCTTTTGATCCATTCCACCCACCCCAATCGGAATTTTTGCCGAAGACGGCACGGTAAGTGTCACATCCGGATCCGGACGCAAAAACACCACGTCTTTTTCTAACATTCCACTCATTGGCAGCCAGATATGAAATTGTCCTGTGATCGTGGTACTCGGATTAACATACAGCGTCCAGATCCCTGCCGCCGGGTTTTCAAACCGGATAAACACCAGCTGATCCCCCCGCGTGCGTCCCACCTGTGCATAATCAATTTCCACTCTTGTCCCTTCAAATATAAATTCCTGTTCCTGATGCGAATTTCCGGGCACATTCTGCGCCGGCATAAGAGTGCCTCCCGGCGAACGCACCGCCACCACAAACAATTCCGGTGCACTGGCCCACAACTCAAGATAAAATCCCCGCATCCGCTGTTCCACATTCACCTCTACCGCAACCATTGAATTTCCATCACTTTTCCCGTAAAAATGATGTCTGGCATTCGCCTCATTTCCGGTTGCCACAACCGCACACCGGCGCCATCTGCCCGCAATATCATCAAGAAGTTCCGAAAGATTGCTGCCACCGGAATGGCTTCCGTTGTTTGTCCCGAGACCAAGGCACAGAATAAGGGGCCGCCCCAGTTTTCTGGCAGTCTCTTCGAGATATTCAATTGCCGCCATAATGTCATTTTCCTGATAGGCAGGCATCTCTTGCGGAATATAAAAAAAGTCTTTCAGATATGGTTTTGCCGGTTTTAACTTTACAACCAGAAGTTCCGCATAAGGAGCCGCCCCAGTAAAACCAGCCTGCAGATCTTCACTTCCGCAGGCAATACTTGCCAGCATGGTTCCGTGCCCATCTTCATCCGTCACTGGAACCAGTTCCCGCGGATGTTCCTGTTCCAGTGCCTCATTGATCTCTTTTTGTGTATATTCCGTTCCGTACAAAAATCCCTGAGGGGTATTTTTCTCCCCCGCCGGAATACTCTGATCCCAGATTGAGCGGATTCTTGTACTTCCATCGGCATTCCGGAAACAGGGCAGTTCATAGGAAATTCCCGTATCAACAAATCCAATAAAAATACCCTGTCCCCGAAGGGACAGGGCTGGCTGATTCTGCAGCTGCAGGATACCGGTTGTCTCCAGTGCAAGCGTATCCAGCAGTCCGAAACATTTTGGGATAATCGAATATCCGTATGTCCTAATGCTCAGCTGCGGCACCTCGTCCCGGTCAAAATATTCTGCCACAAATTTTTCACCGATATTTTGTATACATTCTGCCCGGTCGTCAGAAATCTCCAAAGACTCTCTGGCAATCAGGATATCGTAGGTATTGTTGGAGCGGATAAATGCATCACAATTTCTATCCATAAGAAGCTCCCACACTTCTTTTCCGTAACTATATGCACAAAACTTTCAGAATAGAACTTATTCTTTTACACATGCCACGCCATACGGTTCCAGTGTAAGAATTCCCTTGATCACCTCTCCCGTCAGAAGATCAATTCCCTCTACCCCGGAAACAATCTGCGGTCCGGTCGTATCATTCAGATAAAATACATACCGCATACCATCCGCTTCGCGTGTGTGACGTTCCACGCCATATGGAAGTTTATACATCGAAACTCCCGCTTTTTTCAGTGTACGCGCATACAGGTGCTGCATGGAAGCATCATCCAGCCGGGCCGCGATATACATGGCACTGCCGTTTTGACATGTGCGCTCCGTTACTGCTGCCATTCCTTTGTAATAATCCTGTTCATAGGTACCAAGCACGTTTGTGCCATCTGCCACACGCAGAACTTCCGCATAATCCCGTACTTCCCCTTCCGGCATTTCGGCAAAATGTACGCGGTTGCGGTCGGACGGATACAGTGTATCAATTTCCTCACTGATCACGCCAAAGAGATCCTTTAATCCGTCTCCCGGAAATCCGCCCAGATAATTGAGCTGGTTTTCATCCACATATCCGGTCACATAGGTTGCAATCAGATGACCTCCCTGCTCCACAAACTGTTTCATGCGCTCCCCGACATGCGGATGCAGCAGATACAGCATTGGTGCCACAATCACAGAATAACCGCTATAATCCTCTTCACTGGAAATCACATCCACATCCACTCCGAGTGCCGACAGATTGCGGTATGCTTTCCTGCAGGTCTTAATATAGTTACGGGTGGACTCTGCCAGCCCCTTCATTCCATCCGTTGCCCAGAGGCTGTCCCAGTCGTATAACACGGCTACCGGTGCTTTTACGACTGTCCCTGCCAGATCTTTGAGTTTCTTTAATTCTCCCCCAAGATCTGCCACTTCACGAAAAACTCTGGTATCATCCGTTCCGAGATGATCCACAACCGCCCCATGGTACTGCTCAAACGATCCCCTTCCTTTCCGCCACTGGAAATACTGCACCGTATCGGAACCGAGAGCCACTGCCTGCAGCGAAGCCAGCCGGTGTACGCCAGGACGTTTCATTTTATTAAACGGATGCCAGTTGACCAGTCCTGGTGCACTCTCCATCAGCATAAACGGCTGATCCTTTTTCAGACCACGGATCATGGCGTGATCAAACGCGTTCTCCGTCATTGTATCCGCAAATGTTTCCTCATCATTGTGGAAACGCGGATAAGAATCCCAGGAAACCACATCCAGAGGCTGCTGCATTTTGTGATAATCCAGTCCGTCGTATTCCTTCATGAAGTTCGTCGTCACTGGGATCTGCGGGGTACGTTCTTTTAAAATGGCAATCTCTGCCTTCATGTAATCCGTCATATTCCAGGTGGTAAACCGTTTCCACTCCAGATTCAATCCCATAATGCTGAATTCTCCGTTGCGGTACGGTGGCTCAATCTGGGAAAAATCATTGTAAGTATGACTCCAGAACGTTGTCCACCATGCCTTGTTTAGTTTTTCAATATCATGGTCAAACTTTTCCGCCAGATAATCCTGGAACCGCTTTACACAGTGCGGACAGTAACATTCCCCGCCAAATTCATTGGAAATATGCCACATCAGAAGTCCCGGATGATTTCCGAATTCATCTGCCAGCTTATTGACGATCACAGAAACCTTCTTCCGATAAACCGGTGCACTCATACAGTGGTTGTGCCGCACCCCGTGATGTTCACGCACCCCGTAGGAATCCACGCGTCTGCACTCCGGATATGTTTCATCCAGCCATGCCGGGCGCGCTCCGGACGGCGTCGCCAATATCGTGTAAATGCCATTGGCATATAACTTATCCATGATGTCATGCAGCCATGCGAAATGAAATTCCCCTTCCCGCGGCTCATAGGTTGACCAGGAAAATACCCCAAGTGTTGCACAATTCATCCCGGCTTTCTTCATCATGCGGATATCTTCTTCCAGAATGTCCGGCCGGTCCAGCCACTGTTCCGGATTATAATCCCCTCCGTGCATAATTCCGCCGATCTGCGGAAATAAAATCTTTTTCTCCATGTTTCCTCTCCCTTTATTTTGTGTTTTCTATATTCCGGCTTGCATGACAGGTAAAATACAAAATCTGATACTCCCCGGAAATTTTTCCAAACAGTTCATTACCATGTGCCATCTTTTCTTCATCCAGATTGACAAACGGATCGTCCAGCACCAGAAACGGTTTTTCCTTCGGATACATCGCATCCACCAGTGCCAGACGCATACAGATTCCCAGCAGATCCTGATATCCGGCAGACAGCCACTTGGTTTCCCGCATCTCGCCCTGCTCTTTCATCTGCACCTCGATGTTGGCATCCACCATCCAGTCTTTTTCTTTATCCCCGGTCAGAAGCGTGTAATACTTTCCAAACCCGTTCTCGATCGGCCCCAAATATCTCGCAGAAAACTGCTCCTTTGCATTCTGTAGGAACTCTCCCGTCAGACGCAGGGTTTCATATAAATGCTGTTCTTCTTCCTGTTCCTGTCTGCAGATGGAAAGCTGCTGTTCTTTTTCATCCCGGATATCCAGCTGATCCTGCAGATCTTCGAGCTGATGATGGTACTGCTCGATGGCTTCCCGGATATCCTCGCTCCGCTCATCCACATCACGGATCATGGAATTGAGTTCGTCCAGAGAATATGGACATTTTTCCACCGCTGCCAGTTCTTTCATATTGTGTTCCTGCTCAAACAGTTCTCTCTTTTTTCTTGCCTCTGCGTATGCTTTCTGTGCGATCCGGTACTCGGTTGCCTTCATCTGTAACTGGCTGATTCCTGCTGCAAGATCTTCTCCGAAATCCATTCCCGCTTCTTTTCCAAATGCAAGCAAAGAGTTCTGTTTCCGTTCAAATTCCTGTCTTGCCGCATCGCTTTTTCCGGCACGGCTGCGCAGACGCTCATATTCCTGCAGCTGGCTGCGGAGTTCATACAAGCAGGTTCTGGCATCCTTTTCTCCCGGAACCATCTGATACTGCTCCAGAAAACCCTTGGTTTCCTGTTCGATGCGTGAAGCTTCTTTTGAAGCCTCTTCCATGGTTTTTTGAATTTCTTCCACCGGTCCGCGGAGCTTACGTTCCTCTTCCAGATGCTTTACCCGGAGTGCACGTACCTTTTCTTCTTCCTTTGATACCTGCACCTTGCGCACCACAAGAAGCACAATACCTGCCACTGCCGCAACCACCGATACCGCCAGAAGCGGAAGGAACATCTTCTGCACCTGCGGCAACAGAAACGACAACACACCACCGGCAGCACCGATCACCAGCAGGATAATGCCGCAGATCATCATCGAAAGACGATTTTTTACCGTATAATCCGGTTCTTCCCGCTTCATTGCCATCGCTTCAAAATAGGACATTTTCGTTTCCAGCTGCGTTTTTTCCTCTTTCAGTTTTGCAAAACGCTCCTGCTCTTTTTCCATTTCCGTTATTTTTTCTTCAGAAGGAATCTGGTTTTCAAACTTATCACCAAGTTCCTGCAGGCGGTTTTCTTCTTCTTCGGTCAGCCCCAGATTAAACAAAGTGGTTTTTAACACCCCAAGCATCTGTACATCCTGGTTCTGCTTTGCAAACTCCTCATCCTGCGGCACCTGTCCCGGAAATACATCCGCAAAAGCATCCAATACCGCTTTCTTTTCCTGTTCCTCCTGTTTGGTGGCCGCATAGGCCTGCTTGATTCCTTCCCTGCGGCTCTCTTCACTCGCCACCTGCAATGCTTTTGCATACTGATCCCGAATCCCGGCCAGTTCTTTTCTCTGCTCCTGTTTTTCGGTAAGTTTTTCGGTAATCTTTTTGTAAGACGCCTCTGCCGCATCATAGCCACGCAGTTCTTCCGTTAACAGCGTGATCATGTTCGTCCGCTTTTTCATGGAACCTGTTGCACGGTCCGGCGAAAGTTTATTCATCCGGTCATGAATCTTTTTCTGAGCGGTCTCAAAATTATTGATATCGTTTGTATTCTCTACAAGATTTCCCAGCTTGGCATTGATCGCATCAGTCGAGCAGCATTCGCAGTCATTTTGTGCAATAAATGCGCTCCTTTTAAAGGATGCACTGTCGAGTCCGAAAATTTCACTTCCGATCTCGGAAGAGAAATCATGACATTCCAGATTGGTGGAAAGATCGTATAAATGAAAAACATCTGTTTTTTCTGTTTTTCCAAATGTACGGCTGATCCGGTACTCTTTTCCCTGATAGGAAAAATCCAGTTCTCCTCCATACGTTCCCCCCTGCCACGGGCGGAATACCACACGTTCTTTATCAAACAGTCCGGATTCTCTCTTAGAGTCAAACCCGTAAAACATCACCCGCAAAAAAGCGGCCAGTGTACTTTTTCCCCACGCATTCGGTTCGTGAAACAGATTGACCCCGTCCTGAAATTCCAGATGCAGATCCGATAGTTTTCCAAAATTGTCGATATGACAGGAACGTAATTTCATCCTATATCTCCTCCCCGGACAATGCCAAAATTCCACAGCGGATCACTTCTGCCTTCTGCTCCTGTGACAGTTCAGATCCAAGTACCATACGGATAAACTCCCCCTTTAACGAGGCATCTTTTTCATAATCACTGTAGTCGACCCGAAGGGTTGTCCGGTCCTTCACCTTTTCAAAATAAAAATAATCCGAGAACAGATTCTGCAGATACTCGCAATTGATTTCCGCATCCACTTCCACCTCACCAGTCAGTACAAATTTGACAAGGCTTCCCGACGGATACTGCGCCTGTTTTACAGCTTCTTCCATCCGCTCAGCCGCTTCTCTTGTCGTCATGACATTGCTCACATCCACTTCAAGCGTGTACAGCGTGCGGGCTGCCATCTGAACAAACTGCATCTGGGCACGGCAGGTCTGCTCGTCCACATCCAGTAAAACAAATCCTTTCGGTCCACACTCGTCAAATCCGCGTCCTTCCAGACATCCACAGTAACACCAGGTACCGCGGTTATCCAGCTTGTCCTGCATGAAGGTATGTACATGTCCCAGCGCCAGATAATCAATATTTTTATTTTTCAGCTGGTTCAGGCTGATATTCTCTGCCTGTGTGCGACATGCATAATCTCCCGCCTGTCCGTGCATCATGACAATATTGAAATCTTCATGCCCCAGCACAAGGGAATTGTAAACGGTCGCCCGGTTGTTCTCCGAGAGCTCGATTCCGCTGATCACAATATTTCCATACCGGTATGCAGTCCATGTATCGGAAAACAAAAGCAGATTGTCCGGTACTTCCTCCAGCTTGGAAAGGAAATTGTCACTGTCATGGTTTCCTCTCAGATATAAGAAATCAATCTGGGGATGTGTACAGATCATGTCCCTTACGGTGTTGCGCGCCAATGCTGATACATTTCGTGTATCAAACAGATCTCCCGATATCATGATCAGACGCACCCCTGTCTTTTCTGCATATTCGACCATCCGTGTAAACGTACGGATGATTTCTCTTTTGCGCTCTCTTGCCTGCTCTTTTGTCAGGTTTGCTGTCATCTGGGAATCCAGATGCAAATCCGCACAATGAATGATTTTCATACATCCTCCTTATGAATTACGAACAAAACAATACTGTTTCTATCATATCATACAATAGGGAAAAGAAAAAGACCTGATGCCCTCCGGCATCAGATCTTTTATTTCGGTTTTTCTACATTTTATGCGTTTGCTTCCTGTTCCGGAAGTGCCGCAACTCCACGCATTTCAATGAGCGGTCCGCCCTTTTTCTCCACATAATCCTCTGTGATCGTCACTTTTCCGATATTGTCATCCTTTGGAATCTCATACATGATATCCAGCATGAACTCTTCAATAATGGCTCGCAGTGCACGGGCACCGACTTTCTTTTCTTTCGCCTGCTTTGCAATTGCATGCAAAGCGTCCTCCGTAAACTCCAGATCCACTTCATCCATCGCCAGAAGCTTTTTGTACTGACGTACAATCGCATTCTTCGGCTCTGTCAGAATACGCACAAGCATATCTTCCGTCAGTGCTTCCAATGAAAACAGAATCGGCAGACGTCCCAGAAACTCCGGAATCATTCCGAATTTACGGACATCCTCCACTGTCACTTTACAGAGAAGATTTTCTTCCTTGTCGTATTTATCTTTCAGATCTGCCTTAAAGCCGATGGACGCCTCCTTGTTTAAGCGCTCCTTGATAACCTCTTCCAGTTCCGGAAAGGCACCGCCACAGATAAACAGAATATTCTTCGTATCTACCGTGGTCATCGGAACCATCGCATTTTTGCTGCTTGCTCCAACCGGAACTTCAATCTCTGCGCCTTCGAGAAGCTTTAACATTCCCTGCTGCACCGACTCTCCACTTACATCCCGCTGATTGGCATTGCGCTTCTTTGCAATCTTGTCGATCTCATCAATGAAAATAATACCGTGCTCTGCACGCTCCACATCATTGTCAGCTGCAGCCAGAAGTTTGCTGACTACGCTTTCGATATCATCACCGATATATCCGGCTTCGGTCAGAGAGGTCGCATCTGTGATTGCCAGCGGCACATCCAAAAGCCGTGCCAGTGTCTTTACCAGATACGTCTTTCCCGATCCGGTCGGTCCGATCATGAGCATATTGGACTTTTCGATTTCCACGCCGTCATTGGTGTCTTCCATCACACGTTTATAGTGATTGTAAACGGCAACGGACATCACTTTTTTGGCATGTTCCTGTCCGACAACATACTCATCCAGACGCGCCTTGATTTTGTGCGGTGCCGGAATGGAATGAATATCCAGTTCCGGTTTCGGCTGCTCATCCTTTGGTTTCTTTTTCTTTAACTTCTGTTTGTTCGGAACCGCATTCTGCAGATCCGCCAGATTGATCATACTGATATTCGGCATTTTTCCCATGTTCATATTCATGAAATCGCCCATGTTAAAGGTGCCGTTGTTCATGGTATCAAATGTTTTCTGCATACAGTCCTGACAAATGCAGATATCATTCTGGATATGTATCATCTTTCCCGCAACACTCTCCGGTCTGCGGCAGATGTAACAGACATCTTCATATTCACTTGTATTGTTTGTATCGGATGTCGTGGTATTTTCTTTATTATTCTGGTCTTCCGCCATCGTATAAACTCCTTTTTTACATATAACATTGCCGCCGCAGTAAGCGACGGCAAAATTATTATACGATATTCAGCCTGTAAAGACAAGTTTTCCCCTGTTTTTTCATTTTTCTTTAAGATTTAAAGCAGTTCCTTTAAGATTTTATTTACGATTCCCGGATTTGCCTTGCCTTTGGTTGCTTTCATCGTCTGTCCGACCAAAAATCCGATTGCTTTCTCTTTTCCGTTGTGGTAATCCTCCACCGACTGCGGATTGTCTTTGACGATCTGTTCAATTGTTGCACGAAGCGCATCCTCATCGTTATCACTCTTTAAGCCATGCTCTTCCACATAACGCTCCGGATCAATGTCCTCATCAAAGACTTTTTCAAATACTTCCTTGGCAACGGAATTATTGATCGTTCCTGCCTCTGTCAATTCGATAATTTTTGCCAGATGCTCCGGTGAAAAACGGAGATCTTCGGCATCCATTTCCCGGTCCTTTAACAGACGCATCGTTTCTCCCATAAGCCAGTTGGATACTTTCTTTGGTTTATTGCAAATCGCAGAAGTCGCCTCGAAGAGATCTGCCAGCTTTTTCTCCGATGTAAGAATCTGTGCATCATACTCCGGCAGACCAAACTCTGCAATATAACGGGCCAGTTTTTCATCATGAAGTTCCGGCTGATTGTCACGGATCTGCTGCAGCCATTCGTCACTGACAACGATCGGTACCAGATCCGGCTCCGGGAAATAACGATAATCCTGTGCATCCTCTTTAGAACGCATCGCATAGGAATATCCCTGATCATCGTTCCAGCGGCGGGTCTCCTGTACAACCTTCTCCCCGGATTCAATCAGATCAATCTGGCGGGCTGTCTCGGCTTCAATGGCATGTGCGATTGCCTTAAACGAACCAATATTTTTCATCTCGGTACGGGTACCAAACTCTTTGGCGCCCTTTTCACGAACTGATAAATTGACATCCGCACGCATGGAACCCTCCTGCATCTTGCAGTCACTGGCACCCAGGTACTGGATCGTCATACGCAGTTTCTCCAGATATGCAATGACTTCCTCTGCGGAGCGCATATCCGGCTCGGACACAATCTCGATCAGCGGTACCCCGGAACGGTTGTAATCCACCAGAGATACCCCTTCCCAGTCATCGTGTACTAACTTTCCGGCATCCTCTTCCATATGGATTTCATGGATACCGATGGTCTTTTTCCCACCGGATTCCGTCTCGATCTCTACCCCTCCGTCATGGCAGATTGGCAGATAAAGCTGGGAAATCTGATAATTCTGCGGGTTATCCGGATAGAAATAATTTTTCCGGTCAAATTTGCTGTACTGATTGATCTGACAGTTTGTTGCCAGACCAACTGCCATGGCATACTCTACCACCTTTTTGTTTAAGACCGGAAGCGATCCCGGCATACCGGTACATACCGGACAGGTGTGGGTATTTGGTGCACTTCCGAATGCAGTGGAGCAGGCACAGAAGATTTTTGTCTTGGTTGCTAATTCTACATGGACTTCCAGTCCAATGACGGTTTCATATTCTTTTGACATCTCTTCTCTCCTTTCTACGCTTCTGCTGCCGGACTGTGCTGATACGTTCTTGTCTGTTCAAAACTGTAGGCCGCACGGATGATGTTTTTCTCCTTGAAACAATCCCCGATCAGCTGCAGACCGATCGGAAGTCCTTTGCTGTCCACACCGCACGGCACGGAAATTCCCGGCAGACCTGCCAGATTGACCGAAACGGTATATACATCTCCAAGATACATCTTCAGCGGATCACTCAAAGACTCTCCCAGTTTCGGAGCTGTGGTCGGTGCCGCCGGTCCGAGAATCACATCATACTTTGCAAATGCCTTGTCAAATGCCTGCTTGATCAGGGCTTTGGTGCGCAGTGCTTTCAGATAATAAGCATCATAATATCCGGAACTTAACACGAAAGATCCAAGCATAATACGGCGCTTTACTTCCGGTCCAAATCCTTCGGAGCGGGACTTCTTGTACATATTGTGCAGTCCCTCGTACTCTTTTGTGCGGTATCCGTATTTTACTCCATCAAAACGTGCCAGATTGGAGCTTGCCTCAGCTGCCGCAATGACATAATAAGCCGGAATCGCATACTCTACGAGACTTAAATCAAATTCCTCTACGATTGCGCCTTTTTCTTCTAACGTCTTTGACGCTGCAAAAATGGCTTCCTTTACTTCCGGGTCCAGTCCCTCGCCCAGATAGTCACGCGGAATACCAATCTTCATTCCCTTTACATCATCCACCAGTGCCGATGTAAAATCGGTTTCTTCTCGTTTTACCGATGTGGAATCCTTCTTATCATAAGAAGTAATTGTCTCCAGAATTGTGGCACAGTCGGTCACATCCTTTGCAATCGGTCCGATCTGATCCAGAGAGGAACCGTATGCGATCAGTCCGTAACGGGAAACGGTACCATAAGTTGGTTTGATTCCGGTCACACCACAAAATGAACTTGGCTGACGGATAGATCCTCCGGTATCCGATCCGAGTGCATAGTAACATTCCTCTGCTGCCACTGCCGCACAGCTTCCACCGGAAGAACCGCCCGGTACATGTGCGGTATTCCATGGATTCTTTGTCTCCCCATAGGCAGAAGTCTCTGTGGTACTTCCCATGGCAAATTCATCCATGTTCGTCTTTCCGAGAATGACTGCGCCCGCTTTTTCCAGATTGATCACTGCTTCCGCTGTATAAGTTGGAATAAAATTATATAAAATCTTAGAACTGCAGGTCGTTAACATTCCCTTTGTACACATATTATCTTTGATGGCAACCGGAACACCTGCCAGAGGCCCGGTCAGTGTCCCGTCATCAATCATTTTCTGTACTTCTTTTGCGCGGATCATCGCAGACTCTTCATCTACGGTGACAAAGCTGTTGATATCCTTTTCTTTTGCACGAATCGCGTCAAGAGCAGCTCTTGTTGCTTCCTCAACGGTCACTTCATGCGCTTTTATTTTCTTTCCCAGCTCTACCGCTGTGAGCGATAATAAATTCATAGCTGCCCCTCCTTACTCTACCGTCTTTGGAACTACAAATGCGCGGTCGCGGCGCTCCGGTGCGTTCGCAAGTGTGTCCTCTCCACCATCGCCGTTTTCCACAACATCTTCCCGGAACACATTCTGTACCGGAAATACGTGGGACATCGGTTCCACATTGGAGGTATCCAGTTCGTTTAATTTATCAATATAATCCAGCATACTCTCCATGTCTTTTTTCGCAGCTTCTTTTTCCGCGTCAGACAATTCCAGCTTTGCAAGGATTCCAACATATTCCATTGTCTCGTCTGAGATTACGTTTGCCATATTTTGTTCCCTTCTCCTTAATCTCTAACCTTAATATGCACTTCACGCAGCTGCTGCTCGGTGACTTCGTTTGGTGCACCGCACATCAGATCCTGTGCGTTTCCGTTCATCGGGAATGCGATGACTTCACGGATATTTTCCTCGTTACGAAGAAGCATGATCATACGGTCAACTCCAGGAGCCATACCTGCGTGTGGCGGTGCTCCGTACTGGAATGCGGTGTATAATGCGCCGAACTTGTTCTTTAACACTTCTTTGTCGTAACCTGCAATCTCAAATGCTTTTTCCATGATCTGCATATCGTGGTTACGCACAGCTCCGGAAGATAATTCCACACCGTTGCAGACGATATCGTACTGGTAAGCCAGGATATCCAGCGGGTCCATGGTATTAAGTGCTTCTAAGCCACCCTGTGGCATGGAGAATGGATTATGGGTAAATCCGATCTTCTTTGTCTCCGGATCTTTCTCAAACATCGGGAAATCGTTGACATAACAGAAACGGTATGCATTCTTCTCGATCAGATCCAGCTTCTCACCGAGTTCGTTTCTGATCATTCCGGCGTAATATGCAGCGCGTTCTTCCTTATCTGCCATAAAGAAAATTGTATCGCCAACTTCAAGTCCTGCCAGTGTGCGGAATTCTTCCTTACAGTCATCCGGAATAAACTTGTCGATTGGTCCCTTGTAAGAGCCGTCTTCCAATACTTCCAGATATCCTAAACCACCCATGCCAAGTCCGGTTGCAAATTTAAGGAGTTTCTCGTGGAAACCTTTGGACATATCGGTGTGTACACGGATTGCCCGAACCGTTTTTCCGATGAACGGCTTGAACGTACATTTCTGGAAAAAGTCGGTCACATCGATAATACGAAGCGGGTTACGCAGATCCGGCTTATCGGAACCAAACTCCAGCATTGCCTGCTTATAACTGATAATCGGATATGGAGCCTTGGTCACAACGCTTCCTTCCGGTGCGAACTTTTCAAATACAGACGAAAGAACTTCTTCACCAACTGCAAATACATCTTCCTGTGTGGCAAAACTCATCTCAAAATCCAGCTGATAGAACTCTCCCGGTGAACGGTCGGCTCTGGCATCCTCATCACGGAAACAAGGTGCGATCTGGAAATATTTATCAAATCCGGATACCATCAGAAGCTGCTTGTACTGCTGTGGTGCCTGTGGCAGTGCATAAAATTTTCCCTTGAATTTTCTAGATGGTACGATATAATCTCTTGCACCCTCTGGAGAAGATGCGCACAGGATCGGTGTCTGTAACTCCAGAAATCCCATACTTGTCATTTTCTCACGCAGATAAGAAATCACTTTGGAACGGAAAATGATATTATCTTTTACTTTCTGGTTTCTCAGATCCAGATACCGATATTTCAGACGTACATCTTCGTGTACCACACTCTTGCTGGTCATTACTTCAAACGGAAGCTGGGAATATACTTCTCCGAGTACCGTCACTTCCTTTGCATCCAGCTCGATGGTTCCGGTCGGGATCTTTGGATTGTAGGTTTCCTCATCTCTCTTTTCGATCAGACCTTCCACGGTAATAGCCTGCTCTTTACGGATTCCTTCTAACAGCTTTCCATCGCGGATAACGATCTGCATCACTGCATACATATCTCTTAAATCAATAAAAGATACTCCGCCATGGTCACGGATATTTTCTACCCAGCCAGCGACACGGATCGTCTTTCCGATGTCCTGCTCGCTTACCTGATTCAGTGTGACATCTCTGTAAATGTTACTCATCTTTTCTACTCCTTTTTCTGGTCCGGGGCTCCTCTTAATGAAAAAAGAAAAGCCCCGGAATACTATAATTGTATTCCGGGGCGAATAATTCAGATTATCCGCGGTACCACCCGCATTGAAAAATGAGACATTCTCATCTTCCCTCTCTTACGCGTAACGTGCGCTCACGTACGAACCTACTTCCACATTCCGGTTTTCAAAACCATCCTGCCCGTGTTCAATCCGTCTGCTCCGGCAGTGTTCCCATAATCATCTCTTTCAAACAGCGCTCTCAGTCGGTGACGCTGTATTCCTGTCGATGTCTGATGATCAGAGTCTCCATCTATGCATTTTCTGTCGTACATCCCTGATGTACGTTCCTTTTGTAATCTGTTTTATCACACAATTCCAGTGATTGCAAGAAAAAATTTAAAAATACTCCTTTAGTGCTACAAGTGATTCCACTTTTTTGTATATAAATTTCTCCAGTTCGGCATCCGGCTGTGTCAGATCCGGCACCATAAACACCTTACATCCTGCACTGTATGCACTGTGAATTCCATTTGGAGAATCTTCCACCGCATAGCATTCCTGTGGCTGCACATGAAGCTGGCTGCAGGCATACAGATAAACATCCGGCGCCGGTTTGCCATGGGCGACCTGCCGGGCAGAAACAATGTGGTCGAGATAGTCATACAATCCCACTCTCTTCAGCAGACTGCTGCTGCGCTCCACACCTCCTGCGGTGGCAATCGCTGTACGCACACCTTTTTTGCGCAAATATTTTAACAGTTCCTCTGCTCCCGGTTTTGCCTCAATCGGTCCCTCATCAAGCACCTGATCCGTCAGTTTTCTGCGATATGTATGCACTTTGTCATAGTCAAAATCTTCTCCATACAGCTTTTTAAAATGTTCCGGTGCATAAGGCATCCCAAGGGAACGCACGCTGTATGCCTCCTCATCGGTCATATGATATCCGAAATGCGCCATAGCCTCTTTCCATTTCGCGAAATAGTATTTTTCTGTATCCAAAAGGGTCCCGTCCAGATCAAAAATAACGGTCTGTATCATGTCTTTTTCCTCCTGTGTTTCTGTTCAAAGGCTACCCGGCAAACAAAAGCTTTCCCGACTCTATACCTCAAGGAACCGGTTCCACTCCTGCGTATCGCCGCTTCCGGTTACTTTCAGCGCGTAGGTACGGTCGTTGGTTCCGTCAATGATAAACGTATAAACACCGCTCTGTAACGTCAGTTCATATATGGTTCCCTCCAAAAGAACCTGTGCCACCTCATCATACTTTGCTTTTTCCACTTCCTCGTCCGGATACGTGTGCTTTAAATTTCCATCAGCATCGTATTCGTTGTATCCTTCCTCAACAAGCGAAATGATTTCTGCATCTGAAATCTTAAATAAAAGTTCATTGGTACGCATCATCCGGATGTCGCGGTTGCAGGAATTTTCCGGACAGATTTTTACATTGTCCAGTACCAGATGAAACATGCGCTCTGTCAGCTGGATGTCCCCAACCACAGCCTCGCCAAATTCAAAATGATTTACCTCGTTAATTGTGCTGTATTTGTATTCCATGTTGTTCTCCTGTGTTTTTATGATTCATTATCTGCAATGAATCCTGTTATTTTTCTTCCCTTTTTATCTCCACATTTCCTTCTGTGTGAGAATTTTTTCGCACATAATTTCTCCTTGCAGTTTCTGTGCCACTTTTTCATATGCGGGCACCGGAACCTGATATCTGTGCGCCATGCGCACCACTTCGTATACCAGACCATCCACTTCCGACGGTCTGTGTGCCATCACATCCCTTTGCATTGACGTGGTTGCCTCCGGCGGAAGATTGGATAAAATCTGCTGATTTACGGAAACCATATCCTTTTCAAACGGAAATCCCATGGCCGTCGCCAGTGCGACAATTTCCCTTATCATCGTGCAAAACAGTTCTCTTGCTTTCCCCTCTTTCTGGAAATCTCCTGCCGTGGCATTTAAGTAAAGGCCCGCCGCTCCGATCGGTGACACATAGGAAAATTTCTCCAGCGCATCCCGCTGGATCTGTTCTGATAATATCCCATCGATTGCACTGTCACGGAAATCTTTCTGAATCTGCTCTAACAGCTGGCATTTTTCTTCTTTTTGGCGCACGCCGAAGAAAATGCGCAGAATCTTTCCGTGCTGCAAAATAACTCCCGGCTCCTTAATATTGGCTGACACGTAAATACATCCGTCCGTCACAAGCATTCCCAGCAGTTTTTCCTGCATTTTAGCTCCGGTTCCATAAATATTTAAAATTGGAATCACAATCGTCTGCGGTTTTGCAATTCTACGGATAAATTCGTAAATTCCATCCAGCGAATATCCTTTTACGCAGACTAAGATCACATCCGGCCGGTCTTTGTAATGCTGCATGTCAGATGCCTTTACCGGTATGGTCTTTGTGTTCTCATCCCACATGGTCTGAAGCGTCAGTCCCTTTTGCTGTATACTCTCCAAATGCGCATCTCTGGCGATCAACGTCACATCTTTTCCTGCCTGCGCCATGTGAAAACCGACAACTCCGCCTGTGCCACCAGCTCCAATGATCAGATATTTCACCCAATGTCACTCCTTACTTACCGGGGAATTTCGATTTCTTTTGAAATATCCCCTTTCTGCTGTAAATAATACAGGAATCCTTTGCATCCTGCAACCACATCTTCATAGGTTTCATCAAAATTGCCGGTGTACCATGGATCTGCCACATCCCGCGCCCCGGTAAATTTCTGCGTGTCTTCATAGCCCGCAAATGAAAGCATCTTGTATATTTTATCCTGGCTGTCCGTGCCTCCCGCGATTCTTGTCATGTTCCGGATATTTGCGAAATCCATGCCGATCAGATAATCAAAATACAGATAGTCGTCCCTTGTCATCTGGCGCGCCCGGTGCGGAACAAGCAGAATGTTTTCTTCGTATAATTTATTTTTTGTGCCGTAGTGCGGCGGGTTGCCGATCTCCTCACGGCTGGTCGCAGCGGAGTCGATCTCGAACTGGTTGTCGAGGTGCAGCTGGTGGACCAGGTGGGTGAGGACGCTTTCGGCCATGGTGCTGCGGCATACTTTCCCTATCAAACGGTACAAAGTCATTCTCTGTTATACCCTCCTCGCTTAATTCCTCTGGGTTATACTCTGCTACAGGTACTACCTCGATCCTCGTATCTTCTTTATCTATGAAAAGGAAAGCCCCAGCCACATTATCAAGAACTATGAAAACATCACTATTCTTAGATACATAGATCTTTTTAATGTGCTCCTGTATGAATTGTACCTTTTTCTCCTCTACCATAGCCTTATCCTCAAATAATGCCTCTATCTCTGCATCTATGTTAGCTATAGTATCCTCAATAGCTTTAATATCTGGATTTTCCTCTACAGGCACTAAGAGAGATCTCTTTTTCTCTATCTCTGCATCCAGATCTACAGATCTGCTCTTAAATTCCTCTTTGCTGATAAGCTCATCTGTATAGAGATCTATGAGCTTGCCTCTCTTACCCTCCAGAGCCTTTAGATCCTGCTCTATCTTTCCATTATCGTTAGGAGTTGTCAGCTTATCCTTAAGATCCTCTAACCAGCTTATAGTACGCCTCTTTAAGAGGTTTTTGCTATACTCTACCGTACTGTAATCTAAAAACATATCCGCCATCTCTACCAGATACTTTTGTAGCTTTACTCCAGATATGGTAGCTGGATCTGTACAGGCTAACTCTCCCCTCCCCACCTTACCACTACAATACCATTGTGTATAGCGTTTATATGTGTATTTCCTGCCCTCTTTACTCTTGTATGAGCCCTGTGAGGCGTGTTTCCAGAGTACTCTACCACAACAACTACATACCATCTTACCGCTAAGAGAATCCGTACCGCCTCTTTTTCCTCTGGTTCCAGAGTTTCCCTTGTTTCTATGGCTCTGGATCTCATCATTTACAGCATCCCATAGCTCCTCCGATACTATAGCCTCGTGATCGTTCTTTACTATTACCCACTCCTCCTCAGATTTCTCTATTATCTCTTTAGTATCAAAATCTCTATGATGCCTGTTAAGTATAACCCATCCTTTGTGCATCACATTTTTAACTATACGACTTATATTCTCATCCGTGAAAAGGTTTCCTCTCTGGTTCCTGTATCCCTGCTTATTGAGTGCATCCCTTACTTTGCGTACACTATGGAGCTCTGTATAAAGCTCGTACATTCTTCTTACTACTTCTCTCTGGCTCTCATCTACTACCCATTTTCCATTTACGATCTGATAACCGTATGTTTGACCGTTACCCATAGCAGATACCTCCTCTCCTGCCTTTGCTTTCTCTATTCTCCTCTTATTTGAGTTATTCATCTTTTTAGAGAGATTTCTACTATATTCCTCTGCCATAATTGCCTTAATACCTGTAATCAGAGCATTATCTGGAGAGTAAAATGTATTATCTAAGTAAAAATATAACTTTAATTTATTTTGTACTAAACGGTCTATAAAATTATACCAATCTCTAGTATTACGCTGTAAACGCTCTTGATCCTTTACTACAACTACATCAAATTTATTTAGCTCCATATCCTCTAAAAGCCTCTGGTACTCATCACGCCTCTTTATTACAGTACCACTCTTGCCCTCATCCACATACCCATCTACTAATACCCAGCCTTTTTCTCTTATTCTATCTCTATTCTCCTGTATTTGCTTAGGGAGAGCCTTAAGCTGTTGCTCCTCCTGTGTGGATACTCTGGCGTAAAATACCGCTCTAAGTTCTGTTCCTGTACTCATCCTGCTACCTCCTGTTATGCTTATTATCCTGTGGCTCTACTTAGCCTTAATAAACATAATCACAGCCCTCCTCATTTTTTAGGGGAAAATTATACAGGAGCTATATAATTATTTTCATGCACTAAAAAAGAGCCTACCCATGCTCTCACATGAATAAGCCCTCTATTTGCCTCATACAGCCCTTTTACCTCTTTACCCTTACACTTTATCATATAAGGGTACTTATACGCCCTGTAGGAGCTCCTATGAGTTTCTAGCTATATCCTTTTTCATTCTCTGATTTACTGATCTACACTTTTTCTCTAAGTCCTTTAACTCATCTAAGAGCTCCTTACTCATATCCATCTCCCAGTTATCTATATCATGGTGGATATGCCTCTCTAAGGATGCTATCTCTTGCTGTAAAGCATAATGATATAGATTATCCTCATATCTCACTCTAGGCTCACTCATACCGCCTACCTCCTGTATTCCGCTAGATCTGTAGGATCCTGCTTTTTGTTGTAAATATCCTGTAATTCTATCACTAAAGGCTGTAGATCCTGTGGTACTGGTTTCACTATCTCCAACTTTCCCTCCTCCAGCTCTACATACTCCCTTAGCTCTATCGGTATTCTTATCACAGGCTCCACCTCCTCATCTATCCTAATCATATTATATCAAATTCCTTAACATTGATGACACACAAAAAAAATAAGGGCTACAGCCTGCACCAACGCTAAGCCATAGCCCTTATCTTATCTGTGAGTAAGGAATTGTAGAAGTATTCCTTAAGCCATCCCAAAATATTTATATACAATCTCCCCAGAGATACTAACAAGACTAAGAAAAGGAGGCTTTCCTGCTTTCCCTCTGTTGAGATAGTAAAGATCCCTGTATTTCTACAGTTATCTCATACCCTTATTTATCCTCTTTATGTTCTTCCATATACTGTTTATATTCCTCTGACTGGCGGATCTGCTCCTCCTCGTCTGCTCTAATTAAAAAACTCATCTCTAAGCCCTCCTTAAAATACTAAGCATTTACTGTTATCTCTTACTCTGGATCCTGCTACGATCTCCAGATACTCCTTAGCCTCTGCTATTGCCTTTACAGCTCTCTCCTCATCGGATCCGCCTTTTAGGATCTTAGCCTCTAAGGATTTTATCCTCTCCTCATCCGCCTTATGGCTTGCCTTACTCACATAAGGGAGAGGCGTATCTGCTTTGTAATATTTCTGTTTAAGCTCCCAGATCATACAATAAGCCCTTAAGCGTACCTGTACATTAAGAGGAGCTGTATTAGATACTCCTGCTAAGCTCTCTCTCTGCTTTCTGGCTTTATATTCTATTTGTCTGGCTCTTTTTTCTCCATACACATTACCGCCCTCCCTTTTTCTTTGATTTCTTCATAAGCTGAGCGATCTCATCCAGCTTATTCTTACTATCCTGTGAGAGTTCCATAGTTTGAGGCTCTGCGGTTACTAAAATACCTTGATCTCTCCTAAGTCGGCTCTCCTCCGCCTGTATAGCTCCTTTTAAGCTATTCGCTATTGCGTTGCCCTCGTTAGGAGTTATATCTCCTCTACGGATCTGGAGGGCATTTTTAACAAGCTCATCTCTGAGTTTTTCCAGAGTAACTATCTGCTCACTTGCCACTCTATATACCTCCTAATCTCTAAGCCTCATGGGGGAGGGGATACCATCCGCCCATCCGTGACCTCGTTTGTATTTCTATAAGTTTTTTACAGTTTTACTTTAAAACCTTTAACCTTTCCAGAAGTGCTCCCACAAACAAGAGTACCGTTTCATCTTTAATATCCTCATACTTTACGGTACCATTTTCCACAGCCTCTACAATCAGATTTGTAAGCTGTTCCTGTAAGGTATTTCTGATAATAATACGATCTACCTCTACTCTTAATCTCGTATTTGTTTCTAATACATTTAATCTTGCCCTATCTAAGGCTACTTTATCTGTTGCTCTATCTAACAGGCTTTCCATCTTTCCGCCCTCCTTTGCTTTTTATCTATATACCTCGTCTGACATTCTAAGAGAGCTACAAAAATCATGTTGCTCTTTTTTCCGCCTTTTCTCCTCCGCTCTGGCTTTCTCTCTCTGCTCCGCCTTTGCTATGGTGTCCTGCTCATCCTCCTCATGTAGGCGGATTAGATCCTCATGCTCCAGCTCTCCCCCTGCCTCAATAATGTTATATGAGTTTCTGGTATTCTTTGCATACTCTCTAAGGAGTTTCTCCTCCTCTGGAGTTTTTGCAATATACACACCGTTTTCATTGAATGTAACAATACATTCTCTAGTGAGGGCTATCTGGAGATATGGTTTATAGCTGTAAAACATTCTGCACCTCCTATAATAAGGCTCCTATCGCCTCTCTGAGCACATCTCTGAGCCAACTATCACAGGCTCTTTCTATTCTAGGCTTTGCACTTTGTACTCCCTTTTCTAAGAAAAATTTACCCTGTATATACCGCTCACTAAGCATTACTCCACCAATTCCGCCCTTTTTTCCTTTTCTTTTTGCTCCATACTTTGAAACAAGTTGTTTTTTTCCATTCGCTGAAAAATACTTTATAGGTAAAAATCTCTTATGCTGTACATGACCATCATTTACATACAGAGCATACTCTACATTAGTACCATACTCCACACTTCCCAACGATCCGCTCACATCCACATAAAAAGAAAAGCTATCCGCTAATCTGGAGGTATCTACAGGAACTAAAGGTTTTATCTCTGCATCTAAGATATTTCCGATCTTATTGAGGAGTACTACCTTTTTTTCTTCCCACTTATCTATGAGAGCCTCAAAGCACTCTATAAGCTCATCTAATCCGAATACCTCAAAATCACTCGTCAAGCTCCTGCACCTCCTCTAACGCCATAAATGCCTCTACAGCCTCGTTACTGATCCCTAGCTCATAATCCATATCTAAGCGATTATTTACCAGATTAACGCCTAAGCCCTCCTCTGTTACGCTAAGGATTACTACAGCATCTTTACATACTATGGCGTGCTGTCCTACAGGGAACCTCATGCCCTTACTATTGAGTTTATCCATGAGGGCTCCTATCTTTTCCATGATTTCATCCATAGCTTAGCCTCCTACCCTCCAAAGTTTCTCGATCTTACACCAGATCCTCCATTAAATCTCTCTGCCTGCTCTGGTGTAAAATTAAGACTAAAAGGAATTGTACGAAAATCCTTTACTACGCACATGGATACTTTCTCTCCTGCATCGTCTTTTATATCCAGAATAACTACACAATCATTACAGATTATAGCCTCCACATTGGGAGCCTTAAGAGACTTTCCTGTTTCTTTCACAAAGTCTAACATTCTCTGTATTCTTGCAACTTCATAATCAAACTCTCCAGCTTTTGGCTTTTTCTGTTTAAAAAACATGTTTATCATCTCCTTAAAAAGGAGGAGGCTTTACACCCCCTCCAAATACTAAGTCATATTAGGGAGTATCTTTTTCATCTTCCTTACCATGTTATCTACCACAACATCTGTAAGGTTTTCTGCATCCTCAACGCTACTAATTCTCGCATTAGGGAATGTGATACCCTCAATATTGATAGTCCAGTTACCGCCCTTACTATTTCCAGCATCTCCGCCTTGTACGGTCTGTACCTGCGTATTACTGTTATCTCCAGAGCTATCCCTGTCAAGTGGAGTAACATCTTTTAACTGTACTCCTCTGGTGCTCATCTGCCTCTCGTATTGATCGGCTTGATTTCTAGTAAGTACTTTTTCTCCTGCGTGTAAGATTGCTGGGTAGTTATCGTAAGGTACACGATCCTTACCATAAGCAAAGCCTAAGGCTCCCTTTACTTTATCTACCCCAGATCCTACAAACTCCTTAGCCTTGCTGATCGCTCCACCAACTTTATCTACAAAACCGCTAATAGCATCTATCGCTCCGCTTATTACACTTGTTACGGTTCCTATCGCTGTAGATACAGCACTGGAGATACCACCGAAAATAGTGGATACCGCATCAAATAAGCCTTGAAATACACTCTTAATGGTTTCTACGATAGTGGTAATCGTAGAGCTTGCACTGTCGAAAAATCCACAGATACTACCCCAGATCTGAGAGATGTATGGAGCTAAGAAATTGAATACCGTTTCAATTCCTGTAAGTAGCCCATCCACCACCGTAAGGATCACATCTACTACCGCACTGATTATAGGGGCTAAGGTTTGCCATACAGTAGATACTACCGTTACCACTACAGATACAATAGTCTGGAATAATCCCATGTGATTACCGATCATGGTAAGTACTTGCTGGATCACATTTCCCACAAAAGTAAAGATAGAGCTCAATGTAGGCATAATAGCCACGATTGCATTTACCACTACTGTAATAACCTGCTGTATTACTGGCATAGCTGTAGTTACAATGCTTGTAATAGTCTCAATTACAGGGATTACATACGGTACAATCTGCCCCACTCCGCTTAAGATCGTATTGATGATATTAAGTACCATAGGTGCTAAAGTCTGTATGTAATTGATTACACTAGGTAAAATCTGTAATACAATATTTACCACCTGTACAACTCCATTTTTCAGACTATCAAAGATACCCTTAAATCCATCACCGCTAATATTTACATTGAATAGCTGATCTAACACGGTCTGGAGTGCTCCAGTATCAATACCAATGTTTCCCAGCCCTGTAAAAATGGTTTCTTTTATGGAACTGATTAACGGTAGTACATTCTCCTTAATCTTAGGAGTAACTGTAGATACCGCTGTCTTTATCGCCTCTGGGAGATTACTAAATAGGGTTTGTAGCATCGGTATAAAATTACCAAAGAAAAAGGTACTTGCACTCTCTACCAGCTCTCCCATATTCTTAGCTACAGCCTTACCATCTCCTACAGAGAGATTACCTAACAGGTTTTTAGCTGAGGCTTTCATCATAGCAAAAGCTCCGCTAAAGGTTTTACTTGCCTCGTCCGCTGTAGTTCCTGTTACGCCTAAGTTTTCCTGTATAGCGTGGATAGCATTATATACATCTGATAAATTATCAATATTGTACTTAACGCCCGTAAGCTGTTGAGCATCATTAAGGAGCCTTTGCATCTCCTCTTTTGTACCGCCATAGCCTAGCTTTAAGTTATCTAACATCGTGTAATTTTGCTTAGCAAAACCTTGATAAGCGTTCTGGATGGATCCCATATCAGTACCCATCTTGTTAGCGTTATCCGCCATATCTATCATAGCTGTATTTGCTACATCTGCTGATTTAGCGGTATCTCCTCCTAATGAGGATAAAAGGGAGGCACTAAAGCTAGTTACCTGCTCCATGTAATCATTTGCTGATATTCCTACTGTCTGGTAGGCTTGATTAGCATACTCTTTTACCTTATCTGCATCGCCCTTAAAAAGCGTTTCTACACCGCCTGTACTTTGCTGTAGCTTTGCCCCCTCATTGAGAGCTCCGCCTAATACAGCTCCTCCAGCTACCGATACAGCTACAGTAACACCCTTAGCAAGGCTCTTTAGCTTGTCCTTGATGGATCCCAGTACCTTACTAGCTCCATCTTTTACAGCTACCATAGGCTTAGCTACCATTTTTCCTACATCTTTCAATGAGGATTTAATAGATCCTAACACCTTTGTAGCTCCGTCTTTGAGCTTTACAAACGGAGTAAATACTTTACTTACCGCCTTAAGTCCACTCTTTACCTTACTAAGTACTTTTGTAGCCTCATCCTTAGCCTTTATAACAGGCGTGGCTACGATTTTCTTTACAGTAGCAAGGGCTACTCTAACCTTATTGATCCCAGCGGTAGCACCGTCTTTTATTCTTACTACAGCGGATACCGCTTTAGATCCTAGCCCCCCTAATGTGTTTTTGATTTTAGAAATGCCTTGTGTTGCAAGATCTCTGATCCTTACGATCGGAGTATATGTGGTAGCAATTTCCTTAAGCCTCTGCTTGATCTTACCTACAGTAGGAGATACTGTATCCTTTAAGTGGATAATTGGAGATACTGCTGTTTTCTTGATCTCTTTGATCTTTTCTACAATCTCATCAACCTTTTTACTAGCCTCATCCTGTACCTCTGCCTTAGTAAGAGCTTTCTGCTGTGATAAGTTATCAATATTTTCCCTAACGCTGTTAAGTACTTCTGTAGCCCTATCGTGTGCTGTGATAACTGGATCTGCTTTCTGTTTATTGAGCTTACCAATCTCTATACCAGAGCTGGAAAGTTGCTCTCTAAACTGCCTCTGCAATTCAATGTTCTTTTTCATAACACCAGCCATACCATCATGTAAGGTTAATTTTGCTCCAAACTCAAACATCTCTAAACACCTCCTTTACTTTGAAATTTAATAAGGCGTATAGCCCCTATACTGCCATACGCCCTGTTTTATAATCTTCTTTTATTCTGTTTGCTAACTTTCTCAGCTCCGCCCCTCTTTTCTGAGGCGGTAGCTCATAGATCTTTTTTACCTCATCATCGTAATAAAAGAGGAATGATCCTACTACTCCCTCTGTAAGATCTACCAGATCTAAGCGAAGCTCCTTATATTCCAGATCATTTACAGCCATTATTCCTCCCCAGTAGAAACTCCCAGCTTTTCTAAAATTCCAGACTGCTTAAATTCTTCTTTTCTGGTTTTCTCTCTTTCCGCCTCGATCAGATCCTTATTATCCTCAATATACATATCTCTTGCATTACAATAAGCGGTATACTTTCTCTTTTCCTCCTGTGCATCTGCCACAGCCTGTAAATAGGTGCTATCTGTTTTTTCATACTCACTAAGTGCCTCTTGCACTTTAGCATCAAAGCGGATCCCTACAAGCCCTCCGATCTGCTTATACTCTTTTTCAATTCTCCGCCTCTGAGCCTCTAACAAAGTTTCCTTATCATCTACCTTTTCCTGTACCGATACCTTAAGCTCATCCACGCCTTTTAGAATATCTTTAATCGGTACGGTGTTGTACACCTCATTACTAAGGTTTACAACTCTTTTACGATAATTACCCAGCTTGTGCTTAAGCATTCCCTGCACATCCTTAGCATTTTTAGCATCTTCGTAAGTATCAAAATCCCGGGTTTTTGTAACTGAAGGCTCCTGTAGCGGATTTGCCTCTCTATAAACTGCCAGCTTTTTAGCCAGCCTCTCAGTTGCTTTGTTATTCATTTCATACGCCTGCATTATCTCATCCTCCTAATGTGTTTTAATATAATTTACAATGCTACTCATAGAAATATAAGTAGCAGGTCTGCCTCTACCACTTTTAACAGGTGTAGGTACTCTTTCCAGTTCTTCAGCTCGTAAAAGTCTATATACAGTATCTCTCTTAACTCCCAGAGCCTCCTCTGTCTCTGCTACAGTTTTACAAGTTTTAATCACGCTTTCCACCTCCTTATACCTCTTTCAATAGACTAGGGCACATAAGCTCTATTTTTATGCCTACTTTCATACAAAAATATTATCTTTTCATACAATAAGCCCACAAAATCATATAAAATGTGTATCTGTATTCAAAATTTTGCAAAAAAAAAAAAAAAGAACCCAGATCACTAAAGATCTGGGCTCCCTCCCTGTTAAACCCTCATCCTACAGGGTATCCGTTCTCATAAAAAGAACGATGGTCAATGTAATATCGGTAATACAAGTATTATTATACCTCTAAAAGCCTTATTTTACAAGGAATTTCTAGCCTCATAAGTGAATTAGATATTACCACTAAAGCCTCCTCCTGCATCCGTTTTTATCTCTATCCCTACCTCCAGCATTTGAGACATACTAAGAGAGGAAAATGGGAGCTCCATCTGTACTCTCCTATGCTCCTGCTCTGGAGTTTCGTAAAATCTCTCTAATTTTTTCTTTTTAGAATGTGATTTATCTAAATAATAAGGATCGTGCTCTCTTAGCCAGAGATCCGCTTGATCCTCCTCTCTCCTATTACCTATCATCTTTCTATATCCTCCTACAAAATATTAAAATAGAGGTGCCTAAGGAGGCTCTGCCTCCCTTTTCTCTTAGAGAAAAGATTTTCTTTTCTTTTAAGTCTAAGTATTATTATATTCTTAGTACCCATAGTGTGTACAGTCTGTACCCATAGTGTGTACAATATTGTACCCATAATGTGTACAATTTGCATTAACTGTACACATTATGAGTACATTTAAAACACTTGATCTGTATTAGATCCTGTCTGTATGCCTACCAGCTTATCCTCTATGATCTGGTAATATTTCTTACCGTTCTCTTTAGTCAGAATACGGATATATCCGCCCTCCTCCAACTTAGCTAAGGATCTGATAATCTTATTCTTGTAAGTGCCTGTAATCTGCTCTAACTGGGAGTAACTGTAATAACACTCATTATTCATTTTCTCATAGTAGTAATAAATCAAAGCATAAAGATCTTTCTCTACTCCAGAGAGCCCCAACTCCATACTCATCCAATAATATACTGTATAATAATTCTCTGGGTTAATTGTTTTTGCCATTGTCTCCGCCCCTCCTTACAGCTCTTAAGTGAGGGATCTTAGTATTTTTGATCTCCTCCACCTCTTTTTTAAGGTATCCTTGTTTTACCATGCTACCAACCAGCCTTATTAAGGAGTTAATCTCCATCCCTGTAAAATCTGCTAGATACCTGTAACCTCCAGAGTACTCTCCAGCATCATATACAATAGCGTACACTACTAAGGCGTTACCCTTTAGCCCCTCCTGTGCCATCCAGCTATACAGCTTTATTTCTTCATTTCCTGTTATCTGTTTTCTCATCGTGCTCCTCCTTACTTTCTGATACGAAAAAGAGAGAGGTAAGGCTCATTTACCTTAACCTCTCTCCAGATCGGAAAGAATTACATAGCATCGAATATTGAAAACTAAAGGCTATCATGCTATAATAACCCCTAGAAAATGTCAGTTGCTTATATGCGGTTATGGTATCTGGTTTACCTTAATCCCTGTGTAGTACTGCCAATACTTTACAGGATCTGATATAGCATCTCTTAGGAGGTGCTTTTTTCTTTACCCTCTCTAGGTTCCCCTCTATTATATCTATACCCCTATCATTTTGCAAGTATCTATTGTGCGTTTTCAACAAGTTATACACCTCATATATAATATATTATTGTGCATTTATTATATAACCCTTATATAAAATACCTCTAAAATCAATTTTAAGAGGCTTTACTCTCATCCCCTTACACTTTTATCCATATAAACATATAAAACGCCTACAGGAGGCACAGCGGAGCCCACAGAGGCAATACTAACGCCTGTATATCTTCTTTAGATCCTCTTGTTAAAATTGTTTCTACTCTATCTATTATTTTTCCAGATACCCCAGCAATCTCCCCTAACTGCTCTGCTACTCTTTTACATTGTGGTAATTTTTCCACAATGTTACTTTTAAGATCCACACGCTCTCCTTGTCTTTCCTTAGCCCCCTGTGTTAATTTTTCTACTGTTTTACATTGTGCTGATTTTGGCACAATGTTATCTTTAAGATCTTTACGCTCTCCCTGTCTTTCTTTAGCCTCTTGTGATAACTTAGGTTTTAATCTAAGAGCTAACTCTGATCTCTGGCTCTGTCTTACTTTCTTTTTATCTGGTTTACTATCTGTGTTTATATCTGGTATAGGTTCCACATTTCTGTTGTTTGCATTTAACACTTTTGTTTCTTCCATTTCACAATTTTGTAAAATGGAGAAAACAAAAGAGCTAACCCACACTCCAGCGGATCAGCTCCTCTATATCAGCAATTTTCTATTAAAAATCGGCTCCATGCTACAGCATCATCCTCCCCATACAGCATACTGTTAGCCTCCCTGTATGGGATCCTGTAATCAGCCTTAGGATCATCCTCCATTAAGAGGTATTTCCTGCTAAGCTCTCTCGCCTCGTTCTGGAGGTGGTGCCTAAACTGGTGGAGAAATGCCTCCAGCTCTGGATCTGTTAAGTAAATCTCCTTAGTTTGGAGTACATAGCTGTTATCCCTTACCCCACAGGTAATAACAGGGATCCTAACCATGTACACCTCCGCTAACTCTGTATCCAGCTCTCTTATCAGCTCCAGCCTCTTTCTAGGATCCGCCTGTTTATATCCCTTTGCTAAGGTATTCGCTACAGGCTCCAGAGCCTTACACTCCTTATAGAGGCTCTTATAGAGCTCTACTCTCTCCTCTATTGTCATGCTCTACGCCTCCTGTGCCTGTAGGTTAAAAGTCATATCATTTAAGCTCATACCGTACAGCATAGACAAACTAAAGCCCTGTGCCATCTCTGGAGATCTCTCTCCTGCCTCCCAGCTCTTAACAAGCTCTACAGATACTCCCATCTGCTCAGCTACAAACTCTACACTAACTCCAGCCTTTTCTCTTGCCTGTCTTAAATTTAATTTACTCATCTTACATATCCTCCTTTACAAAACTGCTAGGTGTTACTTTATCAAAACCAGCCCATTTAGCTAAGGCATTGAGGGCGGTACAAAGATCCTGCATCTCCTCATAGCTCTCACACTTTGTAACCTTGCCACAGGCTTTATACTCCTCTTTAAATCTAGGGATTAGGTCAAGCTCTGCATACTCCTGCACATACATATATACATGATCGTCCATACTCTTACACCGCCTCTCTATAAGCTGTGTAGCTCTTGCGGATCCGCTTGATCCTCCATGTGATACTAGAATTTGCTACATGAAAAGCCTTTGCACAATCTGAGAGGCTATATCCCATGAGGAGAAGTGTAACCATGTAGCGATCTTTATCCTCCAGCCCCTCTAAGTACTCATCTACCTCTATCTGTGAAAATCTATCACAGTCTAAGCCTCTTACATCGTCTTTATGGATTTCTACCAGCTCCTCATAACTGGCTGGATCCATACCGTTATATCTTTTCTGACAAGTTACCTCATTGTAGAGGCGGTTTAAGTGCTGGCGTACAAATACCTTAAGAGCTGTGGTAAAAGTAACGCCTCTGGTAGGATCAAAATTATCTACCGCCTTTATAAGAGCTATGTAGCTCTCACTAAGGAGATCCTCTATCTCATACTTAGGGATCCTGTAATCCATAACGATAATGTGTAAGAGCCCTGTGTTTTTCTCCAGTAATGCCCTAAATAAATCCTCATTGTGAGTAGTCTGATACTCTATAACCAGATCCTCATTAGTTCTCTCCTGTAAATTCCTGTATTCCTGCATATCCTTTACCTCCTGTTGTTTTGTAGGTGCTCCTACTTCTTAATTCGTATTATAGTAGGTGCTCCTACTCTTGTCAATAAAAAATTCCTCACTTTTGAGGTAAAACTTTTAAAACAGAAATGATTATGTTATTATAGGGGAGGTATATAAAATATGTTGGGAGCTGAGAAAATGCCTACTTCTAAGGAGCGTTTAGATTATATTGAGAGCTGGAAAAAAGATAATACTGATCTTATCCGTATCAGAGTACCTAAAGGAAAAAAAGAGGAGTACCAGAAACTAGCGGAGAGATCTGGAGCTAAGAGCCTTACCGCCTACATTACAAGCGTATTAGAGGAAAAGCTAAAGGAGGAGCACTAAGCCCCTCCTAATTTTTTGTTATTTTTCCTTATGCAATTTATCTTTGATCTCCAGCCCCACCAGTACCGCTAAAAGGATCACAGTAATATACTCAATCCAGTTAGGGCTCCTCTGAGGCTCTGTAGTGCTTTCTGGAGCGTTTACAGTACTTACCTCATTAACTGGCTGTATCTGGCTCTCCTGCCCCTCTGGGGCTGATATGGAGATATTGTAGCTATCTCCTGTGATCTCCAGCTTTACATCTACGCCCTTAGCCTCAATATTGATATTCTTATCAGCTATAGAGGTACTCTCTGGAGCCTCTGTAGTGGCTGTATATGAGCCTTTAGCCTCTGGAGTGGAGACAGTTACAGGTACCGTAACATTTACAGGCTGTGAGGCGTTTGTGGAGGCTGTGGATGGCTCCTGCTTATCCTGTTGATAGTAATTATTTACGGTAGAGCTATTGTTACTGTTTTCCGTTCTGGAGCTTTCACTCCTGCTATTATCCGTATTACTCACAGAAGAGGTGTTTGTAGTATTTCCTCCTACTGAGGAGCTATTGCTAGTAGTGCTGTTATGCTGGCTGTTGTCTGTAGTACTATGATCGCTGTTATCTGTAGTAGTATCTCCTCCGCCTGTCTGATCCGCATTACTAGGAGTAGATGGCTTAGGATCCTCTGTAGATGGTTCTGTGGTATCTGGCTTATCTGGTTCTGTTGGGTTAGGCTCTGGATCTGTCGGCTCCGTAGGTGTGGGATCTGTTGGAGCTGGATCCGTCTTACCCTCATCCCCTCCACTAGGAGGCGTTACTGGATCTGGTGTAGATGGTTCGGTAGGTTCTGGATCTACTGGCTCTGTTGGATCTGGCTTAGTAGGTTTCTCTGTAGCTGTTAAGAATTTCAGATAATCCCCAGAGCCTCCTACTGAGGTATTAGTATCATCCTCCCACCCTGCATAATAGAGCTTATAGTAATCTAACCAGCTATCAAACTGCTCCTCTGTGGTGCTGTTGGTATATGTTCCCTCGTTTGCTATGTCTGTTCCCTGTACTGTGGCTGTATTGCTCCAGATCAGAGAGTTATCTACCTCTAATGAGCTATTGTTATAGATCCCTCCGCCTATTCTGGCGTTATTCTCTTTAATCTCAGTACCTTTTACTGTAAGAGTGCCTCTGTTGTATATGGCTCCTCCCATCTCATCCGCCCAGCCTCCTTTTAGAGTACAGCTATTAACTAAAAGGGTACCAGAGTTAAAAATATGGCTACCATAGCTGGCACTATTCTCATCAAAGCTACAGCTACTAAGCTCTACCTCTCCAGAGCCGATATTTATAGCTCCTCCGTTATCACTCTGATTAAAACATTCCGTAAAATCGCACATACTAAAATAAGCATTTTCGTTAATTTCTACAAATGGCTCTGTACCTCCCACCTCCGTAGAGTTTCCATCAAAAGAGATCATCCTAAAAGAGGCTTTGTTATCGGCTCCATAATCTCCAGATACTACCAGCTTAGCCCCTGCCTCCATACGCCTAAGAATAACAGCTTTATTCTCAGACATATTAAGATCTACGATAGCTGGGATCGTGATAGTGCCCTGTATGCCTATTACATCATTATCCTTAGCCTCCGCTATCGCTGTATACAGTGATCCATAATCCTTTACAATAACTGTAGGATCATCTTTCTTAGTACTTGCCTGTACTCCCAGCGTGTTACATAACAATACCAGCACTAAGGCTACTATTGCCACTCTCCTTAACTTTCTTTTGTTCATCCTGTAAATCCTCCTGTATTACTTATTTAGCCTCTGTATGAGGCTATGAGAATATTATACAGGAGGGCATAAGAAAAGAGCTGTAAACCATTAGTTTAATGATCTACAGCTCCACGCTCTTATATTTCTCCATTCTCTCTCAGATACTCCAGAAAGCCCTCACAGCCCTCCTCTACATCGGTATAAGTCTCATCAAAATTACCTGTATACCACGGATCCGCTATATCCCTGCTTGATTCTGCAAAACTGAGGAGCTTGTATATCTTCCCCTCTGGATCATTATTTAGCATCCTGTTAAGGTTCCGTATGTTAGCGGTATCCATGCCTATTATATAATCAAACTTATCATAATCGGCTAATGTGATCTGCTTAGCTCTATGAGGCACTAAAGGGATCCCTACCTCCCTCAGCTTGTTTACTGTGCCTCTATGTGGAGGGTTTCCGATCTCCTCCCTACTCGTTGCAAAGCTATCTATGATAAACTGATCCCCTAAGCCCAGAGCGTTTACCTTGTGGGTAAATACGCTCTCACTTAAGGTTGATCGACAAATATTACCATGACAGCAAAAAGCTACTCTTATCATTGTTTCCTCCTGTTATACCGCTATCGCTACAGATAGCTTATTTTGTCCTGTTTGTATGGTAAAGTACAGATGTTGCCGTGGCAGACAAAAAGTATTTTTATCATCTTTTTATATCTCCATTTAAGTCTTGTATTTCTTCTC
>OIWL01000131.1_pt1 | contig 104795 bp, 56 predicted proteins | sample 1587561 | NCBI WGS metagenome assembly OIWL01 (sample SAMEA3888903, study PRJEB22519) | human gut metagenome | biome: human gut; feature: human-associated habitat; material: faeces | place: Denmark | collected 2010 | reverse complement strand
CGTTTCAATAAAGATTTAAACTCTGTGGATCTCCGTGTTACTCTGTGGTGAAATATATTCAAAACCGATCAATAATGAACAATTTGCCAATGTGTTAATTTGGCAATGTCTTTCAGCAATACAGTATAGCCAATTGGCGCATTGACATATTGGCACATAACTTTATTGTTTTATTAACAAAGAATCAAAGTAATACAATCCCCACAGGTCTTTAAATGTTATAATTTACCAATGAATGTACCATTCAGACAACACCTATATTAATAAGAGAAAAACATAGTTAAAAAAGAACCGGTTATCGAACATTTATATAAGAATTTAAAGTACTTTTGCAGCGAAAAACTAAAGAGAAGAGTCTCAGTTTTCTCCTTCTATCCCTAATAATACTTATGAGCACACTATTTGTAGAAAATTTATCAATAAACACTGAATATAGAAGTATGAAAAGTAGAATTGTATTATTTGCATTTTGTTTGGCCCTCTTGTCGAGTTGTGGCAAAAAGGGTTTTGACTTGGGAGGAACCCCGGAATGTGCAGTGCAGGCATTGCAACCGACAACAGTTAATCTGACGAGTTCTTATCCGGCTACTATTAAAGGAAAACAAGATGTTGAAATCCGGCCGCAGGTGTCTGGTTTCATCACTCAACTTTGTATCGACGAAGGTTCAATGGTAAAAAAAGGACAAGTGTTGTTCATCATCGACCCGGTACAATACGAATCAGCCGCACGTGCTGCCAAGGCAGCAGTACAAACCGCAAAAGCAAACGTAGCGACCCAGGAAATCACAGTTAAGAATAAACGGGAATTAAACAAGAAGAATATCATCAGTGATTATGACCTGGAAATGGCCGAAAACACATTGGCTTCTGCCAAAGCACAACTGGCTTCTGCCGAAGCACAGTTAATCAGTGCCAATCAAAACCTGGCATATACCCGTGTCACCAGCCCGTCCAATGGTGTAGCAGGCTCTATCCCCTTCCGTGTAGGAAGTTTGGTTAGCGGTTCCAGCGCAACTCCATTAACCACTGTTTCGGATATTTCTGAAATGTACGTCTACTTCTCACTTACAGAAAAAGAATTGCTCAACTTAATCCGCAAAGATGGCTCTCAACAGGAAGCATTGAACAACTTCCCACCCGTTCAATTGACTTTGGCAGACGGTACCCTGTATGGTGACAGTGGAAAAATAGAAACGGTCAGTGGTGTTATTGACCAGAATACCGGTGCGGTAAGCATTCGTGCTACTTTCCCCAACAAAGGCCACTTGCTGAGAACCGGAGGAACAGGCAGTATCCTTATCCCTTATAGTTCACCCAACGCGCTTGTAGTTCCGCAAAAGGCAACTTATGAAATTCAGGATAAGAAATTTGTGTATGTACTGCAAGACGACAACACGGTTAAGAATACAGAAATCAAAGTACTCAATCTTGATGACGGACAAAACTACATTGTTACTTCAGGACTGAATGCGGGCGATAAAATCGTACTGGAGAACGTAAGTACACTAAAAGACGGCGCAACTATCAAGCCGCTTACTCCACAAGAGTCTGCCGAACATTTCAAAGCATCATTAGAGCAGAAGAAATAAGTAAACATGTAAAATCAGAAGATTAAAATATGAAATTAGATAGATTTATTAACCGTCCGGTACTATCAACGGTCATCTCCATCCTGATAGTAATTTTGGGTATCTTAGGCCTTATATCACTGCCTATCTCCCAATATCCGGACATCGCACCTCCTACTGTACGCGTCAGTACAACTTATCAGGGAGCCAATGCACAGACTGTATTGAACAGTGTGATTGCTCCACTTGAGGAGCAGATCAATGGTGTGGAGAACATGATGTACATGACTTCTACGGCAACCAACACCGGAGATGCCTCCATTGAAGTTTACTTTAAACAGGGAACCGACCCGGATATGGCTGCCGTTAACGTGCAGAACCGTGTTGCCAAAGCTCAGGGTTTCCTTCCTGCAGAGGTTACCAAGGTAGGTGTTATCACCTCTAAACGGCAAACCAGTATGTTGCTTGTCTTCTCTCTCTACAGTTCTGACGACAAGTACGACAATGAATTTCTTGAAAACTATGCCAAAATCAACGTTATCCCGGAAGTACAACGTGTACCGGGTGTAGGTGACGCCATGGTAATGGGATCTGATTACTCCATGCGTATCTGGCTGAAACCAGAAATAATGGCTCAATATCACTTAATGCCGACTGACATCTCTACCGCCCTGGCAGAACAAAATATCGAAGCTGCTCCGGGTTCACTGGGCGAACGTGGCAACCAGACTTTCCAATATACATTGAAGTATAAAGGCCGTCTGCAAAGCCAGGAAGAATTTGAGAACATCGTCATTCGCGCCACTGCCGATGGTGAAGTATTACGCCTCAAGGATGTAGCCAACGTCGAATTGGGACGTCTGACTTACGGGTTTGCCAATAAAACAAATGGTCATCCGAGTGTAACTGCCATTATCTTCCAGACAGCGGGTTCCAATGCGACACAAATTATCAAGGATTGCGAAACCTTGTTGAAAAATGCAGAAAAAACAATGCCTCCGGGCGTAAAAGTAAGTATTTCGCAAAATGCCAATGACTTCTTATTCGCTTCTATCCATGAAGTAATCAAAACACTGATTGAAGCCTTTATTCTGGTGTTCATTGTAGTGTACATTTTCTTACAAGACTTACGTTCTACATTGATTCCGGCCATTGCTATCCCTGTAGCCCTGATCGGTACATTCTTCGTACTTTATATCATCGGTTTCAGTATCAACTTGCTGACCCTTTGTGCCATGGTGCTTGCCATTGCCATAGTGGTCGACGACGCCATCGTCGTCGTCGAGGGCGTCCATGCCAAGCTGGACCAGGGTTACAAATCGGCCCGTCTTGCTTCCATTGACGCCATGAGTGAATTGGGTGGTGCCATTGTTTCTATTACGTTGGTAATGATGTCCGTGTTTATCCCTGTTAGTTTTATGTCGGGAACCTCCGGTGTATTCTATCGCCAGTTCGGTCTTACCATGGCAATTGCAATCGGACTTTCTGCCGTAAACGCATTAACACTGACTCCGGCATTATGTGCTATCTTGTTGAAACCTCATGATCCGGAAGAAAGAAAGAAATCTACTTTCGTCAGCCGTTTCCACACTGCATTCAATGTTTATTACGACGGGATATTAAAGAAATACAAGAAAGGTACACTGAACTTTATCCATAAGCCTTGGCTGACGATAGGATCCGTAGTAGCCGGTATCGCCTTGTTGCTCTTCTTTATGAAGATCACTCCTACCGGACTGGTTCCCAATGAAGATACCGGTACCATTATGGCAGTTGTCGATCTTCCTCCCGGTACATCACAAGACCGTACCGAACAGGTATTGATGCAAATAGACAGTCTGCTTGCTTCCGAACCCGCTATCGAAAGCCGTACGATGATTTCCGGATACAGCTTCATGGCAGGTCAAGGACCAGGATATGGTTCATTTATCTGTAAGTTGAAAAACTGGGATGACCGTACCATTGAGCAGCGTTCCGACTTTGTCTCTGGCATGCTTTACCTCAAAGCCCGCAAAGTAATAAAAGATGCACGCGTTTTGCTGTTTGCACCTCCTATGATCCCCGGATATAGTGTATCCAACGGTTTTGAGTTGAACTTGCAGGACAAGACCGGTGGTAGTCTGGACAAATTCTATGAAGTGGCACAAGACTTTATAACCAAGTTGACAGAGCGCCCTGAAATTGCTTCGGCACAAACTTCATTCAACCCGAACTTCCCGCAATACATGATTGATATTGACGCGGCAGCTTGTAAAAAAGCAGGTTTGACTCCGAATGCGATCCTAACGACCCTACAAGGATATTATGGTGGTTTATACTCATCCAACTTCAACCGTTTTGGTAAGTTGTACCGTGTAATGATCCAGGCCGATCCTAACAGTCGTACCAATCTGGAGTCTTTGAAATCAATCAAAGTGCGTAACGGAAACGAAATGGCTCCTATCACCCAGTTCATGACTATCAAGAAAGTATACGGACCGGATAATATCACCCGTTTCAACATGTTTACGTCTATGAAGATCAACGGTAACCCGGCTGATGGTTATAGTAGCGGTCAGGCTATTCAAGCTATGCAGGAAGTAGCAGAACAGACCCTGCCTACCGGATTCGGTTATGAGTTCTCCGGTATGACCCGTGAAGAGCAGAGTTCAAGCGGCAGTACAACGGCAATGATCTTTATCCTTTGCTTCGTATTCGTTTACTTGCTGTTGAGTGCCCAGTATGAAAGTTATATCCTGCCATTGTCAGTATTGCTTTCTGTACCATTCGGTCTGGCCGGTAGTTTCATCTTCGTACATCTGATGGGACTTGCCAACAACATTGTCCCGATACTTGGAGCGGCGACCAACAACATCTATATGCAGATTGCCTTGATTATGTTGATCGGTCTGTTGGCAAAGAACGCCATTTTGATTGTAGAGTTTGCCCTCGACCGTCGTAAAATGGGTATGAGTATTACCTGGGCTGCCGTATTAGGTGCCGGTGCGCGTCTTCGTCCTATCCTGATGACCTCATTGGCTATGGTAGTAGGTTTGCTTCCTATGATGTTCGCTTTTGGTGTAGGTGCCAATGGTAACCGTGCATTAGGTGCTTCTGCCGTAGGTGGTATGTTGATTGGTATGATTTGCCAGATATTTGTGGTACCCGCATTGTTCGTAATCTTCCAGTACTTACAGGAGAAAATCAAACCGATGGAATGGGAAGATATCGACAATTCAGATGCTGAAACAGAAATTGAACAATATGCTAAATAAGATTAGAAGTTAGTAGTTAGTAGCTAGAAGTTAGAAGAGTGAGATTCTTCTAACTACTAAATTCCAACTACTAACTACTAAATTCCAACTACTAAATAAGATTAGAATGAAGAAACAAATTATATATATGTTGTGTGCAACTGCTCTTCTGAGCAGCTGCCACATCTATAAATCATATGACAGGCCCGAAGACATACTGACTGCCGGTTTGTATCGCGACACGGTAGCTACCGGTGATACACTGGCCTCAGATACTGCCAACTTCGGCAATCTGCCTTGGAGAGAAGTGTTTACTGACCCTCAGTTGCAAACACTTATCGAGCAAGGGTTAGCTAATAATACCGACCTTCAGACAGCCATCCTGAAAGTAGAAGAAGCAAAAAATGCACTAATGACTTCACGTCTGGCTTATGCTCCTTCACTGGCACTGTCACCACAGGGAACAATCAGCAGCTTTGATAAAAGTGCTGCCACCAAGACGTATTCGCTGCCGGTAACAGCCAGCTGGGAAATTGACTTGTTTGGAAAATTACTGAATGCCAAACGCGGTGCACAAGCTACCCTATTACAAACCAAAGCTTATCGTCAGGCTGTACAGACACAAATTATAGCCGGTATCGCCAATACGTACTATACATTGCTAATGCTCGACCGTCAGATGGATATCTCCGAACAAACAGCCGACATCATGAAGCGCAATGTAGAAACGATGCGTGCCATGAAAGATGCAGCAATGACCAATGCTGCTGCTGTGTCACAAAGCGAAACAGCTTATGCACAAGTATTGGCATCCCTTCCCGCTATTCGTCAGAGCATTCGTGAGACAGAAAATGCACTCTGCATGTTGCTCAGACAAGCTCCGCAAACCATCAAACGCAGTACGCTTGAAGAACAGCAACTGCCTTCTGAGTTTTCAGTAGGAATACCTCTCCAGTTATTGTCCAACCGTCCCGACGTGAAAGCTGCTGAAATGGCATTGGCCAATACTTACTATAATACCAATTCAGCCCGTGCTGCATTCTATCCACAAATCACAATCAGCGGTTCTGCCGGTTGGACTAACAGTGCAGGTAGCATGATTGTCAATCCGGGTAAACTTCTTGCTTCAGCTCTTGGTTCGCTGACACAGCCTCTATTCTATCGTGGTAGTAATATTGCCCGTTTGAAAATAGCCAAAGCACAACAGGAAGAAGCGAAACTTGCCTTTCAACAGTCTCTTTTGAATGCCGGAAGCGAAGTTAGTAATGCCCTCTCTTTGTATCAGACAACAGCCGAAAAGACCTCTGCACGTAAATTTCAGGTAGAATCTGCAGAGAAAGGTGCCGAATATACAAAAGAATTGTTTAAATTAGGCACGTCTACCTACCTCGAAGTACTGTCAGCAGAGCAATCACTGCTTAGCGCACGCCTGTCACAGGTATCCGACAGCTTCGATAGCATGCAGGCGGTAGTAAGCCTTTACCGTGCATTGGGTGGTGGAAGAGAAGATTGAGAGGTATTAAATTGTAAATCGTAAATCGTAAAATTGTAAAATATCATGATTAGTCCGTTAGCTTATGTAGACCCCGAGGCAAAAATTGGAAAGAATGTCACTATCGAACCTTTTGCCTATATCGAAAAAGATGTCGAAATCGGGGACGACTGTGTAATCATGGCCTATGCCAGTGTTCTGAAAGGTACACGTATGGGTAAAGGTAATAAGATACACCACCATGCAGTGCTTGGTGCAGAACCTCAGGACTTCCACTACACGGGAGAAGAAACCAATCTGATTATTGGTGACAACAATCATATCCGTGAAAATGTAGTGATCAGCCGTGCCACCTTTGCAGGCAATGCTACAAAAATTGGAAATGAGAACTTCCTTATGGATAAGGTTCACATCTGTCACGATGTTCAGATAGGCAACCATTGCGTAGCAGGAATTGCAACAACAATAGCCGGTGAATGTACACTTGACGATTGTGTGATCCTAAGCGGCAATGTTATCCTCCATCAGTATTGTCATGTGGGTAGCTGGACATTGATCCAGAGCGGATGCCGCATCTCAAAAGATGTTCCTCCATATATTATTATGTCGGGCAACCCAACTACTTATCATGGGGTGAATGCAGTTGTACTGACTCAACACCACAATGCTTCGGAAAGAATCTTACGCCACATTGCCAATGCCTACCGTTTGATTTATCAAGGTAATTTCAGTCTGACTGATGCTGTACAGAAAATCATAGACCAGGTACCGATGAGCGAAGAAATCGAAAACATCGTAAGCTTTGTGAAGGGATCGGAACGAGGTATTGTAAAGTAAATTTCGAAAAATATACTTAAAAGAAGAAGGTTCTGCTTGCCCTTAAAAGGGTAGACAGAACCTTCTTCTTTTATTCACCAACCATCCATATAAACTTACCACCATAGGATCCTCCATCAAAATTCCTCAACTCTCCTCTCTGATACAGATATATTATATCAAATAAAAGTTAACAAGCCCTCTTCGTTAGCTAAGGAGTCTGAAAAATAAGAATAACTTCCATCTGAATTTGTTCTCTACACTCTTTTATCTATGTAATATGTAAATATATACAGCAAAATTTAAAAGAAGAACAGAAGAGATATTTTACTGATCATTTATAAACTAATAATCAAAAAGAATGAAACAAAATGATTTCGTATTTTTCATGCGCTCTGTAATCTGTAACTTTGAGAATAACAATAATCACGGGACCGCGCATATATACAAAAACAGCTTAAATAGTTTTATCACATTTTGCCATAGCAGCACAATACCTTTCAGAAAAATAACACCGGAATTATTGAAAGGCTTTGAGGCATATTTAAGGCAAAAACAAAGAAGTTGGAATACAGTGTCTACATACTTACGTGCATTGCGTGCCACCTACAACCGTGCTGTCGATAAACATCTGGCTCCCTACATTCCACGCTTGTTCAAGCAGGTTTATACAGGAACACGGGCAGACAGAAAAAAAGCATTGAATATCAAAGATATGTCTCGGATACTTCATAGCTGGGATACGGATGAAATACCACACAGCCTTTCCCGTACGCATGGTTTATTCATTCTTATGTTTATGTTGCGCGGCTTACCTTTTGTAGATTTGGTGAACTTACACAAAAAAGACTTGAATGGCAACATTATCACCTACCGTCGTCGTAAGACGGGTAAACAACTAATCGTAGAAGTACCTCAGGAAGCACTAACCATTCTGGAGAAATATATGGATACAAATCCACATTCCCCTTACCTGTTTCCATTTCTGACCCATAGAGAAGGTACAGCAGAGGCTTATCATGAATATCAATGGACGCTACGCATATTCAATCAGCAGCTTTCCCTTCTGACAAAAGCACTTCAGTTAAAGACCCCTCTAAGTTCATATACCGCAAGGCACACATGGGCTACTCTGGCTTATTATAATGAAATCCATCCCGGAATTATTTCAGAAGCAATGGGGCATTCATCAATTACGGTTACTGAGACTTATTTAAAACCTTTTAATATTGAAAGAATAGATGCGGCAAACAGGAAAATTATCTCGTCAGTAATACACCTCAATCCATGAACTACTGACCTTATTACTTTGTAGGTAACAGAAGATATATATTGGTGCAAAGATTAAAATATTTTTCCTATGAACAAAATAATCATCCTATTTTTTTATCAAAACAATGGAATATAAATCAAAAATTAAGAATAGAGGAACATTTCACCCAAACTACTGAAAAATCAACCCCCTAATGTAAAAGAATAACATCACCATATTTATCCGAATAAATATGGACTACATTACTATTGCATTTACTTCCATGCAAACGATAAATCATTTATAAAAACAGCTGCTCAAAACACTTTAGAGCTCCTAATTTACCTTTTTTCTGTTACCTACAAAGTAACAGAGCTATAATCTGAAAACAACATTATTAACAGAAAAAGCAAAACAGGCAGAAGTTATGGTAACATGGTTTGGTAGTTTTTTATTTTCGAGCAACAGAAAGGAGTATATTAACATCGCAACTACATTTAATACTACTCCCTGGCGGGTTTATAGTCTTGCTCACAGATCCAGAGCCCGCAGTAGTAAAGAGGCTAAAATATTAACAGAGCTAAAAGAAAGAGGGATAATCACAACCGTCCGGCTCTTCTAAGCAGAAAAAAAGAAGATGCTTACATAGTCGGATGCATCTTCTTATCAATTCTATTTTAGTACTATTCGATTATATTTCTCAATACAAATCCAAAATGTTTCTCCCTATATAATAGAGATCCAACTTATACTATATTTCCTACCACTAACAGTACACTTGTATACATACAAACAGTAACTTTAATATGAAAAGAACTCAAGGATCGGAATATTAGAACATCCGGATGTTATGAATACAGTTAAAGCATACCAATATCCACATCACATTAATAAACAGCACATTAAATGTATGCATTTATAGACATAATAATATACTATTTTTATGTTTTAGATTATATGCTATGTGGATACCATTAGCAATTTCAGAAGAATAAATAAATGCAGAACAAAAAAATTCCACCTGTTATGAACTTTAAGGGAAGTAGCCGTTTCGTTCAAAACAGGTGGAAGAAGATAAACACTCTTGTTTATTCCATTTCCAATGTACCGAAGAAATCGGGACGATGAAAATCTGGTTTCTCTATCTCGATAGGATTCCAGGAAAGGAAATGCGGAGTTTGAAGTTCGTCACCACATTTGTAGAAGTTCGCCTTTATTGTTCTACCATCCAATGAGGTTAACTGATGCTTAAAAAATGCAGTATAAGGAATGACCAAAGCAACCTCCCAGGTTACTTCTCCTACCTGTTCTTCAAAAGGCACACGACCAAGACTTGACCAACGCTGCACCTGAGCCGTTACATCTACCGGCGCATGCTCACGGTTATTACGCTGGGGACCGGCCCCTATCAAAACAGTCCCAATACAATTACATTCAATATTATAGTAGATTCCGTCGCCGGCAGGGATAGAAAAGAACTCCACACAGGAATCAGTCCACACCGAACCGTTATCTTCGCCATAGCGGGCACGCACGCTGGCCTCTGTTACTTTAAAATGCAGCAAAATGGCACTCTCTGTATGAGCTACCCGAAATTCTACTTTCGGACAATAAGGATATTCTGTCCAATTCACCTGATTAATAGGCTGGAATCCAATCTTTTCTTCATCCAGCAATTTAGGAAGTGAACTGACTTCCACGTTGGCTACACTAATTTTTTTTACTTTCATAGCTTCATGTATTTCTATAAGTCAAACAAAAGTAATATATTTGTGGTTAGTTTCACCTTAAACCCGGCAAAAAGTGAAAAAATTCATCCTTTTATTCTTAGTTATACTTAATACAGTCACCGTTCTTGCTCAGAAACAAAACATAACTTTCAGTCATCTGACTACTGATGACGGGTTATCTCAGTTTTCTGTGAACAGTCTCTATGTAGACGAAGAAGGGGGAATCTGGATAGGTACACGTGAAGGGCTGAACCGTTACAATGGTAATAATATAAAAACATTCAAACTACAGAAAAACAATCCTAACAGTTTGTTCTGTAATACCATTCTTCGTATTACAGGAGATCAGAAAGGAAAAGTCTATGTGCTATGTACGGAAGGTGTAGCCGAGTTCGACCTTACGACGCAGAAGTTTACCACCTTATTGCAAGGAAAAGTCACAAGTATCTATTTTAACGAACGTCTTTTTATCGGTAAAAAGGACGAGGTATATGTATTCAACAAGGAGACACGGAATTTTGACCTTACCTACCACCTGGCAGGAAAAGATATCTCTATCGCTTGCCTCCATCTCGACGATAAAGGCAATCTGTGGATGGGAACCGAAAACAGCGGGGTATACAAACTTGACAAAAACAAAACACTCACCCACCCCATCGAAAAGGGAAACATAACAAATATTTACCAGGATTCTTCAAAAGAACTATGGATCGGAAGCTGGGAATACGGATTATATCACATCGACAGTGAGGGGATAATACACAATATGCGTCATGACCCGTCAAATCCCAATAGTGTTTCTTCTGATTTTGTCAGAGATTGTTGCGAGGATAACAATGGAAACATTTGGATCGGTACATTTAACGGGCTGAATCGTTATCAAAAGAGTAATGGCCGTTTTGACGTTTATACGGCAGGACATGAAACAGAAAGTCTCACGCACTCTTCTATCTGGTGCATTGTAAAGGACGCCCAGGGTACCTTGTGGCTCGGCACCTATTTCGGAGGAGTAAATTATTTCAATCCGGAATACGAAATTTACACCCGTTACAAAGCTTCCGATACGGAACGGGATGGCCTAAGTAGTTCTATCATCGGACGTATGATAGAAGATAAGGATGGAAATTTATGGATATGTACAGAAGGAGGCGGGGTAAATGTCTATTACCGAAAAGAAGGGACTTTCCGGTGGTTACGTCACGAAGAAGGACGCAACAGTATTTCGCACAATAATGTAAAAGCGATCTATTATGATGAAAAAGGTGAAAGAATGTGGTTCGGAACCCACTTAGGCGGACTTAATAAACTGGATTTACGTACAAACCGCTTCACTCATTACAGAATGAAAGAAGATGATCCGCACTCATTACCCTCAGACATCATCCGGGACATAACTCCTTTCCATGATCAACTCATTGTGGGTACACAAAACGGAGTATGCCTATTTGATCCGGAAACAGAAACCTGCCAACAACTCTTCAAAGACACCAGAGAAGGACAAGCTATTAAAATGGTAGCCGATTTATTTGTCGATAGGGACAGCACGCTCTGGATTGCCGCAACAGGCGAAGGCGTTTATTCCTATCGGTTTGACACGGATAAACTAATCAATTACCGGCATGATTCAACAATTCCGAATGATGTCGACAATCATACAAACAGTATCAGTAATAACAATGTAAACAGTATCATGCAGGACAGCCAGGGTAACTTATGGTTTTCTACATCCGGTAGCGGGCTCGATCTGTATCACAAAGAAACGGACAGTTTCGAAAACTTCGATATGCAGAAAAACGGACTATCCAGCGATTGTATCTACGAAATACATGAATCGTCTTTTAAGAAAAGCTGCCTGCTGCTCATTACTAATCAAGGATTCTCCCAATTTGATGTTCCTAACCGAAAATTCCACAATTACAGTATTGAAAACGGATTTCCCTTAACTGCCGTTAATGAGAATGCATTGTACATTACCCGTGACGGAGAAGTATTCCTGGGTGGTGTACAGGGAATGATATCCTTTCACGAAAAAGCTTTGTTTTTTACTCCCAAATCATACAATATCCTTCTGTCGCGTCTTATCGTCAATGGAAAAGAGATTACTCCGGACGACGAAACCGGTATCTTGCAATACTCTTTATCCTATACTCCCGAGATTACCCTACAGGCGAATCAGAACATGTTTAGTATCGAATATACCACCTCAAACTATATTCCTGCCAACCGGGATAAAATACTTTATTGCCTCGAAGGGTTCTCCAATGAATGGAACAGTGTACAACGCGGTCAAAACTTCATCACATATACCAACCTGAATCCCGGTACGTATACTTTTATAGTAAAGACTCAGCGGGAAGACATCAAAGCAGTCCGACTGAAGATCCATATTCTTCCGCCATGGTATGAAACCTGGTGGGCTTATCTTATCTATGTCGTATTTACAGGTAGTCTACTGCTATATCTTATTCAAGTTTACAAATCAAGAATCAGACTGCGTGAGTCTCTCAAATACGAGCAGAAACATATTGAAGACCTGGAATCATTAAATCAGTCCAAACTAAGGTTCTTCACCAATATTTCTCATGAATTCCGTACACCACTCACGCTTATTGTAGGTCAGATAGAAACGCTGTTGCAAGTACAGACGTTTACTCCAACTGTGTATAATAAAATTCTGAGGATTTACAAAAGCAGTTTGCAACTGCGCGAATTAATTGGAGAGTTACTCGATTTCCGTAAACAGGAACAGGGACATATGAAAATCAAAGTAAGCAGGCATAATCTGGTTACTTTCCTTTATGAAAACTATTTGCTGTTCTTAGAGTATGCCAGCAGTAAAAAAATCAACTTCAAATTTAAAAAAGAAGAAGAAGACATTGAAGTATGGTATGACCAGAAGCAGATGCAAAAAGTCATCAACAATTTACTCTCCAACGCATTAAAGCATACCAAGGAAGAAGACACGATCTCTATCTGTGTAAAAAAACAGAACGGAAACGCTGTCATCGTAATACAAGATACCGGTTCGGGTATTGATGCTGCCGAAATAGATAAAATATTCGACCGCTTCTATCAGACTGAGCAACTTGACACTTTAGCAGTAGGTGCCGGAACCGGAATAGGACTGGCATTAACCAAAGGTATCATTGAGTTACATCACGGTACAATATCCGTAGAAAGTGAGAAAGGTAAAGGCAGTAGCTTTATTATCACATTAAAATTAGGCAACGGGCACTTTGAACAAGAGCAGATTTCCCTGAAAGAAGAGATCATACAACAGCAGGAACCCGCACAGCCGGGCACTGCCGCCATAATGGCAGAAGCTGCTTTAGACAACGACATCGTTCCGACTCACCCATCAGATACCAAGATGTTGATTGTAGAAGATGACGCATCTATTCGCGAGATGTTGGCAGAGCTCTTCCGGACTTTCTATCAGGTTATCACCGCATCGGACGGTGTAGAAGCATTGGAACTGGTACAAAAAGAGATGCCAAGTATCGTGTTAAGTGACGTGGTTATGCCCTGTATGTCCGGAACGGAATTGTGCAAACAGATTAAAGGCGAGTTTAACACCTGCCACATCCCGGTAGTTTTGCTTACAGCAAGAACTGCTGTGGAGCATACTGTGGAAGGATTGCGTCTTGGAGCAGATGACTATATCACAAAACCATTCAATATCAACATATTAGTTTCACGTTGCAATAATCTTGTTAATTCACGCATTCAGTTGCAAGAAAAGTTTACAAAGCAACCCCAGGCATTTGCACAAATTTTGGCCACAAACCCTATGGATAAGGAGATGTTGGACCGTGCTATGGAAATTATAGAAAAATATCTGGATGATTCAACTTTCAATGTCAACACTTTTGCCCGTGAAATGGGAATGGCACGTACCAATCTGTTCAGTAAGTTAAAAGCTGTAACAGGACAAACTCCCAATGATTTTATACTAACCATCCGTCTGAAAAAAGGTGCCGTTATGTTACGAAACAATCCGGAGCTGAACATTACGGAAATCTCAGACAAAGTAGGATTCTCTTCATCGCGATATTTCAGCAAATGTTTTAAAGATGTATATCACGTCAGTCCGATGAATTATCGAAAAGGAGAAGAGGGAGAAGAGGGAGAAGATGACGAAGAAGAAGAGTGATTAGTGGTTAGTGATAAGTGATTAGTAGGCTGCGCAATTTTCCTGTATGGTACTAATCACTAACCACTAATCACCCATCCCTAATCGCTTATCACTCCCCATTATGTACTTTTCTTGCCTTTATCCGTACAACATTATCCATTATCTTGTTTCATGAGGACTATCTTTGCACAATAGAAATCCTTAAATAATAAAAACCATGAAACAGGTATTGTATACTTTGCCTCTACTATCCGGTATCACTTTGATAACAAGTTGTGGAGTCAGTGCCCAAAAAGAAACAGGAAATAACAAACAACAGAAACCTAATATTATCTATATTTTTGCAGACGATCTTGGTATTGGTGATCTCAGTTGTTATGGGGCAACCAAGGTTAGTACCCCCAACATTGACCGACTGGCGGGACAAGGTGTACAGTTCACCAATGCCTATGCAACTTCCGCCACCAGTACCCCTTCCCGCTTCGGACTATTAACAGGTATGTATCCCTGGCGACAGGAAAACACAGGAATTGCTCCAGGCAACTCCGAATTAATTATTGATACTACTTGTGTCACAATGGCCGACATGATGAAAGACGCAGGATATGCCACTGGGGTAGTAGGAAAATGGCATCTCGGATTAGGCCCTAAAGGAGGAACCAATTTCAACAAACAGATATCTCCCAATGCACAAGACATCGGTTTCGATTATGAATTTGTGATTCCTGCTACTGTAGATCGGGTACCTTGTGTGTTCGTAGAGAATGGACGTGTAGTAGGACTCGACCCGAACGACCCGATTACAGTCAGCTATAATCACAAAGTGGGCAACTGGCCTACAGGTGAAGAAAATCCGGAGTTGGTTACACTCAAACCCAGCCAAGGCCACAACAATACAATCATTAATGGTATTCCCCGCATCGGATGGATGACAGGAGGAAAATCGGCTCTCTGGAAAGATGAAGATATAGCCGATATCATCACCAATAAGGCTAAAAACTTCATTTCACAACACAAAAATGAACCGTTCTTCCTGTATATGGGTACACAGGATGTACATGTTCCCCGCATTCCACATCCCCGTTTTGCAGGCAAAAGCGGATTAGGTACCCGTGGTGATGTTATTCTGCAATTAGATTGGACAATCGGTGAAATCATGAATACACTGGATAGCCTGAACCTTACAGAAAATACAATGCTAATCTTCACAAGCGATAATGGTCCGGTCATTGATGACGGTTATCAGGACCAGGCTCTCGAACTGCTGAACGGTCATACCCCTATGGGGATTTACAGAGGTGGCAAATACAGTGCTTATGAAGCTGGTACACGCATTCCATTCATCGTTCGCTGGCCGGCAGGTATCAAACCAAGTAAACAACAAGCCCTTTTCTCCCAAATAGACGTTTATGCCTCTCTTGCTTCTTTACTGAAACAACCTTTGCGAAAGGGGGCAGCTCCCGATAGCCAGGAACATTTAAGAGTACTATTAGGTAAAGAAGCTGCCAATCGTGACTACGTTGTGCAACAGAACCTGAATAACACGCTTGCTATCATCAAGGGACAATGGAAATATATTGAACCCAGTGATGGACCAGCCATCGAGTACTGGACAAAAATGGAATTAGGCAATGATAAACGTGCTCAACTATACAATCTGTCATCTGATCCTTCCGAAAGACAGAATGTGGCAAACGAACATCCCAAAATAGTGCAAGAGTTATCTGCTTTATTAGAAGAAGTAAAGAAATAAATATCTTATTTTTAATACACAATTCATATGACAAAATACAAATCTATCAGAAATGGTATCTGTGCTACCATAATGGCGGTTACACCCATCCTGCTTTCAGCACAAATAGTTAAACATGACAGGCTTCTGTCTTTCGAATCGGCAGAAGTACCTTCATTTATTTCCGGTACAAACTCCGGTCTATCCATCTCCGACCAACATTATAAAGACGGTACGCACTCCCTGCAATGGAAATTCCAGCCAGGGAGCAGTATCACCATTGATAAAGATCTGAAATTCGAAAAGAAAGATCCGACAGGAGTTGATAAATATCTGTCAGTCTTTGTGGTATGGATATACAATGAAAAGCCAATAGCCCAAACTATGCAATTCGAATTTCTGAAAGATGGAAAAGTATGTACTTCGTTCCCTTTCGGATTGAATTTCCATGGATGGCGGGCTGCCTGGGTATCTTATGAACGGGATATGCAAGGGACCCCCGAAGAGGGAATGAACAAAATACGCATTACCGCTCCCGATGTTCCGGGCGAAATATTCATTGATCATTTGCTCACAGCCGCTAAAATGGATCATCGTTATCAAACAGCCGATTTACAAGTGCCGTTTGTTAACAAAGAAACCGGTAATCATTGGTTATTTGCATTAAAATATTCTCAATTAACTCCGGATATCCCACTGGAAAAGACGGTTAGTAACCTGCAACATAAGGAAATAAAAGTAATAGAAAATCGTCTGCGGGAAATAATATGTCCTCCAAGTGAAGTTACTCCGCAAACGATAGCTAACCTGCGCAAAGCATACGAATCCTACGGTATAACATACAAAGATGGAAAAGTTTCCGGACTTCCTCTTTTTTACGGACGTGCAGGCGAAGCTTACGAACGCATTCTGCCAGACTGGAAAGGAAATATAATGGCCGCTAATAACATGGAGGTTAGCAATTTCTTTAGCTTAATGAACAGAATCGCCGTGGCATATAACAATGCAATAAATCCTCAGGACAAAGATGTGCTCAAGCAAATGTTTATTACAATGTATGATCATATTACCGATCAGGGGATAGCATATGGCAGTTGTCTGGGTAATATCACCCATTACGGTTATAGTTTCCGTCCTTTCTTTACTGCCTATTTTCTGATGAAAGAAGTGTTCCGGGAAATGGGGAAACAAGAAGAAGCAGAAAAGGCAATGCTTTGGTATTCGACTGTAAACGATGTATATAATAAACCGAAAACAGCAGGTATCGATATCGATTTCTTCAATACACTCAGTACCGGGCGTATCGCCAGCATCCTGTTCATGGAAGATACTCCTGAGAAAGTACAGTATCTGAAATCCTACTCACGATGGCTCAATAATGGTTGCCTACCGGCTGAAGGGTTGAATGATGCCTTCAAAGCAGATGGTTCCGCCTATCACCATTGTAACAATTATCCGGCCTATGCAACAGGCGGTCTGACAGGAGCTACCAACATGATTTATCTACTGAGCCATACCGATTTTGCAGTATCAGAGCTGGCCCATCAGACAGTGAAAGAGGTACTCCTCACCATGCGTTTCTATTGTAACAAACGTAGTTTCCCTCTCTCAATGTCCGGACGTCATCCCAATGGGAAAGGAGAGTTAATTCCCGAGCATTATATTCTAATGGCTCTGGCAGGCTCCCCTGACCGGAAACAAGATATAGACACAGACATGGCCAATGCCTATTTACGCCTGACAGAAGCACCGTATAAGTGCAACAAACGAGAAGAATCTTTCAGAAATCTATTTATAGATAAAGGATTTAGTCCGGAACAGGATCCCGAAGGGAATAAGGCAATGGGATACGCTTGTGTGTCCATACAACGTCGTAATAACTGGTCGGCAGTAGCCCGTGGGCATTCGCGTTATTTGTGGGCGGCCGAGCACTATCGCGGTGCAAACCTTTTCGGACGTTATCTGGCCCATGGTAGCCTGCAAATCATGACTGCTCCTCAGGGAGAAGAGGTATCGTCTACCAGTGGCGGATGGCAGGAAGAAGGTTTTGACTGGGGACGTATCCCAGGAACTACAGCCATTCATCTCCCGGTAGATCAGTTGGAAGCCAATATTCTCAATGTAGACGTGTTTTCGGGATATGAAGAAATGCTATATTCGGACGAAGCGTTTGCAGGAGGTATCTCACAGGAACACAGGAACGGAGCATTCGGAATGAAGCTGCACGAACATGATAAATACAATGGCTCACACCGCGCCCGTAAATCTTTTCATTTCTTTGACGAAGTGATTGTGTGTCTTGGCTCGGATATTGAAAATACAAACAATGAATATCCTACAGAAACAACCATCTTCCAGCTTGCAGTAAAAGATGATGCCGGACATAACTATTGGAAAGATTATCAAGGCAACGGAAAGTACTGGATAGATCCCATCGGAACAGGTTATTATGTTCCCGTCGCTGCCAAGTTCGAAAAAAACTTTCCGCAATACTCACGTAAGCAAAATACCGGAGAGAAAACCGAAGGAGACTGGGTATCACTGACTGTCGATCATGGCAAAGCACCCAAAGGAGGCTCCTACGAATATGCGATTCTTCCGCAGACAACCCAGACAGAGATAAGCAGTTTCGCTAAAAAGCCATCTTATAAGGTACTTCAAAAGGATCGTAATGCACATATCGTACGCGATCTGAAGAGTAATACTACCTCCTATATCTTATTTGAAACTCCGGATGTGTTGCCGAAAGGCCTCATACAAAAAGTAGATACCTCCTGCCTCATCATGTTACGCGAGCATAAGCAGGAAGCCGTACTTACCGTATGCCAACCCGACCTGGCACTCTATCGGGGTCCTTCGGATGATATATACGATGAACAGGGAAAACGCATCGAACGCAGTATTTACTCCCGTCCCTGGATAGGAAATCCAAGCCAATCGATCCCCGTCCGTATCGAGTTAAAAGGCAAATGGGAAATCGATGAAACTCTCGGGTGTAAGACTGTCTCTTCGGATACTAAAAAAACAGTATTAGAGTTTACCTGTACAGATGCAGCAAGCCTGGAAGTAAAACTTCATAAGAAATAAAACGAAGGAGATTAAAGTATGAAAAACAGCATTCTATTTATTATATACCTTTTGTTGGGAACTACAATGTACGCCCAAACATTGCAAGAGGTACAACAAAAGAAAATAAAGTCCCAAAATCCATTATTCCGGAAGCTTGGAAAAGCTTATAAAGCACCGGCCTTCGAATGTGAAGGCTGGTGGGTATGGGGAAGTTCTGTCATTAAAGGAGATGACGGTAAATACCACATGTTCGTATCCCGTTTTCCGAAATCTCTTCCTTTTCATCCGGGATGGATGGTGGCATCGGAAATTGTACACGCCACCAGTGATGTTCCACAAGGACCTTATAAACTATCAGACATCGCGTTGGCAGAAAGAGGGGCACAATACTGGGACGGACGTTCGGCACATAACCCACGTATCTTAAAAGAGGGAGATACTTATTATCTGATTTACATGGGATCCACTCACCCCTTCGATACGCCTACTGCAGAACAACTTACCTTGGAAAGTCCGTGGTGTATAGTAGCCCGTAGCAATAAAAGAGTGGGTATTGCCAAATCCAAATCTCTCTACGGTCCGTGGACACGCCTTGACGAACCTATCCTAAAAACCAAGCCCAATACTTTTTATAGTTTTCTGACGTCAAACCCTTCTCCTATTGTAGAAGAAGATGGTTCGGTTACAATGATATTCAAAGCCCGGGAATACATCGGTAATGACAAATACTCCGATATGGCTTTAGGAATTGCCAAAGCAAAGCATATAGAAGGTCCTTATGAAGTACAGAACAACAATCAGCCCATCTTTCAGGTAAACGGTCAGGGAGAGGCAGAAGATCCGTTCTTATGGAAAGACAAAGATGGATATCACATCATCTTTAAAGATCACGTAGGAAAATACACCATCGAGGCCAAAGCCGGAGCTATGGCACACTCAAAAGATGCGACTCACTGGACAGTAGATAAAGACGCACAGGCCTACTCCAAAACATTAGAATGGGAAGATGGTACAGTAACTACCCAGGGACAACTGGAACGCCCCTTCATCTTTTTTGAGAACGGTGAACCTGCTTATATATTCTTTGCAACGATGGATGGCCCCGGAGGATTTGAAAATGCAACACGGTCATGGAATATGGTAATTCCGATTATGAAGTAAAAGTCATTTTTACCGAAGCCACAATTTTTCAAACTGATTTTAAAGAAGTAAAACTCTACTACTCAAAAGAACATTAAATCATTTATAAAATAATAGCATGAAAAGAAAAGCACTATTGGTTCTTTTTCTAATAGTAATATGCTATACCGCATATTCTCAGGAGAGATTCTCTGCCGCCGGTTTCTATTCCACAAACAGTTCTGAACGCAATATTCTTGACTTCAATTCAGGCTGGAGATTTCACCGGGGGGCTCAATCTGGCGCTTTTTCACAGAGTTTCAATGACCAAGCATGGGAAATTGTTAACCTTCCTCATACAGTAGAACTTATGCCATCCGAAGCCAGCGGCTCACGTAATTATCAAGGTCCCGCGTGGTATCGCAAACATTTTACTATCGATACAAAATATCAGGGTAAACGTCTTTCCCTTTATTTCGAAGCTATCATGGGGAAAAGCAGTTTCTATGTAAACGGACAAAAAGTAAAAGAACATTTTGGTGGTTTCCTTCCTGTCACAATAGATTTGACCAGGGTGGGTGTAAAAGCGGGTGATGACGTAATAATAGCTGTATGTGCAGATAACAGTGATGATCCATCTTTCCCTCCCGGACGTAAACAATACACTATGGACTTCTCTGTTTTTGGAGGAATCTATCGTGATTGTTACTTCATCAGTACCAATGACGTTCATATCACCGATGCAAATGCTGCCGGGCAAACAGCAAGCGGAGGTATATTTGTTAGTTATGAAGACGTATCCGATCAAAAGGCAAAAATCAATGTTAAAACCCACATTGCCAATGAAGGAAATACAGGGAAAAAAGTAGGGATCGAAACCATTCTCATTGACGTGAATGGGAAAAAAGTCGCTTCAGGCAAGAAAAACCTGCAACTGGCAGCAGGAGCTTCCGAAAGTATAGAACAACAGTTATCAGTTAAAACTCCCGCCCTCTGGCATCCGGATACCCCCCATTTATATCAACTCAAAACTGTGGTATATTGCAATGGCAAAGTATGCGACGAAACGATTTCGCGCATTGGTATCCGATCTATCGAATTTCGTGGTGCCGACGGATTATATATTAATGGAAAGCCGTTTGAAGATAAGTTGATGGGGGTAAATCGTCATCAGGATTATGCCTATATCGGCAATGCCGTACCCAACAATCTGCAATGGCTGGATGTGAAAAAGCTACGTGATGCCGGATGCCGCATCATACGCTCAGCACACTATCCGCAAGATCCCGCTTTTATGGATGCTTGCGATGAATTGGGTATGTTCATTATCGTAGCAACTCCGGGATGGCAATACTGGAACCCCGATCCTATCTTTGAAGAAAGAATTATTTCTGATATACGCAACATGGTACGCCGTGACCGTAACCATCCCTCTGTTATCATGTGGGAACCTGTTCTGAATGAAACAGCTTTTCCTGAATCGTTTGCTCTGAATGCTTATAATGCTACACATGAAGAGTATCCGTATCCGGGATGCTATGCAAGCATTGACGATAAGAGTAAAGGAGCCTATAAATACGATGTCATCTATACCGCTCCCAAAAATGAAGATTACTATCAGAAATTAGGCAAATCATGTTTCACACGCGAGTTCGGAGACTGTGTAGACGATTGGAACTCACACAATTCTTACAGTCGTGTAGCCCGTGAATGGGGAGAAGAACCTCAAATACGCCAGGCGCAACATTATGCACGCAAAAAATATGGTGGTTCATTGACCATCGATCAATTCTACAAAGCTCCTAAAGGACACATTGGTGGAGCTTTATGGCATTCTTTCGACCACCAGCGTGGTTACCATCCCGATCCGTTCTGGGGAGGTATCATGGATGCCTTCCGTCAACCCAAATATTCTTATTACATGTGGATGAGTCAACGTGATCCGGCTGTTAAATTACCCCAGGCAGATAGTGGTCCAATGGTTTATATTGCCAACGCCATGACTCCGTTTTCACCGGAAGACATAGTAGTTTATTCCAACTGTGACAGCGTACGTATCACTGTTAATGGAAAAATAAGTCTGACACAAGCACCCGAACTTGAAGAAAAAGGAATTCGCCACCCTCCCATCATATTCAAGAATGCATACAGCTTTGTAGATGTACGCGCACTACACCGAGCAGACAAAACAGAAGAATGTAGTATTGTAGCCGAAGGATTCACAGAAGGAAAGGTAGTAGCCACAGCCAAAAATATGCCATCCAAACGAAATGAAAAGATAGTGCTGACTATTGATGCCGGGCTCCCGCCTCAGGCTAATGGTTCGGACATCGTTACGGTCATCGCTTCTATTACTGACAAAGATGGCTATGTAAAGCGCCTTTCACAAGAAACAGTCATTTTTGAAGTAGAAGGTGAAGGTGAATTGGTAGGTGGTCGTGATATTGAAGCCAATCCAAGAGTTAGCCGCTGGGGAACAGCACCAGCCTTGATACGTACTACCAATAAGGCAGGAAAAGTTAAAGTTACTGCACGCCTGTTACATCCTGGCATTCAGATTCATCCGATAGCTACCGTTGAATTTAGTACTATTCCGGCAAATCGTCCTGCCCTCTATAAAGAGCTACGTGTACCAGCAAAAACTGAACAGTTTAATACAGGAACGGTAGATGAAATAGATATGAACGAAATAGAACGTCTCGCTAAAGAAGAGCAAGATCGTATCAATGAAATGAAGCAAGTAGAACAGCAACAACGCCATTTCGAAAGTACAGAAAAAAAACAATAAATTCCTCCTATCAAAATCAATTAACTTACACACAAAAGGGGATGTGCCTATTTTGACACATCCTCATGAATAACATATAAAATTAATGTTTATATATAAATTCCAAGACCTATTCTCCAGATTCCAATGCGATATAAAGTGGTAGTCCGTCTTTCAAAGTCAGTACCAATTCTGTATTATTTCCTACCTTTGAACAAGACGAAACACCCTCCTGCATCGGACCGACCAATTTCCATCCTCCTTTCAAAACCAAAGTAGATACTGTGGGAGTTGAAAGCCATCTCTTACTATTCTCTGGTACTTCCGGCTTCAAATCCGGACTGCACACAGCAAGTTTCAAATTTTTCTCTCCCGGTTTTAATCTCTCCATCAGTAAAAGCGGAGAGTCAACCGAATATATCACCCCCTCTTGTAAAGATTCTACAGGAGTAAACAATGCATATGCCAATGTATTAGAAGCGGTATGTTTCAACACATGCAATGAATCCTGATGTTGCCTTATCTCAAAAATCCCATCCTCTTTGCTGAACAGTCGCTTGGTATAGGTTGACATTCTCTTCGAAGTAGTTGTGGGAATAACAGCAAAACAATACTTTTTATGCATTGGTTTTACGCCATGATTGAAATACGCCTTAGCCACACAAAGGGTACCAAAAGACGAGCCTGTAATACCTTCCGGACCAGGTGTACGCTGATTCTTATAAAAGACTTGTAAAGGGTCATTCCCGGAAGGAATAAAATATCCCGTACCACAAGGAGTTATCAGCCAATTATTCTTATCGGTACGTAAAGTCAGGCTTTCTCCCTTTTTTAATTTTTCTCCGTTCACAACAGGAGTTTTATTCTCTTTATAATCTATTGCTTGAAACAGGTTTGTTGCAGTAATCCGGTCATCGGCATAATTTCCGTATGAACCGATACCACTTCCTATACTTACCAATATACCATCAAAAGCAAAAACCGATTTACAGAACGACAAATTAGTAGGCTCAAACCGTTTTCCACCCCAATGATCGCCCTGATCAAACGAAACGGCAAACATACCGCAATCTCCCCATGACAAAGCACCTGAAAAATCGGTCGTTTTAGCCCATTGGTCAAAACGGGAGGTATTGTCCTTATTAGGAAGCATCTCCTTCCAATCAGTATAATGTACTGTTGTCGATCCGGGCACTACATTCCAATCCCAACCACCTCTTTCTCCTCTGAACCGCTCCCATCCATCCGGATATCCCGATTTTTTCAAAGATCCGTTGTACATCACTTCTAAGGTGCCATGACTTTGATAACGGCCAAAACGATTCGTACCGCTATACAGTTCACCTCCCCAAAAACGAGTTGTCGGACACCGCATGGTAGCTACCCAATTTCCATAACGATAAACAGCTGCCGGGCTGTAATTAAATTGATAAAATCCATCCAATTTATGAGATTGGATTCCCTTATAATAATTCGCTTCAAAAAAAGCATTGTAATAAGCCGCCAAATCTTCATCTATCTCTTTTCCTTGCAGTTCTCCCCCTATCTCTATCAAATTACGAAACAATTCAGCACCAAAATCAACCTGTAAACCGGCAAACGGATGGCGACCGGCCATACTGTTGGCAAAATAATGTGCATCACCGGATGTCGGTAAAGTAGCCATCAGGTATTCACTGAGCACGGCCTTTTTCATCCTCTGATAAGCATCGGCCTGAATTTTAAAAAACGTTCCTTTGAGTCGGTACATATATTCCACCCAGGTTTTATAAGCATACATATAACCATTATAATGCGTCCGATGATGGAAGCCTGTCCCATCAACCTTAAGCCCGTCCTGATCTCCCAATGTATATTGCGTACAGGCAGACAAATAATCAGAAAAAGCTTTCATATCCCTGACAGCCAGATCCTCATCGGGTTGATACAATGCACAAAAGAAGAGATGTGGCAACATATTATACATATAATCCGTATTCACATTTTGCCTGATGGTCGCCTCATCCTGATACAAGCGGTCAAATTCCACCACTTGTTTGATAGCTTCAATCAACCGGCTTTTCTGTCCGTCATTACAAGCCGGTAGAGCTGCCAACAAATGAAAAGGAACTTGCCTCACCATCCCATAGTCACTATATGCAAATTTAGGAATACGGTCAATAATACCATTTTCCAAAATAGCATCCATATATTCAGTAAAATATACTCCTTGAGCATGTCCTGAAATAGCAGTAAAAGCCCAAGCATGCACATATTTTGAAAAAAGCATCGTCTCTTTTTTGTCCAATGCTTCCGTTGTCCGGGTCCGGATTAACTCCACCATCCGATCGGAATCTTTCCAATCCATATCTGCTACTTCATTACAAACCAATGGAAATTGTTTCCTCAACCGATGTATATCCAGTTTTCCCTCCGGTACGTTTCCCAAGGAAGATGTGGAAGAAAAAACAGTGGTAGCAGTCAACAAGCCCAAGCAAAGTAAAAGAAAACATCTATTTATCCAACTACGTTTCATAAATCAATTTATTTTATAATCCATTATTTATTCTCAAAGTTTATCAATACGACCTCTCCGGAATTCAGTTCAATAGAAATAGTCTCTCCACAACGATACTCCTCTTTCAGATTCTTTTCTTTAAAAATATTCTCTTTACCCTGTACAACCGTTCCTGCCGCAAGCAAGGCAATCAGTACTGCAAATATTTTAGTTATTCTCATGATATAAAAATTAATAAAAACCAATTACATTACAACACCTATATATTCTATATAGCCAGAGTTACATTCCATTTTGTAAATGTACAAACAAGAAAGTTGTTTAATACACCTTTTTTATTCAGTAATACTACAATATCGTATCATTTATTCTAGTTACGTATAACTCTTTTTATCTGAACAAAATTATATAAACAGAGAAGTAGCTGTTATTTTATCACAAGTAGATATCGGTTAAACCATTATCATAGAAGAGAGCAACTTTAATAACAAATAAAATAAAATTCACTGTTTGTACAAAAGTACATTCGTTTTGAACAATAATAAATCATAGAAAATTCATATATTCCTATCTTTGTTACGTTAATAAAAAATCAAGAAAAACAATCTTCAAATTATAAACCAATAATGATTCATGTATGAAAAGAATTAATCGTATGCTCTTTATAGGCTTTTTCACATTGATTTGTATTTCGTGTAATACTGAAAAAGAAGTGGCAGACTACCAAGTAATCCCCTTACCACAGGAAATTAGTTTAACATCGGAAGAAAAACCGTTCACATTGAACACAGGAAGTCTTATCGCCTACCCCAATAATAATCTCCTGTTGAAAAAGAATGCCGAATTTCTTTCCGAATACCTTCAAGAGACACTCGGGTACACCCTTGAAGTAAAAGAAGTCACACCGGATACCGACGTGAATAACACCATAACACTCGGGCTTAATCCGACTATTGAGAACAAAGAAGGGTATATCCTAAATATCACCTCAAATGGTGTTACAATTGACGGAAAAACAGAACAGGGAGTTTTCTATGGCATCCAAACATTAAGAAAGTCCATTCCCGCCGTGAGCAAGGCGAAAACGATTCTATTACCGGTAGGATGTATCAAAGATGAACCCCGATTCGCTTATCGTGGCATGCATCTGGATGTGTGCCGCCATTTCTTTCCTGTTGAGTTTGTCAAGAAATACATCGACCTATTGGCCCTACACAACATGAATACTTTCCACTGGCATCTGACCGATGACCAAGGCTGGCGTATTGAAATAAAAAAATATCCGAAACTGACTGAAATAGGTTCCACACGTAATCGCACTATGATAGGTAAAAATAGAAACCTGTTTGACAATACGCCCTATGGAGGTTTCTATACGCAAGAACAAGCCCGGGAAATCGTAAGATATGCACAGGAACGGTATATTACAGTTATTCCGGAAGTGGATCTACCCGGTCACATGCTTGCCGTATTGGCTTCATATCCGGAATTCGGCTGTACAGGCGGACCTTATGAAGTATGTCCGAGGTGGGGAATTTTCCCGGATGTGTTATGTATAGGAAATGAACAGGCCATGTTGTTCCTTGAAGACGTAATGACAGAGATTATAGACATATTCCCTTCTCCGTATATTCACATCGGCGGAGATGAAGCTCCACGCATACGTTGGAAGAACTGCGCCAAATGCCAGGCACGTATTAAAGCAGAAAAATTATACGCTGATGAAAAACACAGTGCCGAAGACCGCCTACAAAGTTATTGTATGGCCCGTATTGAGAAATTTATCAACGAACGGGGAAGACGAATCATCGGTTGGGATGAGATATTGGATGGAGATGTAGCTCCCAATGCTACGATCATGTCATGGCGTGGAACAACAGGTGGTATCAAGGCGGCACAAATGGGGCACGATGTCATCATGACACCCAATACTTACTGTTATCTGGATTATTATCAAACCAATGATATAGATAATGAGCCGCTTGCCATCAGAGGATATATCCCCGTAGAAAGAGTGTATAGCCTTGAACCGACTGAGTCACTGACAGAAAAACAAGCAAAGCATATCCTAGGTGTCCAAGCCAATTTATGGACAGAATACATCGCAACCACAGAGCATGTGGAGTATATGATACTTCCCCGCATGGCGGCATTAGCTGAAGTACAGTGGTTATATCCTGCCCAAAAAGACTATACAGATTTTACAAAACGTTTGATACCACTGACACAGTTTTATAAAAGAGACAGTCTAAACTATGCCAAACATATATTTGACGTACAGGGAAATTTTACGTTAGATGCGGAAAACAAGACGATCACGGCTACTCTGAGTACAATTGACAAGGCACCGATTTATTATACACTCGACGGAACGGAACCGACAACAAATTCTCCTCAATATATAGAACCAATCACTATCAGCCATGCTACGGAAATTCGTGCCGTTACTATCAGACCGGAAGGTAAAAGCCGGATTATGAGTCGAAAACTCGCACCGGGAAAATCAGCAGGGTGTCCTATCGAATTAGATCCGGTAAAACCAACGGAGAGATTCCTATATAAAGGTGCAACAACTTTGGTAGATGGAATGAAAGGCGGTGAATGCTATACGTCAGGTGAATGGATCGGTTTTACCGATGGAGATGTAACGGCCACGATCGATCTTGGCTGCATGGAAAACATAAGTCGTGTAAGCACAAGCGCTTACATAGATGTGGACTCTTGGATTATGGGAAGTCTTGGATTAACCGTTTCCGTATCCAATGATAAGGTAACATTCCATGAAGTGGCAAATAAGGACTATCCATCCGAAAAAGACTTAAAGAAAAAGGGTATTGAAGAGTACAAAGTAGAATTCGAACAAATACAAGCACGATATATAAAAATAACCATTAAATGTACCCCTGTTCTTCCTGAAGGGCATGTTGCCGCCGGAAGGATTCCGTTCATGCTTATCGACGAAATTGACGTAAACTAAAAGAGATGAAAACGAAAAGAGACTGGTTCATTTTAATCCTGAACCAGCCTCCTTTACGGCATACTATTTCGGCAATATATCTGGTCTGGATCCCCATTCAGTATACCCGTACATGCCCCCATAAACATAGAAACTCAGTTTACAGCACTCTATGAAGGCAATGCCGATCGTACCAAATGAAAAAGTACATAAACATAATAAAGTAAAACAAGTGATATTACATTTATTTTCTTACACAAGTTTCTTTTTACTTTGCCTGTATACTAACACCTCCCTTTAATCCGACACGTGTATTAGCTGAACCATTAAGTAATATTCGAAGATCACATTTATCTTCTGTCGGTAAGAACTCCACCTTCAAATCTTGTTCATTCACCACGTCCTTCGTGCCGATTAATTGACCGTTCAGCCAAACTTCAGCCTTCCCCACAACGTTTTTTAAGAAAATGATCCCACCCTCTCTCTGTAAATGTCGGTACGGAACAAATTCTGTACGGAATATGATGTAATTGGCATTGTCCAGCAGCATAGTCTTATCTGTAGATATTGTCACCGGCTGCCAGCTGTTCATATCATTATCCGCTATCCGGCAAGTTACATCAGGCTTCTCCAAAGTCCCCGGAGAGACAATCCATCGATCCAGTATCATCGGAGGATTTTCCACCGCTACAAATGGAGATAAAGCCACTTTATTCACAGGAATGGTAAGAGCAGTTGATTTTATTCCTGTACCGGTTGCAGTGAGAACCACTTCACCCGATCCCTCGGTCGTTTGGATAATAACTTGTGCCAATCCGTTAAACAGGCTACGTTTGTTTCCCTTTTCCAATTCATGGCTATTGGGGTCACCATTACCCAAACCGATAATTCTTGCAGGACCGGATATCGTAAATTCAATCCTGTTATCAGCCGTCGGCACAGGACGTCCTTTTGAATCCAAGACTTCGACAGTAACAGGCATGGCATCTCTTCCATCGCCGGACAGCATGGAACGGTACGGGGTCAGTCGCAAACGAACCGGTTCACCCGTAGTTTCCACTTTCGTCCGTGAAACAACTTTCCCGCTTTTATAACCAACCGCCTCAAGTTTACCCGGTTTATAAGGAACCAACCAAGTATTCATCTCATACGGGTCTACCTTTTGCTCGGATATTTCCTTACCATTCAGCAACAGTTTCACCCGATCGGCGTTACTCAAAGCCATTACTTTCATCGGTTTCCCAATAGAATCGGAAGGCCAGTTCCAATGTGGAACCAATTGCAAGACAGGCCTGTCCTTCACCCATTGCGCCTGATGCAGGTAATAAGCCATTTTTGGAAAGCCGCATAAATCCATAATACCAAAAAACGAACTTACAGAGGGCCAGCTGAATGGAGTGGGTTCTCCATGATAGTCAAATCCTGTCCAATAAAAGCAACCTGCCATCCAAGGCCGTTCTGCCACAGCCTTCCAAGCATTGCGATGTGTAGCCCCCCAGTTGGCACATTGTGTATCATACGAATCCATCTGATTTTTTGATCTGTCTGTCACATATTCTCCCCTTGTCATAAATGCCGAACCGTCTTCAGAACTGATCAAAGGCAACTCCGGATTCTCCTTGTGAAAACGGTCATAATTGTTAATCTGGTAATTAAACCCGGCAACATCTACCGCTTGAGAAACATTGTATTTGGAAAAGAACCCACCGTTCATGGCAGCCGTTATCGGACGTGTCGTATCCATCTTCCTGACTACATCATACATCCGGCGAACCATTTCATAACCGTTCTCCGTCCCTTGCATCGGTTCTTCATTAAATACCGACCAAAGGATGACGCTCGGGCAATTACGGTCGCGACGAACCAGCCATTCCAACTGACGGACATATTCGGGTGATGTATTAAATACTCTGTTTTCATCCAAAACCATAATTCCCATACTGTCACAAGCCGCCATAAACTCTTTTGCCATCGGATTATGCGCAGCCCGGTAAGCATTGACTCCCATTTCTTTCAATTTACGAAGACGGAATTCCCAAAGGGCATCGGGAACAGCCACACCGACTCCTGCATGATCCTGGTGGTTACAGACACCTTTTATCTTTATATTTTCGCCATTCAGCCAAAAACCCGTATTCTTATCAAAACGAATTGTACGGAAACCGCATTTAGTCTCAACTTCATCACTTACGGTTCCATTCTGCTTAACAACAGTCTTTACTTTGTAAAGAACAGGATTGTCCGGTGACCAAAGCTGCGGATTCGATACTGGTAACGACAAATTGACAACCCGGTCTCTCAAGGCAACCACAGAAACTGTTTTTAATTGTGTCTGCATTTGTTTTCCATCAGGAGAAATCAGTGTTACTTCCACCTCTCCATTGGCAGACTGCTTACCTGCATTGTATAAGGAGACCTCTACCGGAATTTCCCATTGTTCCCCTTCTCTCTTCACAGGATTCGCAAATACGCCGTCTGTAATGACGTGTAACGGGGAACGTTTAACCAGCCATGTGTGACGGTAAATACCGGCTCCTTCATACCACCATCCCTCCTGGGCTTCTGCATCCACCCTCACTGCAATCGTATTGATATTATCCCCATAAGTGGCGTATGGAGTAATATCGATATACATGGAAGTATACCCACACCAGTTACGATGTAGAACGGTTCCGTTTATCCAAATGGTCGCATGGGTTGAAATACCGTCAAACTGTATCTCAAGGTATTTTCCTTTATCTTCGGGTACAAGTCTGAATTTACGCCGATACCAACCGAATCCACGGTTACGGTATCCTTGGGACAAGTTAGCATCCGGATTTACACTTCCTTCAATTGCCCAATCATGCGGTAAATCAACCATACACCAGGAAGAATCATCATAATCCGGTGATGCCGCCCCACTCACATGTCCGGCTTTGGCATTCCGGTAAGTCATATTATGTCCTTTGATTACTGGATAAGGAATATCTCCCTGATAAAATTTCCACCCTTTATCAAGCGACAAGACCTCTCGGACAGTTACTTTTTCTTGCGCATAAACCTGTAAGTGTACAAAAAGAATTATACTCAGAAAAAGCAGAAAACCTTTGAATACTTTCATACTGTTTATCTATAAAATTATTAAAGAAAAACTATTTACAAACTGCACTCATTGGGGCCAATTTAATAATTTCTCCCGGTTTTGTACTCCGCTCCTCTACTTGATCGGTAAACGGATTCAGTATTTTCAGTACCCCTCCTTTCTCAGATTGTATGGTTACGTCCTGTATCTTGCCATTCCGATAATCGGCACTGACCAGAAATCCTCCGACTGCTCTCATTTTGTCAAATCCGGCCTCTCTCCACCCTTCGGGAATAGCAGGGAAAACACGTATAATTCCTGTATGGCTCTGCAAAAGCATCTCCTGTATAGCCGAGACACATGCAAAATTACCTTCCAATGTAAAAGGACGGTAGGTAAAAGAGGTATATCCTTTTTTCAGCTGATCACCATTAAGATGAAAACTGTTGGGAGAACAGAATGCTTTAATGAAAATGTGCAGATTGCGTACAGCAGCATCGCCATTGAACACACGAGCATACATATTAGCTAACCAAGTGTAGGTATATCCGATCCAGAACTCGTTTCCCAACTCCTCCATATGATGTATGGATCGTTTGATCAGCTCTTCCGCCTCTTTGCCTTGTGACACATCAAGCAGGCCAAAAGGGTGAAAAGCCAACATATGTGAGAGGTGACGATGAGATTCGGTCAGTGGATAACCGGGAGCGATCGTCAAGCCCGTACTATCCGAAGCAAAATCCGGCCATTCTGCCAATTGCCTGTGCCAATAAGCAGCCTCTTCTTTCAGCCCCAAAACATCTGCCATTTCTGCCGCTGCCGTATAAGTAAAGCGTATATTCGCCAAATCATAATTGGTGGTTTGCTGAAACCATGCATCCAATTCGTTATCGTTAATTTCCGGAGAAGAAGACAGAGGCAGTTTACGCTTATTATCCGCATCCTTCACAGAGACATTTTCAAAATAACGGGCTGCCTCTTTCACCCAAGGATATGCCCGGTTCTTCAAAAATTCCGCATCCGCTCCGTATTTCCACTGTTGATAAAAATGATGGGCAAGCCAACCACTTGTAGTGGGCTGGTGAGAATAAGGACTCCATCCTCCAATGGCTTTCCCTTCCAATGTAGCGATACAGGGTACATTCAATCCGTTCACTTTAAAAAAACGGCGGGTAAAATCCTCTCCATTGTCTTTTATCTTCCAGAGCCAATCGGTGAATACGCCTGATTCTTCCAAATGGTTGGCACTGTAACCCGGCCAATAACTAAGCTGTGTGTTTAAGTCATTGTGAAAATCCCCACGCCAGGGAGGAGTCTGCCCGTTATCAGCGGTCCATACAGCTTGCAGACAAATAGGAGGAGCATCTTTCCGAGAAGCCGCACCGAACTTATACATTTCCAAATACCATTGGTTTTCCAAAACCGGATCGGGTAGATGAATCCGGCACTTCTCCCAGTATGCATTCCACCATCCGATATGTTCTTCTAATGCTGTATAAAAATCTTTTTCATATTCTTTCATAAAGTCGGCAGCCTGTACGGTCTCGCTATACCAAGTGCCTTGAGTAGTAATGCAGTAACTTCCCTCCAAAATCTGCGAAGTAGGGGTCTCCCATTTCAAAGCCACTTCATAACTTACCTTTCCGTAAGCTTTCTGACGGTAAACAATACTATTGTTACGCCTGTCCATTTTACCATTCTTATAGCCCAACCGGGTAAGTAAGTGAGTGCGAGGAGTACTGACCCTTTGTATACTCGAGCCGTTATCTTCAAAGCGGGGGGCTTGTAAATCGACGGAAAGTGTTATGGGTAAATTTTCAAACCGGAAATGACCGGTCTTATCGGTAGCACAAATAAAGAATCTGCCAATGGCTCCACACTCCCAAGTAATGGTACACACAGCTGTGTGTACGTCCAAATCCACCTTCTTTACTTTTCCCAAACCGGATATCGGGAATTCAATAGCTCCTACCGGAATTTTAGTGGGAGCACAATCTTTTCGGCTACGGTCATCGATTAAAGCACGAACTTTAGAAAGGTCTTTATTATGAATTACTTCATCACAGACAAACTGATAAGAATAAGTGGGAGAGTCGAATTCTTTAACAGGACGTAAATCCCACAAATCGGCCCGATCCAATGCCAAACGTAAGTTCCCGTCTCTCTCCCAAAGAAGATTTCCCATTATACCGTTTCCCAAAGGAATCGCTTCATCCCAGACAGTAGGAATAGTACTGAATTGCAATCCATGGGATTTCTGATCTTTTGCTTGGAGATGAATTATATTTAGCATATATATTCCCAGAAACAGAATAAAAAATTTCTTATTTTTCATGAATACAAGGTATTAATAAGATAATGTTGAGCAAAATTTAAATAGGTCTTATAAGGTTGATTGGGGGAATAAAAAAAGATTGATTGAAATATTTGCAACTTTAAGAATTCAATCAAAAAGTCACAAAATATTTCAATCAATCCAACTATACCACTTTACTTAATCAGTAATTTGACAGTCTCCTTGTCAGTTCTCAGAATATAACATCCGGCTTCTTCTACCGTAAACTGAATATTACCGTCAGATTCAAGTGTCTTGATGTTTCTTCCGGTCAAATCGTACAGATTCATTGTACCTGTTGCATTCAGTACGTATACGTCTTTTCCGACTGTGTATACTTTCAAGGCGCTATCTACCGTTTCCATTTCCACACCGGTCGCATTCTTGTCGATAAGTCTCAGATACAGAGGCATACCTTGAGCAAGGGTGAAATCGATCCGGGTTGTACCGTCACCCAATAAAGTTATGGTAACACCTTCCATCTCGTCTGCCAGTTTCCACTCACCGGTTACCACCAAGCTTGTAACGGTTTCGGTCTCGCTCCATTTCCAAACCGGATCATCCTTCGGACGCAAGTTAGGGTTACATACAGAAAGATGCAGAATCTTCTCATCGGCTTTGTACTGTTCCATCAGCAACATCTCGGAACCGGCAGCTTTCACATAACCGTAATTCAGATCGGAAGCAGCTTTGAACAGCGTATAAGCCATCACGTTTCTCGGTTTGTAGTTCAGCACATGCATATCGGCATTTTTTGCTTTCACCTCATACAACTCACCGCTGTTTACCTTGCTTTCGATGGCAGCCAGACCGGCGTCATCGACACCCGGAACCACTACAAATTCATACGATTTATCGGTGGTTTTGATTCCATGATTAATATAAGCCTTGGCAGCTGTCACTACGGCAGGATTGTCGAGATTCTCACCTGTCTCTTCCGGAGAACTCTGTTCACCGTGTTTGATAACAAGTTCATCATGTCCTTTCGGAATGACGTAACCGGTTCCTACCGGATTTACGATACGTACGCTTTCCGTAGAAGCCAATGTCTTCGGGGCACTGCCTGCAGCCATTTCCGCACCGTTGACCAGCAGCTGTTTCTGTACCGGACTATCCAGTGTCTGGAACAGGTTGGTGGCTGTAATCATATCATTGCCATACTCTCCGTTGGCAGAGATATCACTTCCCAAACTGATCAATAAGCCGTCAAATGCATAAACAGACTTTTTGAACTTCAGGTTGGTAGGTACAAACCGCTGGCTTCCCCAAGAATCGCCCTGGTCAAATTCCGCACCGAATATACCACAGTCTTTCCATGGCAAAGCACCGGCGAAGTTAGTGGTCAGAGAGTACTGATCAAAGCGGGAAGAAAGGTCTTTATTAGGCATCATCTCTTTCCAGGAAGTGTAATGAACGGTTGTCGCACCCGGAACCACGTTCCAGTCCCATCCACCGTTCTTACCGTTGGTTGGTACACCGGACAAACCTCTTTCACCATCATACATCACCTCCAAGCTACCGTGTGCCTGGTAACGTCCGTAACGGTTGGTCTTATCATAAATTTCACCGCCCCAGAACTTGGTAGTCGGGCAACGCATGGTAGCCACCCAATTGCCTTGGCGATAAATCCCCATCGGGCTATAATTGAACTGATAAAAACCCTCACCGTTAAAGGCAGGTACGCCTCCATATTTGTCGGTCATCGTGAAATAGTTGTATTGGGAAGCCAATTCCGTATCGATACCGGTGCCTTTCAATTCGCCACCTATTTCAATCAACTGATCCAATACACCGTATGCAGTCGGCACGCCTAAACCACTTAACAGAGGGTGACGTCCTGCCAAACTGTTGGCACACAAATGATCAGAACCTTTCGTTGCCATGAAGTACATGGAAACCACAGCCTTTTTCAGATGTTCGTATGACTCCAAATCCACTTGATAACAAGTACCTTTCAATGTATACAAAGCACCCACCCAAGTGGTATAAGCATACATATAACCGTTATAGTGTGTACTGTGATGGAATCCGGTACCGTCAGGTTTCAACACGTCGTTTCCACCAGGTACATACGAACAGAAGTTTTCAAGTAAAGCCTTGGTAGCTTTCGCACCTTTCACTGCCACAGCATCGTTCGGAATTTGTACAAAAGAAGTGATGATATTATTAATGCAATTGTATACATAGTCTGAACTCTGTCCCGGAACCACTGTCTCATATGGTGCATAAGCCTGATTAGCTTCCAATATCCAAAGAATAGCTTTACATATTTCTGTCTTTTGATCCTCGGTATAAGCATTCATGGCATCCAAGAAGCCGGCCGGTACATCGCGAACATCTCCGTATCTGCTCCAAGTAAATCCCTGAAAATGACAGAAAATACCCTGATCAATGATCAAATCAATCCACATCGGGAAAGCATCAACCACCCATGCAGGACTACCAGCAATATAAGCAGCAGCCAATGCTTCTACTTTCTTTGACAAGTCGGTCAAGAAAGTCGCATCCACATCCTTGGGAGCTACAATTTGTTTACCTTTTACTGTACCATCAGCATTACGAGTCATTTGCAGATCATCAATTTCTTTCTTGATTTGACGAACTAATCCGGCATTTGCAGTAGGAGTACGTTTGGTCGCATTACGGAGTTTTTCAACCCCTTCCAATTCTTCCGGAGTAGGTTCAACAATCGCTACTTCTTCACAGTAAGCATATTTGCCCAAAAGAGAAGCGTTGGCCTTATTTAAGAATTGTATATCTTTGGCAAGCATTTCCGGATATTGCCTGTTACCATCTACCGTACTGTTCAAGTTCATATTATCCAGATATACCTTTGCACCAGCAGCATTACCTTCCTTTATACTATAAGTAAAACGAACACGAACTGCCGTCTCATCACCGGTATTTTCATACTCGTTGTATCCACGACTGAATTCACGCCATCCCTTAAAATTCTGTAACAAAGTGGCTTTTTTCACACTTTCACCCTTGGCATTCAGAAAATCTACATATATCACATTACCGGTAACTGCCGGAGCATAAATATTAAAGAAAGCCGCATTACGTGAAGTCAATTTCATGCCATCACTTCCGAGCGGGAATTCTATCGTAGCATTATTTTCATTGACAGTCCATTCCAAACACTGTACACCACTAGTATAATGATCAGTAGAAAGAGCTAATTCACTACCTTTGGCTTCCCATCCGGTAGGAACAGATTGTTCTTCAAAATCATATTTTACAATAACCGGAATATCTTCGATATCACTTACCTTTACCCACTCTACATCATCGATCAAAATTTCAGAATCAGCCTTGTCATTGTAGAAACAGATCGCCATATTGGTACGTTCGGATTCAGTAGAAGTAAATACATTCTTGTTAAAAGTCATGTCATATTGCGAATCGGACACCTGTGTCACATCATATTCCACTTGATAAGTAGCCCATGTATCAGTTACCGAGAATCTTTCATATACACCACGCCATGCCTTATCCGGATCCGATGGTGCTCCATTGGCTTTCACAAAATAGCGATTGAGGAACCCTTCGTTCGCTTCATCCGTACAACGGGTATAAAGCCTTACTATACCGGCATTTGAACTTTTTGCTTTAAAAGACAAACGATAAATAGCTTTATCCAAAGTACCAGCAATACGTTGTGCCACTACGGTAGTATACCATGAAGCTGCATTACCCTCATAAGAAAGCACCTTACCTTGTGTAGCATCATCCTTGATTGAAACCTTGACATCGTTCTTTTCATATTCATCGCGGCACGCCGACCATATACCAGCTTCTGTTTTCCAAACCTTATCGGTAGGAGTAACATCTTCGGTAGTAGTCGCATCAAAGCCAGGATCTTTCACCAGATTTTCACCCGCCGGTTCTTCCGGCTCGTCCGTATCAGACAAATCTTTTATTAACGTCAGTTCCACGTCATCAATCAGAATAGTCGTTTCTGCTTTATTTCCCTGGAACATAATTACAAAATTCCTCAAATCAACATCAGTAGCTTCCTCTGTCTGATTCATTGTGAACTGATACATACTTGTGGCTACTTTGGTAAAGTCAAAATCCACAAAATACTGTTTCCATTCTGCAGTCAGAGACTGAGTATGATAGCTACCATAGAATTTACTATCCGGACCTGACGGCTTACCAGTTTCTCTTACAAAGAATCTATTTACTCCTTTATTGCTATTATCAGTTAGTTGGAAGAAAGTCTTAACCTGGCCTTCATCAACAGATTTTCCCCAGAAACTTAATCGATAGATACCTTTTTTAGCTTGTGTTTCTATGCGTTGAACAAAGAAAGTATTAAACCATGTATATGGTTTTCCGGTATATGATGCCACTTTTCCACGCTCGGTATCCTCTACAACAGCAAAAGAGACCGCTGCATCTTTGTCCTCATTTTTATCCGTTACCCATTTATTAAAAATATAAGGTACGGTCTTGAAAGAAAGAGAAAAATCCGCATCATCGAAACCTGACATTTTAATCAGATTCTCAGCAGTTGGTTCCGGTTCGTCCGGATCAGACAGATCTTTGATAAGCTCCAAAGTAAGATCGTCTACCAAATAAGTCTTCAAAGAAGTTCCTCCCTGCAATTTCAATACGACATTAGTCAAATCATCGGCAGTCGATTCTTCTGTATCTGTCCAAGGAATACTATAAAGTGATTTGGCAACCTGAGTAAAATTAAATTCCACTGAATACCGTTTCCATTCTGGTGTCAACGACTGATCATAAAAACCATAATAAGCTTTGGTTGCTTCATCTGCCAATTTCTCTTTGGCTACCATATATCGGCCTTGATCTACATTGCCGGCATCAGTTGTATTGAAGAATATTTTGATTTTAGCACCATCATCAGATTTAGCCCAGAACGTTAACCGGTAAATACCTTTCTTCATCTTACCTTCAATACGCTGGCCGACATAAGAAGTGTAATAAGATTTGGGACGTCCGTAGAAAGAAAGCACCTGACCACGTGTTTCATCGTTTACCAGTTCAATCTTCACAGCATTAGCGTCCTTATCGGCATTTGCATCATGATACATTAACCATTCATTAAACAACGACGATTCCTGTTTATAATCTCCCAAAGAAGAAATTTCCGTGAAATCAGATTTTTGGATCAGATTTTCACCGGTAGTGTCTACTGAGCGCACAGAAGCCCAGACAGCTTGTATCCCCCATAAGGCTGCGACACACAACACTACGCTTAAAAAAGTCTTTTTCATGTTTATTATTTTTTAAAGTTATAAAATAGAAATGTGCAAAATTTAGTTTTACGATCTTCCTTTTGCACATTCCTTTCATTAAGTTACCCTGTTCAAACCTTTACCTTATGAATTACCAAGCGCGGTCGTTTTGTTCAAAGCCACATTCTTGTGTTTCACGTGCCGGTAGAACAAAATGATAAAGCTTACGATTATCCGGTGTAATGCGGGCAGCATCCATTGCTTCTTTAACCCGATCATTAGCCGGACGTTCTACACCGAAAGCATCAGTATAACCATGATTCACTTCATATACCTTCTCATTACGTACCAGATAGAACCAACGTTTGAACTCAGCAAAGAATTCATATCCGTATTCATCAAATACTTTTTGTAAGAACTGTTCCTGAGTAAAACCATCCTCCGAAGTATAAGCATGATGAGTAGCTTTGTTTTTCGCTGCACGATAACGTACCCTATCCAAACATTTATAAGCCAATTGATTTGGAGTTCCGGTAGATTTACATTGTGCTTCAGCATACATCAACAATACTTCAGCAAAACGGTAAATCGGTGTAATACCAGCACTCTGAGCAGATCCCACACCACCGTAATCACGATATTTATTAATAGCCGGAGCCTTCATGATAGTACGGGTATAAGGTACATTCCGATTATTGATTCTAAAAGTAGTAACAAAATTGAAATCCTTACGTGCATCATCCGGATGGTTTTCATAGAATACCGGGTCGGCTGTATAGTCAGACCAACCACTTTCTTCCTGAATGAAGTATGACTTTCCATAATTGCTGGCCAATTGTTCCTTGGAATGGTTCAAAGCAAACATATGCTCGGTACGGTCACTTTTATTACCTTCCGTCCACAAATCCCCATAATTTTCCATCAAGTCATATCCACTGTTCAGGATGATATCCTCACAAATTCTGGCAGCATCAGCATATTTACCAGTCTGTTTTAACGGCCAACCAGCCATGGTCATATATACATCAGCCAAACAAGCCTTGGCAGCCCAAGCACCTACCCGTGAATTATTGTCGGCACGAGAATAAGCAGGTAGATTAGTAGCTGCATATTCCAAATCAGGAATAATTATCTTCGCATAAATCTCTTCCGTCTTGTTACGCGTAATCGTAGTAGAACCGTTCAGGTCGGTCGCACACTTAGAATCAATAAAACAAGGTACATCACCAAACCAACGCACCAGATTGAAATAAGCAAACGCCCGCATAAAACGGCATTCGGCTATATACTGAGCCTTAGTCGTTTCACCTATGGTAGTACTGCCTTCAAAAGTCTCCATCCACAAGTTGGCAGCCTGAGCCAATCCATACATATTACTCCACATGGTTTGGGAATCACCGTCCTGATTACCGACAGTAATGTCCATTTGATCAAAATTAGTATGGCGTTTAGTCAAATTACCCGTACCTATGTCATCTGCACCTAGTCCCATAATAACAGTACGGCAGTTATACTCATAATTACCTCCCCACAACTCTCTATACAAGCCATCGAGCATACCTAAACTGTTCTTTTCATTCGTCTCTATATTCTCAGGTGACATAAAACTTAAAGGCTCCTGCACCAACTCCACACACGATGTACCCAACACGCTACACAGAGCTAATGTGATCACTATATTTTTTTTCATAACTACAAATCTCCTTTTCTGTTAGAACGCTAAATTCAAACCTAATAAATAATTACGCCCATTAGGATAATACCCATAATCGATACCCGGTGTCAACGGACTCTTCAAAGCAACCTCCGGATCCAATCCCGAATAACCGCTGATCAAGAATGGATTCTGCAGGGAGAGATAAACCCTCAAGTTACTGATACGCATTCTTTGAGTAAGATTCTTAGGTAAAGTATAGCCCAATGTGATGTTTTTAATTTTCACATAACTTCCGTTTTCTACAAATTCACTGGACGGAGTCAAACCATTAGTCTGGGGTACAAAACCCGGTACACCTGTATTCACATCATTTTCCGGAGTCCATCGATTCAATAATTCCGGATTCGGACTAATCATAAGATTACCGCCATTATCCATCAAACGTATCTCATGGGTCTTATTATAAATGTCAAAACCGTGTACACCCGAAATCAAAAAACTAAAATCAAAATCTTTGTATCTGAAGGAGTTGTTCCATCCCCACTGGAAACGCGGTTGTCCATTTCCTATCACAGTCTGATCTGCTTCCGTAATAGCATCATCACCGGTTAAATCTTTAAAACGATAAGTACCCGGTTTTGCATTCATGGTTGCGGGTGCTTTGGCAGCCTCTTCGGTAGTCCATACTCCTTCGCACACATATCCATAAAGAACACCAACCCTACGACCTTCATAGTAACGATAGTGCCCAGCTTCATATCCTGACAAAGTAATATAATCATTCTCACTAGCCAACTCTTTTATAATAGCCTGGTTCTGAGAAAGCGTTAGAGTAGTATTCCAACTGAATTCATTTCCAACTACCGGATCAGCACCGATAGCGATTTCATATCCTTTGTTCAGCATCGAACCTGCATTTCTCAAACGGCTGGAAAAATTTGTATAGAGCGGTGCATTTACATCCAACAACATATCATGAGTTTTTTTATGATATAAATCCAATGTAGCTGTCAAGCGATTGTTAAAAAAGCCCATATCAAATCCCAAATTCCATTGTTCGGTACGTTCCCATTTCAAATCAGGCTGTCCTAAACGAGACACAGCGAAGGAAACGCTTCCATCGGGCAAAAAGCTAGGATCAACTTGCGTATATTCAGAGTATGCAGCTACACCACTGTTACCAACCTGCCCGTATCCAAGACGCAGTTTCAACTGACTTAAAAAGTCTACATTCTGCAAAAAGTTCTCCTGTTTAACATTCCAAGCCAATGCCAGTGACGGGAATTGCTCCCACTTGTTACCGGAAGCCAATACAGACGATGCGTCATAACGCCAGGAAGCTGTAAGCATATACCGATCCATAAATACATAATTCACACGAGCCAAGGCAGCCATAGATGAAGTTTTCTGATGATTTCCCGGTACACTGGTAATCGCTTTAGCAAAACCCGTGTTATTATGACCGATATTAACAGAATACAAGTCACTCACATTGACTTTCTGCTGCATATTATTACTGTGACTCTGCTCAAACACCAATGTGGCATTGATACGATGATTCTTATTGAATTCTTTTATATAAGTAAGAATATTCTGATTATTCCAACTATAAGTGGGTTGAAAGTTAGTAGAGGCAGATGTCTTACCATTACCGGCCCATACAGCATATGATTTTTCATTATTGGTACTTCCACTCCATTTACTTCCGAAAATGACACTCTGATTCATACGGAAAGACAATCCATCCCACAATTTCACATCTACATAACCTTGCAAACGGGATGTATAGCTATATCCATCGGAAATGACCTCATTAACCATACCCATAGGGTTATAACGCGCTTGACCGGTGATATCAAAATTATTATAGTTTCCTTCTTCATCAGTCGGCAGAATAGTATTCGCCATCGTCATTCCTTCTGCCAATACCCCCCGATATTGGGAGAAACGTCCGCCATTACTCTTGGAATAATTACCCCAAAAATTGAATCCGGCTTTCAACCACGAACGAATTTCCGAATCCACTTTCAAACGATAGTTAAAATTCTGAGCATCCGTTTTGTTAGCAATACCATCGTTATAATTAAAACGGGTAGAGAACAAGAACTTGGTTTTTTCACTACCACCGGAAACAGAGAGTGCATGATTGTGCTCTATGGCTACATCACGAAAGATATGTCCCATATAATCAAAACCTCCGCCATTATAGAAACCGGCCACTTCTTCCGGAGTGTAAAACTGTCTGGGTTCTGCATAATATTCTTTTCCATAGTCATTGGCAAGGTCAGCAAATTCTCCGGGAGACAGCATGTCAGGCAAATCATAAGGGGTCTTAAAATTAACATATCCGCTATATTCTACTCGAACTTTACCGGCCTCCGGATTTCTAGTCGTAACCAAAATCACACCGTTGGCAGCCGAAGCACCATAAATAGCTGTGGCAGAAGCATCTTTCAACACTTCAATACTGGCAATATCCGATGCATTCAAAGATGCCAAACTACCACCGATCATGCCATCGATAACCACTACCGGACCACCATCGGCCTTAAGGGAATTCATACCACGAATACGCATAGTAGCTCCCGACCCCGGTGCTCCACTTCCCGATACGACACTCATACCAGCGATACGTCCCTCCAATGCATGAGAAATATCCGATACCGGCATACTCTTCAATAAATCATCGGTCTTGATAGAGGTTACCGCACCGGTCAAATCGGATTTACGCTGCACACCGTATCCTACCACAACAACTTCTTCCAATGCTTGTGTATCCTCTTTTAAAGTAACCGTAAGTGAAGTTTGTCCGTTCACTTTTACCTGCAATGTTTTATAACCAATGTACGACACTTCTAAAGAAGCCTTCGGATCTACATTAGACAAAAGGAAATTACCGTCCAAGTCTGTTATAGTACCAATGGTAGTACCCGTAACCAGTACTGACGCTCCGATAACACTCTCACCGGCAGTATCCACTACCCTACCTTTTACTGTTATCGAGGATTGTGCCCAGCTCGAAAGAGCAAAACAGAGTAATCCTACGAAAAACAAACAAGAAAATTTGAAATTTTTCATATATTAAATATAAAATTAAATTAAAGACAGAGAAAGGAAACACAAATTAACACTACTGATTCCTTTCTCTATTATCTCTTCACTCAATATCACTCGTTAATCAATACCTTGGCTGTTTCCACACCCGATGCAGTAACAATCTGTACGACATACAAACCATTCTGCAAAGCAATTTCATTATTGCCTTCCTGCAAAACAGCGTTAGCCACAACAGTACCGGCAACTGTATAAACGGTCAAATCAGCGCTTTCAGCAGTGACATTTACAGTTAGCTTATTACCATAAACCCATACTTGACAAGAAGTCTCAGCGTCAATTCTACCGAATCCGGTACCCAGATCACCTTGATAAGCCCCCATATTCACCTTGCCGGCTTCTTTCACAAAATCGTTACCAGCCAAATCTGTCTGCAAGTTAGCTTCAATCCAATCTGGTAATACAGCCATTGCCTCAAAGTCATGTTGTCCGGCACCGATACAAACAGAACCTGCTTGCAAACTGAAGTCGGCAGCTGCAAGCTCTGCACGTTGCGCGTCATCGGCAGCTACACCAACAAAAGAAGTCGGTTTCTTAAATGTTTCAGCAGCCGTAGTCGTAATGCAATCTCCGCTCACATCATCATTATCTCCATCCACAGCCGTAAATTCCACATAACTTACATAATCTGCCGCATCTACACAGAAAATATCCTTACCTTGATGAGTAGCCGTATTGCCCAATACAATGCAATTTCCCAACTCAGCATAGCTTCCCTCAGCTACATAGATAGAACCTACATTATTGGCAAAAGTCGAGTTTCCAACCCATGTTGACATACCTTGATACATTAACAAAGCAGTAGAAGAGTTATTCACAAGTAAACAATTTACCATACGGAAATTATTGTTCAAAGACACAATAGCAGTTTTCCAGTTAGAACCGGTAGCCGCATCACATGTTACCGAGTTATTACGGATAACATTTCTTACAAAATCAGCACTTGTATATGCCTGGCAAGAAATAACATTCACTTCAGACACATTATTTTCAAACAAATTATCGGAAACAATTACTTTTCTATCAGCGGTGTAAGTACCTTCCGTGCTTGCAGGCCATTGAGAATTGACACTCAAACAAGAATAAGTATTATCACGGAACACACATCCGGCTACCTTTGTAGTCTGTGCTGCATAAGTATCACCAGCAGCAGTTGCTGTATTATAAATACTAAGGCACTGAATACTATTCTTTTCGAATACACAATTGAGGATCGTATTAGCTACAGCCGAAGCCTTTCCACACTCACGTCCTTGCAATGCACAAGCACCCGTTTGCTTGCTTTCATTAAAAGCCGAGTTTCCAGCAAAATAACAATCACGTACAATCGAGTTCTCTTCTACATAAAGAGCCTTTCCACCTATTTTATTATTAATATAACGACAATTTTGGATAACAAAGTTATTATTAAAGTAACTGATCTTATCATTAGTCGTACCATGACCGCTTACCGTCAAACCATCAATGTAAGTCGTTTCGGTTCTATCAAATCCTTTATTTACATCCGTCAAACGATAATCACCACCATTTCCAGTCAAAACCGTTTCATTAACAAATGACCAAGGTTTTGAGGCATCTTCAAGTACACGTTGGTTTATAGCCGTTTCTGTACCGGCAAAACCTCCATATATATCTACATAATCAGCCAAAACCAATGTTTCATTAATCACATAGGTACCTTTAGCCATCCAAATTTCATCTCCTGCAACAACCTTTGTCATAGCCGTAGTCAAATTATCCACAGCTTTATCCCATGAACTACCGTCATTACCGACACTTCCAGTAGAAGTTACATATACAACCTTCGCGTTTATACTCAAAACAAACGCTAAACAAAGTAATAGTAATAGATTTCTTTTCATAACAAATTAGTTTTCGTTAATAATAAATTTCATGCTCCAAAAATACAATAGTCAAACATAACCGACACCTATTTCTGTCCAACAAATGTGCAAATTCGTACATATAGATATATTTTCCCGTAAGGGGATTTATTTGTACATAATATATACGATTAAAACATTCACTGTATTCCAAACGCCCTATCTTTGCAACATAGAAAAGGACATTTTTCTACCTTAATCACTCTATAAAATCCCCCATGAGACGGTATTTCATTGATGAAATACCGTCTCTGTTTAAAATCCGGAATATACTTTTCATTTTCTTTCGTAAGGCTCCATATATACTCATGGAGCCAAAATAAATCCTCCAGTCGAAGTAATTCGCTTCACCCTTTTTACTCTATCATCGGTAATAAAAGGTAAAAGCACTCCCCGTTTTGCTATGTACCATGCTTGTGCCCTATAAGAAGCGTGCTCATGATTCGCAAGAACGGTATTCATGGCGCATAAGAACCGTGCCGACCGGTGGTTCACCTTGCATCTACGATGAATAAATACTTTGAGTGAAAAAGGTGACGGCTGTGAAGGGGATTAAAACATACTGAATCCAGACAGTTTTTCAGAATAATCCCAATTCATAAAAAAGACAATTTCCGACTTATTAACTGTCATTCTGCAAACCCAGTTACACTAAGTTATATTTTCATCTTTACCAAAGGAAAGGTATAATAATACATATTTCGCCTTTCCCTATTTCCCAAAAGGGAAAGAGTATCACACTTTTCTGATTAAAAAAATTGAATATTTACTACTATGCTATTAAGTCAAGCCTATTTCAATTACAAAAGTAAAAATAGATAAATTTCAATAATTCGTGTATTATTCAAAATTGGTATACTTCTATACGAAATTAAAAGCTACCATATTCATTACCAAAACTCTATCCTTATTATAAATCAGAATGTAACATTCACACTTTTAATGAATGAGACCAAAGGAAATACCCCTAAAGAATCACTCATATTCAAATCCTTGGGAGTAGGAGGAATAAATTCAGCATCCGTTCCTTTTATATCCACTCCATCTGCCGTCAATGTCACAATGGCATATAATGCTTTATCATAAGTCATGGAATATTTCAAAAGGGGATATTTCTGATTAATTTCTTTCGGATAACGCTTTTCTGTCTGTGTAGGCTCACCCACCCATACATAAGATGCACTATTGATTTGCATGTATGTAATGCCATTGATTTCTTTGGTATAGTTACTATGATTGTGTCCGCCAAAAGCCAATACCACTTTCTTAAAACCGACACGTTTATTCTCTTCTTCCAAAATTTGCCTCACTTCATAACCGTTATTCATGGCCTGCTCAATACTTTGATGAGAAAAGAGCACACATTTCTTATCTGTTGCAGCTAAATCGTTCTTCAACCATTCCATTTGTTCCGGATCAACGAAAGCACGCTTTTTCATATCCACATAATAATTGGCCTTGGCATAATGCGTAAACCTCCTACCGTCATAGAGATTATTACCATCCAAAACAATAAAATGAAAATCTCCTTTATCAAAAGAATAATAACGTCCGGACATTCCCATACCATTTACATATTCTTCAGGAGTGTATTTATCCATATCATGATTCCCAATGACATGATACTTGTCTCCTCCAAAACTATTCCATAAATCCCGATAAATTTGACTGGCACTATCCAATCGGCAAAAATCCCCCAACTCAATTATAAAATCCACATTCTCACTTTTAGCAGCTTTTATAAAAGAAGCCACACGTTCTTTACCATCCGGAACGTCAGGTGCATGAAAATCGGATGCAATAGCAAATCTCAAGGTTTTCTTCTGCCCTGTACAAGAACAAAAACACACGACAAACACTGTTACAAAAATAACCTTAAAAATAAAATCATTTTTTTTATTCATAACATATAATATTAGTTCAAAATCCATTAAAAAACTCTATTCTTCACATATTTATCAATATATTCTTATCCGTTCTACCTGTACCTTTGTAATCTTCACAAACCCAATTTCACTTCTTAAACTTTCCACCCCAAATTCATCCATATACCACCCAATGAATACATACCACAACACAGGTTCGATATAAAACTTAAAAATTGCAAATTACCCGTCATAAGCAAAATTAAGGTCAATGGCGGGTTTCTTTTCAAAGAAACAATATACAACTATAGCCAACAATGAATTGACAATAAAATTATTTAACAAACAATGTCTTAAATGTTCAATCTGTACAATATTCTTCAACCCGTCATTGACAGTTTCAATCAAGGATCTTTCTCCAAGCAGTATTAAATCTTTATTTAGAAAAAAACAAGTTAACTATTCCTTGTACCTTATCTCCTTTATGAAATGTTTTATATCCTTTCTTCGCATGTGATACCAGAAAATTTCCCTTACCCGCATTATTATAATCGGCCACCAACAAATAAATCAAATTTTTATCGACCCACGTACGGATATGTTGTGTCCCATCCGACTCTACCCGAAGAATTCCTCCGTCTGTACTTTTCAAAACAGCTTCATAAATATTTTCTTTTGTAGATCGGAATATATTTGATCCGGCCGCTGTCTGGTCAAACGCCCAAGGTACAGAAGGCAAACTGGAAGGACCGGCTAACCCGGATATCGGTAAACTCGAATCGAAAGCTTTTACATTTCCTTCCAATGCCCCGATATGGTCTTCGGGATAAACGTTCCAATATCCTTTCCGTTTCCAGCTCAACTCTGTAAAAGAGGCAGGTAATGCAAAGACCAAACCGACCTGTCTGGGATGAAGTTCCTGAAGTATCGTAAAATCATAACTAACCGTCAATTTTCCATCAGCACCCATCCGGTATTCCAAGGTTCCCTGAGCTTCCTTATAAGTTCCTGTAACTCTTACCTTAATTTCTTTGTCTAAAGCGACATAAGATATAGATTGTGCTACCCAGTTTTCGCAAATAGGATTGAAAGGTATAAAATTCTGATTCTTTCCTGTCATCTGTATGCCTTCTCCCTCTCCGTTCAACGGAAGTAACATCAATGCCGGTACCCGGCATAGAATGTCCTTTTCATCAGAGCGAACCGATAACTTTCCGTCACGACGGCTCACAGAAAACAAGCCACTTTTTGTCCGGATATCAATGCTTTCCTCTTTTTCTTCACAAACCAGTTTCCCTTTAACTGGTTTTGCCGCAAAATCCACCTTTTCCGGCAAAACACGGAAACGATACTGATCAACAACAAATCCATGAACCCCGGTTATTGACAAATCCAGCATTTCAATACGTCTCAAAGATTCCGGCAGCTGTATTTCAACCGTACCGGCAGAGCGGGGAGCAATATCCGTAATCACCGTTCCCGTCTCCTTTCCGGCTTTCCACTCCAATTTACATTCAGACAAACTACTGAAATTATATCTGTTCTCAACCCGAAAACGTACTTTTCCATCCGGGGACATATTCCCTTCCTGTACTACCTTTACCGGACTAAAAGCTTTTTTCATTCCCCAGTACTCCGGTTTTTCACGACGCCAACCATCGACAGGACCCCATGTACCGTAACCAACGGCCTTTCCTCCCGGTAAGAAAAAAGTGTCATCGATACCGGCCCAAATAGCTCCGCCCAATACTCCTTGGCTATGATACATACGATCCCACATCTCATCCAGCAGGATTCCCCACATATCGCGTAATCCCGGGTCGGCAGCCAACTCCAAACGATTATACGCATTTAAATGACAAAACTCATCAAACACGACAGGCCGTTTACTATCGCGATACACATCCGGACCAGATGGTCCCGGATAGTGATGATTGGTCACTTCCAGCATTCCTCCATCGGCATCCGGCTTCCATTGACTGAATATACGCGGACGTGTCGGATCAAGCTGTCTGACTACCTCAGAAGCACGTTGAAAATACTCGGTAAACAATTTCGATTCATTTCCCATTGACCACATAATGACAGAAGGATGGCTCCGATTGAGGTTCACCATCTCAACATGCTGATTTACCAAGACTATTTCGTGCTTCTCTTCAGGCACTTCTGTTTCATGCGCCCAACAAAACGGGGCTTCCACCTCAACAAACATTCCCAATTCATCACACGCTTCCAATAAAGCTTCATCAGGCGGGTAATGAGAAGTCCGTATATAATTGACATTGCCACATCGGAACAACTCTACGTCCTTTTTCCAGATATCTCCGTTCAACGAACGTCCTCGAAGCGGCATCACTTCATGCCGGCAAACTCCCCGCAATTTCACCGGCATATTATTTATGAACATCTGATTTCCACGAATTTCTATCTGCCTAAAACCGACACGGCGGGCTGTAGTATACAATACATCCCGGTTCTCTTTCAACTGGCAAGTCAGCGTATAAAGATAAGGGTGCTCAGAATCCCACTTGACAGGACGAGGTATATCAAAATTTATAGTTTGCTTTTCAGTCACCCCCGACAGCAATTTACGCAATGAATGTACCGGTGATTTTAGAGGGACTTGATTCCCCTCAGCATCCGTTAATGTAAAATGCAAAGAAAGATTACCCGTTTCCGATTCAGACTCATTCGCTATGGCAATCTCAGCAGTCAAAGTAGCATCCGTATAAAGTGTATCAAACGATGTGGAGGTGTGGAACATCGCTAAATTAACTTCCGGTAAGGCAAACAAATATAAATCTCTGGTAATTCCTCCCAAAGGATGAACCGCATAACGGGATCCATTGGATGTGGAATCCGCTAAACTTTCCGATGCCACGGATACAGCAATCCAATTCTCTTCTCCATAATAAATCAATGCTGTTACATCTAATTCAAATGCCGTGAATCCCCCTAAATGACTTCCCGCTTCTTTACCATTGATATAAACACGACTATCGCTGTAAATCCCATTACAACGCAATTTGATCCGTTTGCCTTTCCATGAGCCCGGAACTGTAAAAGTCCGATAATATCCCGCTGCTTTTCCTTTCTCTACATTAAACCCTTGCATCACCCATTCCCCGGGAACCTCAATCGTTTCCCAACCGGAGATCCGTTCTTTTCTCCAGAAATCTTTCTCCGGTGAGGCATGAAACAACCATTGTCCATTTAAAGAGACCTGCTGCCTCTCCATATTATCAGGTAAAGGCGACAAACGTGGAACAAATACCTCCTGAGCTTGACCACGTGAATATAACATTAAAAATATGATCCAAATCAGATAAAAATACTTTTTCATATCCAAACTATTTATTTACAAAATCATTGTTATTCTATTACTACTTAAAAAGACATTTCAGTTGTTTATCATAAAAGCAAAGATAGCATATAGCAAGAAAGAAAAGAAAGGTCAATCTCAATGGAACGTATGCAAACAGGGTCAGATATGAGGAATAAATGTACAAAACGGACATCTTTACTTTGTTATTTCACGAGGAGAGACACCTATCTGCTGTTTAAAAATACGCGAGAAATATTGTGGTGACCGGAATCCGCACAAATAACTCACCTCTTTCACTGACATCTCTGTGTTTCTTAATAATTCGACAGCTTTATTAATACGCATTTGATTAAGGTAATCCAAAGGTGACAAATTGAGATATTGAGAAAACAATCTCCGAAGATAACGCTCGCTAATACCGGCACGTTCCGCAACATCATGCACTGTAATCTCCAACTGATAATTAAGACGAATATAAGCGATTGCCCTTTTTAATGAATCATTTGTACAGATAGGCAAGTAACTCTCATCCATATAACGATATATTAAAACAAGTAACTCCGCATAATACATCACAACCAAATATTGATAATACCGGTTCTTGAGTTCCAATTCATTTACGATACGTTGCACCACACGCATAATGCATACATTGTTCACAATCTTAATTATCCTGTTTTCCTCAGAAAACAAAGTAACAGGCATGGAAGTAACTGTTCCATCCTCCGGCTTAAAATGAAAATAAGAAAAAATTTCCGGTAAGAATTCGAGCTGCATCAAGGTTGTCCCTTCAGAACCGGCTTCAAACAGATGATTGTTACCGGAAGTGATAATCATAATCTCCCCTTCGCGAAAAGTGACGCTTTCATCGTCCAAATGAAGGATACAGTTTCCCTTTTTAACATAATTAATCTCGATACGTAAATGTTTGTGCGGTCCATAAGTTTCAAACGGACAAAAAGAGACTAAACGAAAAACATCAGCCAATCGTTTACTTTTAAGGTTTTCTGTTATATTTTCCAATAATCCCCAAAGAGTCTGTTCAGTTGACTTATTCACGTTTCTCAATACTTAAAAAGGTTACTTTTAACAGACAAATTTACTATTTCTTCTCCAAAATCCACATAATTTCCATCTTATTTCATTTTGATTTTATAAAGAATGCAATAAAAGCCCTCTTTCTGATTATAAAATAAATAAACGGCATAAAACTACTTCCGGATGTATTCATTCCATTTTTCGTGAATCTATGCCGTTTACCATCAATGACCGGTAAATTTCACACAATCATCTTATTTCCAGCGTTTCACATCAGATCCATATTATTAGAATTTATCCGTCATGAAACGCCATGTAATCTTCCCGATAGAATTCGGTTTCCTTTTCTCGGCTTTTGAAATATATCCCTTAGGTTTTCCGTTTCTATCATGCGACACTCTGATCTCTCTCCACGAGTACATTCCTTTCTCATAATCAAACGTCTCTCCATCATCGTCATACAGACGGGATACACCATCCGCTTTACCATAATGACGGATTTCCAGACTTATCTTTTCGCCTGGTTTCGGCGCATGAAGCCTTGGCTCCATCATCGGAATAATCGCCCCGTCTTTTACATACACAGGAATACGGTCCAATCCCGGTGTAACAGTAATCGTCTCTCCGTTACCCACGTATGCACCGGTATAAAAATCATACCAATTTCCTGTCGGAAGGACAACTTTACGTTCTGTCTGTCCGGCAAATAACGGAGCAACCAACAAATATTCACCTGCCATATACTGGTCTTTTATCTCTTTGGTTACCGCCTCGAGATATGGATTATTTTCCAAACTTTTCTCTTTCAGTTCAGAGGTTATCACCCCGTCTAAAGTAAATCCAGGTTCTAAACTCATACCCCGAAAAGGAGGTATACCATCAAAATGATACCGGGCAAACTCCGTATACCAATAAGGCATCATCTGCATACGAAGCAGCGCATACTCTTTCACTTGCCCAGCAACTTCCGGAAATGCCCAAGGCTTCGTATCACTGTTCCATGAATCAATCATTGCCATCGGTGAAAATACAACCGTTTGAAAACGGCGCAACCATTCTTCCGCAGAATGAGAACTACGTACTTCCGGAGTCCACAACACACCGCAATAACCAGAGTTAATCAATGCCGTTATAAAATCAGAATGGTTATAATAATCATTATACAACACATAAGGAAAAGAATTTGCTCCGGCATTGGATGCACGTACCAATCCATAAGTACGTTTATTATACTTTCTAAAAAGTTCGTTTGTTATACGTTGTGCCAACACTCCATACGTTTGTCTCATTTGTTCAGCCGAAATTCCCGAAGGAAAAGTTGCTACATCCGGCCAAATCCAACGGTCAAATCCATCCACTTCATCTATTTTATATCCGCTGACTCCTATACTGACATGTTCTTTTATCAGTTTGTCCTGAAATAACCGTTTTGCCTTGTCATTTGCCAAATCCGGCACAATACCATTCCATACTGTATGAGAACCGCTAACCGAATACATATCTTTGTATAATTTTGAATCGGGTGAAATATAAGGATTAGTCCATAAATTGACACGGATACCCTTATCTATAAGCCTTTTTACAAAACCAACCGGATCGGGATAACGTACAGAATCCCATTCCAAAGTACACGGATAAGCTTTGCTTTGCCAACCGGGTTCCAAACCAATAAAATCAAGCGGATAACCATGACGTTCGAACTCCTCCACTTCGTTCTCTACTTGTCTCGATGTATAAAGGGTCGGCGTACGTTGTGTAAATCCCAATCCCCAACGAGGAGGTAAAGTACCGCCACCACATAAAAGGTTATAACGTCTGATCACATCCATGGGGGTAGGACCTGCAAACAAATAAATTTCGGCACCGGAAGCAGGTACCAAAATGGAAACTGCATCCGAATAAGGTTGTGCAGTCCAAGTTTTATCCGTATTACGGTCTTTTGCTTTCTCTGCATTGGGGCTGTCTTTTTTAATACCATTCCCTGCATAAACGGTTAAATAACGGGCCGAATTCACCAAAATACCGTATCCTTGGCTGGATATGTAAAACGGAACCGGAGCATGTGTGCGTCCATTATCTGTACCACCATAATGATCCACATGTAAATTTAAAATCTTACCCCGTTGATGTACTGTTTGAAAATTAAGTCCAAAACCATATAATTGCTCCTTGGGTTGTAAAGGAATATACAAAACAGTTCTTCCATCTTGCACGTTCCCTCCTATTCCAAAAGCCAATGCAGGCAGTGTCATTTCCGGTAACCGATTAAAGCCATCCAATTTCGGAGCAACACCTGCCGCTTTCAATAAAGAATAATTTTCAGGGGTTCCCACCACTCCTTTCCATACACCGGGAACCACCTGCTCCCAACTGATTTGTGCAATAAGTTGTATCTCTATCCCCAAAAGCAGCATAACAATCATCACACACTTCTTCATGATCATACATTTCTTCATGATAACACAAACTTTATTTTTTATTCAACTCAATTAAATAAGACTCATCTTTACGGGTTTTAAAACAAATCTTATCTACTCCTTCAATTCGATATTTTATAATATTTCCTTTAGTATCAGTCACAGTCACTTTCTCAAATCCCGGATAACTTATAACACAAGGATTTCCTTTCCGAGAATTAATACTTATTCTTTTCAATTGTTCTTCTTCCCAAGAGACGGATACCTCAAAATTCCCCCGGGCTACCAAACCGCTATATTTTCCTGATTTCCAAGCTTTCGGTAACGCCGGCAATGGGAAAATAGTTCCATCATGGCTTTGCAACAACATCTCCGCTATACCAGCCGTACTACCCAAATTCGCCTCAATTTGATAAGGAGAGCGCAAAACTGCAATACAGTTGGTCCACAAATTATCCAATACAGACGTTTTCAACAAATCCTGCAATATTTGATGGGCATGATTCCCGTCTTTGAGACGTGCCCATAAATTCAACTTATGGGCCAGTGACCAACCCGTAAAATTATCACCCCGCAAATCCAATGTTGTCTTAGCTGCTTTCAACCACTCAGGGGTATTACTGTTAATTATCGTACCGGGATATAACCCGATCAAATTGGATATATGACGATGATTCTTTTCCAAGACAATATCATCATAATATTCCTCCTCACGATATTCCTTTATCTGACCGGACTTGCCTACAAGTACCGGATCCAAATACTTAACTTGCTTTTTAAGTTTACTCAAAAGCGGATCTTTATCCTTCAATATTTTGGCTGAAGCCAAAACATCTGCATAGTTTTCATAAATCATCTGCTGATCAAATGCACAACCTAATGAAGGATAAGGCTTTCCGGTAATTTTGCTAAACTGTTCGGGAGAAGAAGAAGGATAAGCCAAAACATACCCCAATGTATCACAGACCGTTTTATTAAGAAAACGTGCCATACCCAATAAGGCCGGATATGAAACTTCTTTCAGAATATCGATATCGGAAGTAAACGCATAATAATCCCAAAACAATTTGGAAGTAAGACCACCAGTTCCCGGTCCTGAATGTCCACCCGGTGCTCCGATAAAAAAAGCACCTGCCCCAGCTCCGACAATCCAGCCATTCCCTCCTTTTTCCGGCGAATAAGCTTCGGGATGATATTTTTTAATATAAGTTGATGCCACCTGCTCAGCCGTTTCCCGATAAGCCTTATAATAATCAACGTAACTTTCAAACAATTCGGCCAAATTGGTATTAAAAACAGGCCAGTAATTCATCTGTATATTGATATTATGAGTATAATTACCATTCCAGGGAGCTACCTCATATTGGTTCCACCCCCCCTGCAAAGTAGGTGGAAGGGTTCCTTTCCGAGAGGTGCTGATCAATAAGTAACGGCCATACTGAAACAACAGCTCTTCCAGATAATTGCTCTGTTTTCCCTTTTTGTAATCAGCCAATAAGCGGTCAGTCGTTACCTGTGGCAACTCTTCACCCAAATCAAGGCAAACCCGGTCGAAAAAAGATTTATAATCGGAAAGGTGATTTTCCAACAATTCTTTATATCCCTTATCCTCTGCTTTCTTCAACGTTTTCACGATCTGCTCATGCGGTTCTATACCATTAATCAATTTCTTCGCAGGAGGATTGGAAAAAACAGCATGGTCCAATCGGTAATTCGTTCCTAACGTAAACAAAACCAACGCCGAATCTGCGCGTTCAACACGAATCATTCCATTACCGCCATCAGAGTCATTGTATGAGTTCAGCCTCCCTCCATAGGGAATCACTTTTATAGCTCCTTCATAAATCATGCGTAAATACTCTGTTTCTCCACGCAACGTTATTCCGTTTCCTTCCGTACAGACCTTCCCGCTACGCCCGTTGTTACTGAAACGGGTTTGTGTCGGCCCGCTCAAATAACCTATAGTTACAGAATCGGTACGCTGAAGCGCTCCAAAAGGAACCAAATAAGGTATCCGGGCACGGACATTAAAAGTCAACTTTCCCGGTTGGTTGGCAGTCAACCTGACAACCAACACATTATCCGGATAGCTCGCAAAATATTCCCGTTTATAAGTAACGCCATCATGCTCATAACTTACCCTGCAAATTCCCTCATTGAGCGTCAGACTCCGTTCGTACCGGGAATATGTGGTATGAAAAAAGTCCAGATACAAATCAGCAAAAGCCGTCTGTGTCTCTGCTCCCCACAATCCCTTTATATGCAAGGTCTTGTCGGTGATCTGTATTCTTTCAGTATCCATACGCCCAAAGACGGATGCTCCCATATACCCATTTCCGATAGGTAAAGAGGAATTCTCCCAGTCAAGGTCAATAGGACGGTCACTTTCATTCGGACGAAAAACCGCCCCATTGTTCGGGGCTGGTGAATCATACCATAGTTTATAAATCTTTCGATGAAAATCAACCGACCGGTCTCCAGCCATTGCCAAAACCGGCAGTAAACAAAATAAAACGACTATTAAAATTCTTACTTTCATACTTTACTTGAAACTAATTTCTAATTCTATTTTCGCAATACCACATCAAAACCGGCTGCATTCCGACAACTAAAACGTAATACAGTCTGTTTCTTATCAGCAGAAACAAGCTTGCAATAAGGTGTTTCAGTTACTTTCCACTGCCCTTTCAACGTAATGGTAACAGGAATTTCAGCACTTTCATTATTAATCCAAGGACGGGAGTAAATACTGCGTTCGATACGTTTTCCCTGTTCGTCGTATATATCATCTGAAGGACCGCGATATAGTGCCAAGTCCGGTTGACATACAGTAAGTATTACTTCTTCTTTATTTTCACGCAACATAACGAGACAGGAAGTATCGACCTTTTGTACGAGGCCTTTCGGAAGTACATCCGGAGTTTCAAACAAGATATAGGAAGTAGTATTACTCTTCAGATCACGTACGATATGGGCATTACGGTCTTTCTGCAATACCTTATAAGATGGTTTTTTAATAAATGCTTCCATTACCGCCTGGTCGGTTTGAGGAAGAACGGCATATTCATAGGATGCTCCCTTAGGGGCTTTACCATGGTCTACTGTCAATGTAACCCAGTCATCGGAGTTTTCTTTACCAGTATTCTGCATACGGGAATATTGTGGGAAATTTTTCTCGAATTTGGTGCCTACGGGCGTATAATAACCTGTTCCGACAGGGTCTATCCAATACTTTTCATTTCCTTCATAGGCTTTCCAGAAATTACGGTCGGTATCATTCTTTACGGCAAGCTGGAAGATGGTGGTTTCCGTCGGATAATCATTGTTGGTATTTTCGATATCCGAACCGAGACACACGATTATGCCGTCGAAAAAATGGTAAGATTTACGGGCACGATGGGAACCGTTGTACTTGTCATGTTCGTGAAGTTTCATGCCGAAATTCCCGTTCATCCCTTCCTGTGACAGACCACCGGCAAAAGCCTCGTCCGAGTACAGCATTTCTTCATATCCTGAGAATACGTCTACATTAAGAACATTGGCTTTCAATTGGTCTACAGGAAGATGAATCGCTGTAGTTCCGGGAATACGTCCCCAGTCAAAGCCCTCTTCCTGCCAACCGCCACTGGTAGAGGATACTTCTTCTTTTTGGGGAACTGTCATGATTTGCAGACTACCATGCCCTAAGTAACGCCCGAAAAGATTTGCTCCCAGATATTGTTCGGCTGCCCATAAATAACGGGAGTGCCCACGGGCTACAGCCGACCAATTGTTCCGACGTTGCACTGATACACATGCATACCCCATTGCTTTGTTACCTTCGGGATCTTGCTCCGGGGTAAATCCTTTAGCAGACAATAAGTTTGTGAACTGCTTTTCTTGTTTACTACATTCGTAGGGCTTTTCTATCAGACGTAAATAAGCTCCGGCCATATCGGCATCTATTTCCTGTTTACGGTCGGGAGAACCCGCAAGAGCCATAATAGCATAATGTTCGGGAATCAATTCCCCTTTCCCGTTCGGATGGCGTCCGGACATAGAAAGAGGGAAGCTGCGTTTGTTACAATAGAAACGCATGGTAAGAAGTACTTCTTTAACAGTCTGATGGGCCAGTTCGGAAACAGCGAATCCCGTACGACTTAACAGATAAATCATATCGGTAGCTCCGGTTAATCCGCCTGTGGCATAAGCCGGATAATTATTGCAGTGATGGAAAGCGCTCCCATCCACCTTGAAACCACCGGATAATCCATTTGACGGCCGGCAAGCATAATCCATCCAACGTGAAAAAGACAGCAAATATTGGACCTTTTCAGGAGTATCATTCATAATCAATATGCTTGCCAGACGACCGGTAATCTGTGTGTTCAGCACATCGATATTGATGCCATTGCCAACCGGTTTAGGAAATACATCATTCGTAATGGCATACCATTGAAGCATTTTCATAGCCTCGTCCAGACGTCGGTTCTCATGCAGCACCTCCTTCATCAGGAAACATGCAGTATACAAATTCCGCATCGAATACCCGTAATGATGAATATTCCCCCAACAACTGCCATAGTTTACCCCTTGATCTATAGCATGATCATACATTGCAAGAAATTTATCTTTCATCTCAGTTTTAATCAAACTGTCAGGAGCATTATTATAAGCAACCGCAACCCGTTTCATCCAATTAAAATAATCTTTTATCGCAACACCCAATTCACTTGCTTTTTGAAAAGTATCTTTTCCTGTTAAATTAAACAATCTCTCGAAAGCCTGAATAGCATTAAAAAACAAAGGTACTCCATGAATACATCCATCCACATATTCAATTCCATATTCCTGATATTTTTTTCGAATAGCCGTTATCTCTTGTTCCGATAAATCCTGAGGTTCATATATCTTCTTTCGAAAACGGCTTTCAATCTCTTTAAAATCTTGTTTATCCGTTGCCGTAACGGGACGGAGTACAATATCCGGCCGTAATTTTGATTTATTATACAGAACCATCCAATGATTCATGGTTTTCTTGTTGACAAAAGGAACCTGTACATCCGGTGTCTGATGGCGAGGATCGACTTTTGCTGCAGTAATCAAATGGTCGATATATAGTTCACCCTTCATATCAGGGGCCGTTATACGGATTTCATTCATATCTTCTTCCGGTGTACCTTGCATATCGCGCTCATAAGCTACCCACGCAGCTCTCCATCCGGTGAAATTAATATAAAAAGGGAAAGAAGTGCAGACCTTCCCATCTTTCAAAAACTCAAACCGGACAGTCTTATCTACCGCATGTTCATTATACACCCATACAATAAAAGTAGATAAATATAAATCCTCTTCCTTGGGATCTTTTTTCTCAAAACAGAGATTTTTTTTGAAAGATAAACTTCCATTGGGATTAAACTCCCAACGTAATGATTGCTTTCCGTCTTTATTGTGCTTAGTAGAAATAGAGAAAGTGGATTGTCGGCTTTCAATACAATCAGACACAGTATGTTCTTCAAAAGAAAACAGTCTCTCATGTTTGAGAATCTGTGCCGAAGCCATAAATGACATCCCCCACAAGAAAAAGATAAGCACTTGAATATATTTATTGATTATTTTCATAATCTGCTACATTTTAGAAATTGTTTTAATTTTTATTCGTTTTATACAATAGTCCACTACCGAGCATTTAATCCTGACAGCAATATTTTTACTCTATTTACTACATATTACCGTTGAAGGTTTCCCTCCGAGTTCACCCTGAGGAACAGAAATATTAATAATGCGCCCATTAAAATACAGCGTAATTTCATTCAAGTCAGTATTCATACAAGCATCGGTCACTGTTATAATAAAGTTATCCGATTCTTCCTTTATCAATACCGCACAAGGCGCAGAAACGGTCAAAGACACATTATCAGTTTCCAGTCCCCGGTGTCCCGGATAAAATATACTTTCAATAATCTTCCCATCAACAGAACATGCCGCTTGTACCAATGTATCGTTCCGTAATACACGGAAAGGGAGTTTGTCTTCCGGCTGTACTTTACCGGCATAAACAACATATCCATAAGTATCATTCACCGGAGTCTGTCCGTGATCTACCCACGCATGCAATATATCTATCCGCTTCGGAAGCCCTTTCTTTTTCTCATTATTATTATTCATCTGTTCCCATCTGGCTTTTATACTTTCACAAGTGACAAACGCTTTCTGCGTAAACTCCGGTAAAATACGGTAGGCAAACTGCCCTTCCTGTATTATCCACGTATTTCCATTCAGAGAGTTACTCCCCTTACCAAGCTTCTTCTTTATTCCATTCTCAAGAAGATAAACTGCCGACAGATGACCGGTCTGATCAATGGTAGTCCGTATATTCCCCTCCAGTTCCGGTTTATCATTGGTCACTCCCGCTCCCAGGGCCAAAAAATAGTCTCCAAACATAAAATACCCCTTATAGGCCTTGAAATCATACAAAATAGAATTTTTGATTTCTCTACTCCCCCGGTCATTCACTCCATCCTTGTCTGAAGCATTCATTTTCTCGAAAATATATCCCCCCACTGCATAATCTCCACCATCTGTAGCCCCGGCGGCAAAATTATGTTTACTGCAATATCCACGCCAATTCTCAGCCGGATTCAGCTTTTCCATTCCTTCACGGGCCGTCACTCCGGGATATCCTGTCACATCCCAACCACCCATAATTCTAAAATACTCATCACCGGAACGTTGGAATAACGTCAGTCCGTCTGTTGTATAGAAGTTATAACAATCAGCAAAAGAAGGAGCACTCTCCAAACCGTCACAACGAATAGAAGCCATATTTACCATGATATGGTAATCCGGTGTTTTTTTTATCAAATCGTCATTATTAAAGAACCATCTTGTACCCTGATACATACCGGAACAATAATTTCCCATCCTGATATCATTCCGGTCCACCTCCTGTTTCAACTGTAACAGTTCTTGTTGCTCTTCAGGAGAAAACGACTCTTTCCAATAAGTTACAACGTTATTCAACAGCCCGGAATAGGGTATAGCCACCTTTTCCGGATCATAAACCGCCGAATATCGATCTAAACATGGCAAACGATGTCCTTTATAATAATACCAGTTACCTCCCCTGAAAAAGTTCATCAGTGCAGCCGTATTTTCCGGTTCTAATTTTTTCTCCCACGGAGTTCCTCTAAGAGTATTCAAAATACCTAATGCAGCAGCTGTCCCGTGGATAAGGTATCCCCAAATAAGGCACTGAGTACCATGCCCCCATCCTGCACCGTCAGCAGTAAACCCTTCTCTCCAAAATGCTTCATAATAAGTGTTCTGCGAAGTAACGCTGATAGCACCTAAACAAACCTCGGTCACTACGTCAACCATCGGTATAGAACTAAACATAGCTGCTACCGGCAAGAGGGCACGGTATCCCAGACCATTACCTCCAACCCACCATACATGGTTACGAAAGCGTTCTGCTGACACTACATTCTTATCCGTCTCATCTTTTCTATAAGGCTGTGTCCAAGCTTGCAAGCCTACGGTTTTTAACATTTCACAAGCTTCAGTCACCAAGCGTTCGGCTCTTCCGGCTTCCGCTTTGTCCATTTCATTAAGATAACAAAAATAAATATTAGCAGCCATGGTAGGAGTACCAAAACAAGAATCAAGAAAACGGGTGGTTTCATTAGGCCGTCCCACTTCCAAACCAGTATAATGGATGATTGATTGCCATATCTTATCCGAAGCAGCCATCTCAGCGGATAATTCTCCTCTACGATAGGCATCACCGATTATCCAAAGACGACTCAAGGCTGTACTTACTACATCGGCAGCAATATTCTGCGCCTCTCTTAAAGACCTTTGGGTTTCACTTTTCTGCAGATATTCCTGTTCTTTTTTCTTTAGATCTCCAAAAATTCCATTCATATCAATCATATCCAAACACTGTTCGGCAGTAAGAGACTTTCCTAATTGATGATAACGGTAAGGATGCGTTACAAAATCAGCACGAAGTTTTTTTATTGCTTCTCTCTTTTCCTTATCATTTACTCTCAAGCCTTCATTATAGTAACGACGGCAATTGTCAATAGCACTTTGTTTTTCTATTTCTTGTCCATAGCCTGTCAAGCTGATTACCAAAAACGATAAAATCAAAAATCCCTTTTTTTTCATTTCTGTATCTTTATTAAAAACATCTTATAAAACTCCGTAACACATAATCAAAAAAATACCAACTCACACAACAAGTCGCAAATAACAGAAAAAAAAGAAAATTTCTATGTACTTTGCATACAAACTAATTACACTATTGTTCAAAAGCCCATAAAATGAAGAGACTACTGAAATTTTATCCAATATTATTCCCTCTATTGGTTCCTATTCAATTTTTCCCTTTAAAAGTATTTATCAGTTTATTTTGAGAATTATTTTAAATAAAAAACGACACATACTAACAGGTCATAATAAAGTATACCTGAAATTTTATGTGAATCATATATTTACTCTCTTGCATATTCTATATTTTCTTCATAAACTTGCGACACGTTTCATAAAAAGCCAGAAAACTAAATACGCTCAAAAAAGATGAAAATATATATCCTTGCGATTTCTTTAATCTTATTTGTTCCTCTGCAAATACAAGCCATACATTTCGATAAGTTAAATACCAAAGATGGACTGGCACATCCATCCGTACTTACCATTACCCAAGACTCATTAGGAAGAATATGGTTTGGGACAGCAGAAGGTATCAGCGTTTATGACGGTAACACTATTACATCTTACAAACCGGGTCCCGATACAAACAGCAACTCTTCATTCAAAGGAAGTATTGTAAGTAATATCGTATGCAATGCAAAAGGCGATCTCTTCTTCCAAACATCCGAAGCGCTTATTAAACACGACATACACAAAAGAACTTTTCAGTCCATTCAAGACAAAGGAGGTTTACCGTTATACAGCCGACAAGACACCATATGGGTGGTCGTTAACCATACACTTTATCGATGGGATGAAAATAAAGAAGAACTGATTCCTCAAATAGAAAAGCTCCCAACGGCTAATACCCGATCTCTTGTGATCGACAACAAAGGCCGGAAATGGTTTTCCTACTACGGCGGAATCTTCTATACAGAAGATAACAAACACTTCAAGCATATTATCAGCAAAATCAGTATGGCAAGTATGTTCCTTTCAAACAACGGTGATATTTGGGCAGGAAGTTCCAATGGCGGATTATTCCGCATACGACCGGATGGTACAGTATTGACATATAACACTTCCAACTCATTATCCAAAGGACTACATGACAACAGAGTTCGGAAAATCACTGAAGACAAATATGGTAACATTTGGTTTGGAACATTCACCGGGCTTTATCAATATAATTTGCAAAGCGACAAGTTTACCCTCTATACGAGAGAAAACAAACCGGGAAGTATCACAGACTCTTCAATTCACTCTGTATTTGTTGACAAAACTGGCATTTTATGGATCGGTTCCTATTCCGGTGGCGTTAACTATACATCTATTGGTCAAGATTCATTCAATTATTACAATGCATCCGATCACCCCAACGCCCTCTCTCACCCGGTAATCGGTTGTATGACAGAAGATGACCAAGGGAATATATGGATATGTACAGAAGGTGGCGGACTAAATATGCTTAATCCTAAGGAAGGAATAATCACTCGTTTTAGTTCTCCTGAACCTCCATTTTTTCTGCCTCACACAAACCTAAAATCCGTCTTATATGATCCAAAATCAGAGTTATTATACATTGGAACTTACGGTAGAGGATTATACACATATAATCCATCTACAAACATGTTTCAAACGGAAATCGGACAAGACGAAACTTCCGATCTTAGCATCATCAACTCCATTGTCCAAAACGGAGACCAACTTTTCCTCTCTGCAGCCAAAGGCATTTATACTTATTCTTTTAAAAAAAAAGAAGTACAGTTATTTTATAAAACAAACATGACCTCACAAATTCTTTTAGATACGGATACTTGTTTGTGGGTAGCAGTCAACGAACAACTTTACAAATTTAATATAAAAACAGGAAAACAACTTTTCGCATATAATCTTCGTAAACAAGGTTTATCTTGTACAATCAGACAAATCTTTGAATCATCTCAAAAAGAAATTTACATCGCTACATCGCAGTACGGTGTAATGAAACTGAACCGAAAACTCCGACTTTTCGAATCTTTTTTTCAAGCTCCTTCTCCATTGTTTAACCAATATTGTTACCGAATTGCCGAAACTTCAGAACATAATTTGATCATTACAGGTAATAGTGGAATCTCATTTGTAAATGAGAAAGGAGTTGTACGACAGATATACTCCATCGGCAGTCCATCCCTTCCATTAGATGCTTTTACGGCAGATTGTGGACTAATGGTTAATCAAGAAGGCCAGATCTATATTGGTGGCACTAACGGACTTGTCGTTATGAAAGAAAAGGAAGAGACAACCTCTTTTGCAAAAAATCAACTATATTTTACCGAACTTTATGTTCATAATAATCTGGTTACCCCCAATGATCCTACCAAAATCTTATCTGTTGAGTTACCATTTACCTCAAAAATTCAGTTGAATCATAACCAAAACAAAATCGAAGTGCGATTTTCCTCAACAACTCCTGTCAGTAACAATCAGAACCTCTACAAGTATCGTTTGGAAGGTGTTGACAAGACTTGGTATCACACAAACCAGAAGTCTGTCTCATATACTAATTTATCTCCCGGAAATTATATACTTGAGGTACAGAGAGCCAACCCATACCAGGTACCCTCAAATACAGCACGTCTAAAAATCACTGTACGTCCCCCTTGGTACACCAGCTGGTGGGGATGGACACTATGGATAACCGTATTTTTATCAAGTACCGGATTTATCTATCGTACTATATATATACGCAAAAAACTGAGAAACACAATCCGGAAAGAACAGATAGAAAAACAACGTATTAAGGAACTGGATGAGTTAAAATTTAAGTTCTTCACAAGTGTAAGCCATGAATTTAAAACTCCTCTCACCTTAATTATCGGACAATTGGAAATCATGCAACAAGAAAGTGGACTGACGCAAATGGCACGCAATAGATTCACCAAAGTAATACGACAATGCAGACTGCTTAGCGATTTGGTTACCGAACTCATTGAATTCAGAAAGTACGAACAAGGATACCATATGCTACATGTATCCCCGTATCCTATTAACCAATATACTGCAGACATCTGTAACAGTTTCCGTGAACTCGCCTCTCAACGTAATATACATTTCCAAACCATTCCATGCGAAGAAGAAATCAAGATATGGATGGATGGAAAACAGATGAAAAAAGTAATCTATAACCTACTCTCCAATGCTTTCAAATATACCCCCGAAAATGGAACGATCAGCGTCACTTTAACACCCGACAAAAACATACATCAACTGCATATATCTATAGCTGATAATGGTGTAGGTATAAAGGAAGAAGACCTACACCATATATTCAAACGTTATTATCAAGCAGATAACGAAGTACAAGATCAAAAACAATCCTTTCGGGCAGGTATCGGCTTGGCATTAGTAAAAAACATCATAGAAGAGCACAAAGGAAATATATCTGTTAAAAGCCAACCGGGGCAAGGTTCTGTCTTCACACTAAGCCTACCATTGGGCAAAAAGCATCTGATCAATCATCCCCATGTCTGTTTCAAGCAAGAACAAGACGATACTCTTCCTTTGCTACCGGATATACCTCTGCCTCCAAATGAAAAGGATATCCTCGAAACAGAATCATTAGCCAAAGAAGCCAAGCCTGTCATCGTCTTAATAGAAGACAATGCAGAACTTTTGGAAGTTCTGACAAACATTTTCATCCAATTTTATTGTGTCAAGACAGCTACCAATGGGCAAGAAGGACTGGATATAATCCGTAAAGTTAATCCTGATTTAATAATAAGCGACATCATGATGCCGGTCATGACGGGTACAGAATTATGTAACATAATAAAAAACAATATCGAATTCTGTCACATTCCAATCATATTACTCACTGCATTAGACATGCCAGAGCAGCATCTGAAAGGACTGTTGTATGGAGCAGACGATTATATATACAAACCTTTTAGACCACAAATTCTGCTGGCCAGGTGTAATAATATTATACGTTCACGCAAAATGCTGTACAATCAATTCACTCAAAAAGCAGAAATCGACCTTTCTTTGTTAGCAACCAATAAACTGGATAAAGAATTTCTAAATAAAGTAACCACAATCATTAATAAAAATATATCCGATCCGGAATTTAATGTTGATCAACTTGCCCAAAACATGAATATGGGACGTACCTCATTCTATACCAAATTCAAATCTCTAACCGGTATGTCACCCAAAGATTTTATAATCAAACACAGACTAAAACAAGCAATGATACTACTCAAGCAGAATAGTCAATTGTCCATCAAAGAGATCTCAGACATCTTAGGATTTAATACTCCAAACTATTTTTGTCGTCTTTTTAAAGAACAGTTTAATATATCTCCTAATCAATTTAGATTAAGAGTTCAAGAAAAAAAGGATAGCAATCCAACGGCTGAATGCAAATCGAAGTAAGCATAGTAAAATTCAGTTCATATCACTCATACCGACAGAGACGAAATGGTAAAGCTAAATGAGGCTTTTTCATTTTATAGTTGACAATGAGAAATATTACCCTTACTTTTGCTTCCTAAAAAATATTGTATGCCAGCAACACTTCCAATTCATTTTGCCCCGTTACAAGGATACACCGACGCGATCTATCGTAACGCGCATTCCGTAATCTTTGGTGGAATAGATACTTATTATACCCCTTTTATCCGGCTCGACAAAGGAGCGTTCCGGAATAGAGATGTTCGGGATATAGAACCGGGAAATAACGAAGTCCCTTACCTGATACCCCAACTTATCGGACATGAGGAAGAAAAAGTCGAGACCATTTTATCCCTTTTCACCGAAAGAGGATATAAGGAAGTAGATATAAATATGGGGTGTCCGTTTCCTATGTTAGCCAAACGTCACAACGGTTCCGGTATCCTTCCTTTTCCCGAAGAAGTAGAGAAACTATTAGAAATTACCCAAAGACATCCGGAGATAAGTTTCTCTGTAAAGATGCGTTTAGGATGGGAAAATGCTGAAGAGTGTCTGAAGTTAGCCCCCATATTGAATGTATATCCATTGAAACATATCACCATGCATCCACGATTGGGAAAGCAGCAATATAAAGGAGATGTCGATCCGAAAAGATTTGCCGCCTTTGCAGAAGTTTGTCGCCACCCTTTGATTTATAATGGAGATATAAGTAATATTGAAAATATAGAACGCATTCACGATAGCTTCCCCACTCTATCCGGAATTATGATTGGAAGAGGGTTACTGATGAATCCGGCTTTAGCCATCGAATATAAAGAGAAAAAGTCCCTTTCCACCGAGGATATGAAAGAGAAACTATACAAAATGCACAAGATCGTATTTGCCCGTTATGAAGAACGGCTTGAAGGCGGTGAAGATCAATTACTCAACAAAATGAAAACTTTCTGGGAATATCTTGAGCCACAAATTGGTCGTAAAGCATGGAAAGCAATACACAAAAGCACAAGCCTGGCTAAATATAATGCAGCAATAGGGTTGCTCTAAATCAGAATGAATAGGACTTTAGCCGACTAATAAAGTTATATGCTGATTTTTAATAAAGAATCATACATTTGTTTCTCAGAATCTTAGCGATATAAAAGAGGATACCGATATAAACAATATGATTATATTGGAGGACAAAATTGTTTTTCCTATTTTTGCCAAAAAGCGAAGATAAGATGCACCTTGGCATAAAAAATGAACAAGCTCATTTTATTCTACTCTCGGTTTGCATTATCTTTGTAGCTAATGAAAAAGAATCAAGCATCAACTTTATGACAAATGTAATAAACAAGATAAACTCTCTGTATCCGCTCTCTGATGATACCTTACAAATTTTAAAGGAAAATGTAACAATCTGTCATTTCCCCAAGAAGTATAAGTTGATAGAGGCAAATAAATTTTGTAAATCGGCTTATTTCATAGAAAAAGGAATGACTCGCTCTTTCTGGCTGGTAAACGGAGAAGAAATAACAACCTCCTTTGCATACGAAGGAAGTATTGTTTTCAGTATGGATGAACTGTATTATAATAAAATAAGTGAGGAGTTTGTGGAAACGCTTGAAGAAGTTGTTGCGTATAAGATATCACTCACCGACTTGCTCCGGCTATTTCAAAACAATATCGAACTGGCCAATTGGGGAAGAATTATTCATCAAAACGAATACAGGCGCTTGCACCGTTCACACAAAGATCGCCTGACACTCTCGGCTAAAGAAAGGTACGAAGAGTTTAAGCAGCAGTTCCCTCAAGTATGCCAGCGGGTAAAATTAGGGTATATTGCATCTTATCTGGGCATAACACTTCCAACACTCAGCCGCCTTAGAGCACACAAATAATTTTCCTGTCCGGTAAGATTTTGTCGTAGGACAATTTTTTAGATGTATAAGTTCCGTAACTTTGGCGCGTCGTCAATAACACTACTACTAATAATAATTTGAATTATAGATTTAACATGAAAAACATCTCTGCTTCTGCATTTGCAGACTCTAAACCTCACTACGAACTCCTTGACGGGCTGAGAGGCGTTGCGGCTCTTGTAGTCATATTGTATCATATATTCGAAGGCTACGCTTTTGCCAGTAATGGTACTATTGACACCCTCAATCACGGATACTTAGCCGTAGACTTTTTCTTTATCCTTTCGGGGTTTGTTATCGGTTATGCTTATGATGACCGCTGGGGGAAAGGTCTTACTATGAAAAATTTCTTTAAACGTCGTTTGATACGTCTTCATCCTATGGTAATCATGGGTGCCGTTTTAGGCGCTGTTACATTCTATCTCCAAGGGTGCGTGCAATGGGATGGAACACATATTGCCATATCAATGGTGATGCTGTCTCTTCTCTGTACGATGTTCTTTATTCCTGCGATGCCGGGGGTGGGCTATGAAGTTCGTGGCAACGGTGAAATGTTTCCTTTGAACGGACCTTGCTGGTCGCTGTTCTTTGAGTATATAGGAAATATTCTTTATGCCTTGTTTATTCGCCGCTTGTCTAATAAGGCATTAGCTGTACTTGTAGCAGTGTTGGGAGTTGCATTGACATTATTCGCGGTACTTGATATATCTGGCTATGGAAATATAGGAGTGGGCTGGACATTGGACGGTGTAAACTTCATCGGCGGGACATTGAGAATGCTTTTCCCTTTCTCTATGGGTATGCTTTTGTCGCGTAACTTCAAGCCTGTAAAGTTGAAAGGTGCCTTCTGGATATGCACAATTATTATGATTGCTTTGTTCGCAGTGCCTTATCTGGAAGGTGCGAAGCCGTTTTGCGTAAATGGTGCTTATGAAGTATTTTGTGTTATTGTAGCTTTCCCTATTCTTGTCTGGCTGGGAGCATCGGGAACCACAACTGATAAGAAGTCAACCGTGATATGCAAGTTTTTGGGAGATATATCTTATCCTGTCTATGTGGTACATTATCCTATTATGTACTTATTCTATGCGTGGTTGATTAAAAATCAGCTCTATACTTTGGGTGAAACCTGGCAAGTTGCTTTGTGTGTTTACGCATTGAGTATTGTACTGGCTTATCTTTGCCTGAAGCTATATGATGAACCTGTAAGAAAATGGTTAACCAAAAAGTTTCTGGCTAAGAAATAAGACTATATCTTTTCTATCAGAAGATGAGACTGTATCAAAAGCCTGAGACGACTATCAACAGATAACCGTAGAAACGCAGATTTACGCAAATTAACGCAGATTCAATTGAATCTTTGCGTAAATTAGTGTAAATCTGCGTTTTAACAATAGTAAGTTTTACTATTGGCACAACCTCATTAAACATCAGTTTTTAAAAGGAATCAGTTCGGTATCTTGACTCATACCGTCTTTACAGATGAAACGAATCACCGTAGAATTCTTATCTGAAGATACAACCTGGCAAGCAGGCGTTTCTTTCACAGTCCAACATCCTTTTAATGTAACCGTCACTGGAATCTCTTCACTATCATTATTAATCCAGGGACGGGAATAGATGCTACGCTCTATACGTTTACCATTTTCATCAAAAGCTTCATCACTCGGACCACGATAAAAGGCAAGATCGGGCTGAGCTACCGTAAGCAGAGCTTTTCCTTTTTCTTCATGTACCATTACTAAACAGGAAGTATCTGCTTTCATCAACAATCCTTTGGGCAGATCGGCAGAAGGAGTTTCAAAGAGCACATACGAAGTGGTATTACTTTTCAGATCACGTACAATATGTGCATTACGATCCTTTTGCAATACTTTATACGAAGGTTTCTTTGCAAACTGCTTCATAACGGGTACAACGGTCTGGGGAAAAACAGCATATTCATAAGAAGCTCCTTTGGGCGACTTTCCATGATCTATAACCAGAGATACCCAATCTCCTTTTGTCTCTTTATTCACTTTTTGTGCACGTGAATACTGTGGAAATTTCTTCTCAAATTTAGCAGCAACAGGTACATAATACCCCGTACCAATATTATCTATCCAGACTTTACCATCCCCCTGATATGTCTTCCAATAGGCATGCCCTGCCGAATCTGTCACAGCAAGCTGAAAAATGGTAGTTTCCGTAGGATATTCACCATTCGTATTCTCAATGTCTGATCCGAGGCAGACAATCACTCCGTCAAAGAAATGAAAAGATTTACGCGCACGATGGGAACCATTGTATTTATCGTGTTCATGCAGTTTCATTCCAAAATTTCCATTCTGATGTTGTTGAGACAAGCCACCGGCAAATGCTTCATCCGAATAAAGCATCTCTTCCATACCAGAAAAGGTATCAACATTGTAAACTTTAGCCTGCAAATCATCAAATGGCAGATGAATAGAAGTCACACCGGGAATCCGGTTCCAGTCGAATCCGGCTTCCTGCCAACCGCTCGTAGCTGGAGTCACAACCACCCCCGGAGCAGCAGTCAGTATCTGCATACTTCCATGAGCCAGATAGCGTCCGTAAAGATTAGCTCCAAGATAATGTTCGGCTGCCCAAAGGTAACGTGAATGCCCACGGACTACTGCAGCCCAGTTACTACGACGCTGAACAGAAACGCAGCCATATCCCATAGCAAGGTTTCCTTGCGGATCCGGTTCCGGTCGGAAACCTTTATCAGACAAAAGTTTTGCCATACGCCTCTCTTCCTCATTACTAAATTGAGGCATATATTCCGGATCTTCGCCTGTAGAAGATGTGCCGGCTACCAAGCGAAGATAAGCTGCTGCCATATCAGCATCAAAATCCGCCTTTCCATCGGGCGTACCGGCAAGAGCCATCACTGCATATTGCATCGGAATAAGTTTTCCCTTTCCATCCGGATGACGTCCGGACATAGATAGTGGGAAATTGAGTTTATTACAGTAGAAACGCATCGTAAGTAATACTTTCTTCACTGTCTGGTGAGCCAGCTCAGATACAGCAAAATCAGTATGATTGAATAGGTAGATCATATTTGAAGCTCCTTCCAAACCTCCAACAGCATAAGCAGGATAATTATTCCGGTGATGAAAAGCTCCTCCATCCTTCTTGAAAGCTCCGGCTAACCCCAAAGCCGGACGACAGCCATAATCAATCCACCTTGAAAAAGATTTCAGATACTGAAGTTTTTCCGGCGTATCTTCCATCATCAAAATACTTGCAATACGTCCTGTTGTTTGCGTATTGAAAGAGTCCATATCAATACCATCAACTTCTGGTTTCGGATAGACTTCATTGGTTATGGCATACCAACGTAGTGTGCGCTCAGCCTCATTTAATTTCCCTGCCTCACGAAGCACATCTTTCATCAGGAAATAGGCCAGATATAAACCACGCACACTATAACCATAATGATGTATATTCCCCCAGCAACTGCCAAATGCTACTCCCTGATCGGTAATATGATCATACATGGCAAGAAACTTATCTTTCATCTCCGCTCTGACAGAATCATCCGAAGCATTGTTATAAGCTACGGCAATCCGTTTCATCAAGTCAAAATAAGCTCTCATTTCCACACCCTGTTTGGTAAGCATATCTTTGTCCCAATCGGGAAACATACGCTCATAAGCTTCAGAAGCACGTACCATAAAGATAGGTACACCCGTCACTTTTCCATCTTTATAAGAGATATTATAAAAATCATATTTTTTACGGATCATTTCAATCTCTTTCTGCGATAACATGGAAGATGTATATACCATATCACGGAAACGTTTCTCTATCAATTGCATATCCCGTCTTTGTTTTTCACTAACCGGAGTAAGCTCAATATCCGGTTTGAATAGCGAATGTTTATAGACAACAAGCCAATGATTCGTAGTTTCGGCATTCACAAAAGGCACCTGTAAATCTGCTGTCTGCTGGCGGGCATCTACTTTGATTGCTGTAATAAGATGATCGATAAAAAGCTGGCCTTCTACGTCCGGCGCAACCATACGAAGTTCGTTCATACCCTCTTCAGGGGCACCCTGCATATCACGTTCATAACATACCCAGGCAGCACGCCAACCTTTGAAGTTAATCCCAAAAGGAAATGACGTACAAACCTTTCCATCTTTCAGAAATTCAAATTCTATTTTTTTATCTTGTGGCCGCTCATTATATATCCATACAATAAAAGCCGAAAGATAGAGATCTTTCCCGGTAGGATCTTTTTTCTCAAACTTCAGATCTTTTTTCAAAGAAAGTGTTGCATTCGGTTGAAAAGTCCATAGTAATGAATGCGTACCATCTTTATAATGTTCCGGTGAAATGGATAATTTTGAAGATTCGCTACTGATACAAGCAGGAACTTGCGACTCCTCAAAAGAAAACATACGATCATTCTTCACCAATTGTGCCAATAAGGTAACAGAGCCAAAAAGAGAGAGAAAAAATACAGCTCCCAATTTCATAAAAGATTGTTTCATCATTTAGAGTATTAATTGTGTGGTTATCACATTTGTTTGATTTGAAATCCGGTCATCAGGACATGATTCTGGAGCAAACGGAGGCCAAAATATCCATCCCCCTCTCCCGGTTTTAAAGAAGCGCGAAAAAGTTCCTCACCATTCACTGTATACGTGGTTTGTTTTTTCTCTACGCGAATCACAATGTGATACCACTTTCCTGCTACCAGAAGATGGGCAGGATCAGTATATTCAGCAATTAAGGGTTTTACACGGGCATCATCGACTCCATAAAATTCAGCATAGTAGCGACGAAAACGGGTGGTTGTGTTTTCATTACCACCATAGCCCACATAGAATAGATTCAATGTATTATAATTTTTGAAAACTCCGTTTCTCCACTCACTGCGAGCAAAAATATCATCAGGATACTGCGGATCATTGGCAGCCCAGAAACAGTTCAGGTCACTCAGCCGATCCTGCTTTCCGTCTTCCATTAACATAGCTATGTGATAACTTATTTCATACTCACCGGTCAATGGCTCATTATACCATAAAGTGAGACCTGCAGGTACAACAATGTCCAAAGTATCCGACACCAATGATAATTGCATGGCGGCAGATTCATCCTCTGCAATCCAATTTTCAGCTAAAGAGGTATTATTTTTTCCGGAAGGCAGACAGGCTGTTACCAACCAGAGAAAAGTAAATAAAGCAGTGCTACGGATAAGAATTCGTTTCATTTATTTATGTATTAGTTTTAAAGATTACTACCGGATACAAAGAAACCCCTCTTTTCGGAAAAAGAGGGGCTTAAATCGTACAGAATAATACAATAATTATTCACGACTCCGTGGATAGAAGAACTTCTTGTAGAGGTACGAATCTATTTCACTACAGAGTAACACAAAGTATTATTTATCCGTTTTTGGCATCTTATTTTTCAAGTCAATCACCCTCGGTTCAAGTTTTTCTGTCAAGGGTGCAATTCTTTAAATGCTTTATTATCTTCCTGAACCTGAAGTATTGTTTCTTTAAGTTCACCAATCGGAAGGTCAAACCCATACCAACCGGTATAGCAATCGGTCACATACCATTTTCCTTCAATCAATTCAAATTCCACACGAAGATCTATTTCAGATTCCTCATACCCGGCTTCAAAAACTTTGTGAGCAGGTTCATTAAGCGTATATTTTGAAACATACACACCGCCTTCTTCCTGGCTAATACGTTCTTCTTTCAATACCTCACTATCCAACAATGGCCATTTCTCTTGGGTGAAAGGAAAAGTTTTCTCACTATTTCCATCATCAGTCATCAAAGTAATAGGAGTTTTCAGCGGAAACTTAATACGTGTATACTGATAAGCTGCACTGGAAGTGAACTTTTCTAAAAAAGCAGGGAAATCCTCCCCGTCTACATTGGCAGCAAGAGCCTCTGCTTTTCTTTTTGACATATTGCCACAGGACACACAGCAAACACCTGCTAACAGAACAGCTACCAACAGGTAAGACACAACTCTTTTTGTTTTCATAATTAACTGCATTTAAATTGGCTACAAAGATAATGCAAACCGAGAGCAGAATAAAATGAACTTGTTCATTTTTTATGCCAAGGTGCAGCTTATCTTCGTTTTTCGACAAAGATAAAAGAAGCTTGAATGCGTTGATTAAAAGAGGAAAAATATTTTAGTTGCCTGATAATTGGTTAGTTTTAGTTTTTATTTCTTTCGCAAATACTCATAACCAAAACGGCAATAAAGACACTTCTTTTTATCGCAATACTCTTTTTGAAGTTGCAGTAAAGCCTGACTATCAGCAGCTGTATGTACAGGCAGTCCTGCCCCACTCCACAAACGAGTCACATAATTATTTTCTGCCTTCAGCTCTTCCAGAAAATCAGTAGCACGATCACACAAACGTTCATCCGCTTTATGCAACCCGTAAGCATAAAGAAAAGGAACAACAGTATTGATAACTAACAGATTTTGTGCGCCTGCACCAATTCCCTTTTCTTTTTGGGGAGAGGATTTACCAAAAATAAAATGACTTTCCCAATAAGGAGAAGTCTTTGCTATCAATATCTGCCTGATCTCTTTTAATGTCTTAGCCTCCATCACACGCGAAAACAATGAACGTTCCTCTTGGTAAAGAGCTGCTAACTGCGCCAGACGAACATGCGGGAAATTACCCGGACGAATTCGCAAAAAACGCCATAAAGCATTATCCATTACAGCAGACAGTTCAAATTTATGTTGTAAATAACGGAACTCATTCTGCATCCGGGCCTGATAATCATCTGTAGCATCTTCCTCCAGCAAGCCTGCCTGCCCAAAGAAGAAAGCTTCTATCTGTGTCAAATCATCCCGATGCTTATCTACTGCCCGAAAAGGGATCAGGTTGGCCCATGTTTCAAAAGCATCTCCATTCAGACCAAAACCAAAATTACGGGCCAGGGTAATAAAAAAAGCATCTTCCCAATTATTATTACAAGAGTGCAACCGTTTGGCTATCACATCAGCCTTTTGCTGAAAACGTTCTGTCTGCAATGCACTAAGCCAGGAATGGATCGTCAACTTAGATAAAGCGGACAAAATAGAATAACAGGGAGGATAAATATCACTTGCATGAAGTTCTTCATAATGTTGCTTTACATGTTCCGGACACACAAGTAACAACTGGGGAATCTGCCCGCCATTGGAACAAAAAACCTCACAATCAGCTTGTTCAACAACATGTAAAATGACCGAATCATAAGCTTTATCATGATCGTGTCCATGACGATACCAATCAGAAGAAGTTGTGTGTATTTCTACATTACCTACCCAAAGAGTGCCGTCTATCTTTAGTTTGGCATTAAAAAAATCGGGACCGGCATGCGTATTTTGCAAACCGGTATCAATGATTTCTACCGGCAATCCTGAGGTTGTTTGCAATGGAGTAAGAGGGAATATTTTATGTTTCCAGACATAGTGCAAGAGTTGTTCCATGTTAACAAGACGTTAATGTGTTCGACAAATGTAATAAAAATCTTATCTTTGCGACTATTATTTTGAATATAAGTCAGTAAAACAATGAAAATAGCATTAATCGGTTATGGAAAGATGGGCAAAGAACTGGAAAAAGTTGCCCTTAGCCGCGGACATCAGATAGTCTGCATTATCGACGTCGACAATCAGGATGATTTTGAATCTGAAGCATTCCGCTCTGCGGACGTGGCTATTGAATTCACCAATCCGACAGTGGCATACAACAACTATATCAAGACATTCAACGCCGGCGTAAAGCTCGTTTCGGGTAGTACCGGATGGATGGCAGAACATGGTGACGAAATAAAAAACCTTTGCGAGAAAGAAGGGAAAACACTTTTCTGGTCTTCTAATTTCAGTCTGGGAGTCGTTATTTTCTCTGCTGTCAACAAATACCTGGCAAAGATAATGAATCAGTTCCCAATATATGATGTGACCATGAGCGAAACACATCATATACATAAACTCGACGCACCAAGTGGTACTGCTATCACACTGGCCGAAGGTATCCTTGAAAATCTGGACCGTAAAGACCATTGGGTAAAAGAAGTGGCTGTCACAGCCAACGAATTACCTATTCACTCCATTCGTGAAGGAGAGGTTTTCGGCATTCACACCATTCGTTACGATTCGGCAGCTGACAGTATCTCCATTACACACGATGCCAAAAACCGTGGTGGATTTGCCTTAGGTGCTATATTAGCTGCCGAATATACTATGGATAAACAAGGGTATTTAGGCATGAGTGACTTGTTTCCGTTTTTGAAAGAATAATTATAAATAAATTATATCATGGAAAAAGCAACGCGCGCACAATGGATTAAATGTGCCATCGTTATCCTCCTCTACCTGGCTTTTTTAGTATGGGTGAAAAGCTGGTGGGGACTCATCGTAGTTCCTTTTATCTTCGACATTTATATCACGAAGAAAGTCCCCTGGTCATTCTGGAAGAAATCGAAAAACTCTACAGTACGTAATGTCATGAGTTGGGTGGATGCCATTGTTTTTGCATTGGTAGCTGTATACTTCGTGAACATATATGTATTTCAAAACTATCAGATACCTTCTTCTTCTTTAGAGAAATCTCTGTTAGTAGGTGATTTTCTATATGTAAGTAAAATGAGCTATGGCCCTCGTGTTCCCAATACACCCCTCTCTATGCCGTTGGCGCAGCATACATTGCCTCTTGTAAACACTAAATCGTATATCGAGTGGCCACAATGGAAATATAAACGTGTTCCGGGATTTGGTAAAGTGAAAATGAACGATATTGTAGTATTCAACTTCCCGGCAGGAGATACCGTAGCTGTCACCTATCAACAAACTGACTTCTACGATAACATCATTTATCGGGAAGGAAAAGGGACTTTTTCCAATCCGATCAACATGGATAGTCTGAATCGTAAACAACAACGGATCGTATATGACCTTTATCGGGATGCCGGTAGAAAATACGTGTTTGCACACCCTGAAAAATTCGGTAACATAATCTATCGCCCAGTAGACCGCCGCGAAAACTATGTAAAACGTTGTGTCGGACTTCCGGGAGATACTCTTCAGATAAAAGACCGCATCATATACATCGACGGTAAAGCACAGGAAGAACCGGAAAACCTTCAGTTCCTCTATACCGTACATGCTACCGGTAAGATGATACCCAACGAATTCCTCCATGATGAGTTGGGATTAAGCAACGAAGATACAGAATACTACCAACCGGGAGCAACTGTTTTCTACTTGCCACTTACCCAAAAAGCACGCAACACATTGCTTGCACGCAAAGACCTTGTTACTTCGATAGAACCAATCTCAACAGAGAGACCCTCACACGATCTCTATCCACTAAACTTGTATACAGACTGGACAGTAGACAATTATGGTCCTATATGGATACCAGCCAAAGGTTCTACCATCACACTGACGATGGACAATCTTCCTATTTATGAGAGATGTATTGTTGCGTACGAAGGTAACAAGCTGGAAGTGAAAGACGATGGTATCTACATTAACGGACAAAAAACAGACAAATATACCTTCCAGATGGATTACTACTGGATGATGGGTGATAACCGCCATAATTCACAGGATTCCCGTTATTGGGGTTTTGTACCCGAAGATCATGTAGTAGGTAAGCCAATTGTAGTATGGTTATCTCTCGATAAAGACCGGGGGTGGTTTAACGGAAAGATCCGCTGGAACCGTATCTTTAAATGGGTGAAATGAGTGTGAGTTTGTGAGTTGGTAAGTTTGTAAGTTTGCGAGTCGATAAGTTTATGAGTTGATGAGTTTGTGAGTTGGTCGGTTCTCAGTAGTTATCATAAATTGAAACTAAAGAACTAAAAAACTGAAAAACTAAAGAACTAAAATGCCATGAAGAGAAATCTAAAATGGATAATAGCATTAGCCGGAGCAATAATCATCGTATTATTGCTCCGCAGCTTTGTTTTTACCTCATGCCTTATCCCTTCGGCAGGTATGGAAAATTCTCTCTTCCGCGGTGAACGTATATTAGTAAACAAATGGAGTTATGGACTTCGCCTGCCACTGATGTCTCTTTTTTCTTATCACAGATGGAGAGAACGAAAAGTGGAAAAAGAGGATATTGTTGTATTCAATAATCCTGCGAGTACAACACAGCCCGTTATAGACAGGCGGGAGGTATTTATAAGCCGTTGTGCAGGTGTACCAGGAGATACCTTATTGATTGATTCACTATTTACGATAGTATCCTCCCAAAGCGTAGCAGGACCTGACCGTAAAAGGTTATATACCTACCCGAAAACCAGAGAAGAACAACTTGATTCGCTCCTGAGTATTTTATCCATAACTCCCAATGAACTGATGGGACAGGATTCCGTCAATAACGTACGAAGTTTCAGCCGTTACGAATATTACCTACTGGAACAGGCCATGAACGGATCAAACTGGATACAGCCACTTGAGTCAGACCGAGAAAAACAAGTAGTTAACCCGCTGATAATCCCCCGGAAAGGGATGGCCGTCCGGGTATACCCCTGGAACAGGACACTACTCCGTAACACACTTGTATTGCATGAGGGTAAACATGCAGAAATCAAACATGATACATTGTATGTAGACGGACACCCTGTACAACACTGTTATTTCAGTAAGGATTATTATTGGATGGTATCCAATAATTCTGTTAATTTATCCGATTCACGCCTTTTCGGACTTGTACCACAAGATCATATTATCGGAAAAGCCTCTCTTATCTGGTTCTCCAAAGAGAGCAATACAAATCTGTTTGAAGGTTACAGGTGGAATCGCTTCTTTCAACCTGTACGATGAGAATAAATGATGAATATTTAATGATGAATTACAAATGAAAACTGTTTTTCTCTCTTCAGCCTATCTGGCTCCCGTAGAATACTATAGTAAATTGGTTACCTATGATAAAGTTTTTATCGAGCAGCATGACCACTATATGAAGCAGACCTATCGTAATCGTTGTACTATTGCCGGTCCGGATGGTGATATTGCACTTTCTATCCCTACTGTAAAACCGGAAAATCCGAAATGCCCCATGAAGGATATCCGTATTTCCGATCATGGGAACTGGCGCCATATGCATTGGAATGCTATTGAATCGGCCTACAATAGTACTCCGTTTTTTGAATACTATAAAGATGATTTTCATCCGTTCTATGAGAAGAAATACGAGTTTTTAATCGATTTCAACGAAGAACTCTGCCACCTGATTTGTCAACTTACAGATATTGAAGTAGCCCTAAAACGAACTACAGAATATAAAATGGATTTTGCTCCGGATGAGTATGATTTCAGAGAAGCCATCCATCCCAAAAAAGATTTCCGGGAGACGGACCCGGAATTTATTCCCCACCCTTATTACCAGGTATTCGAAGCCCGGAATGGTTTTCGTCCGAATTTAAGTATGATAGACTTACTATTCAATATGGGGCCGGAAAGCTTATTAGTCCTACAACCACAAACAAGAAAATAGAGCAATAACCTTTTTTAAGATATTTCTAAACAAGAAAGCATCTTCAAACAATCTGTTTCTACTTCTTTTCGAGATAAAAAAGAAGTAGAAACAGACAGGCAAATTTATACTCAATCAACACATAGAAAAAGTATACTAAAAAAAAGCTTCTCCTTCCTTTTCCTAAACCATTATTTCGTGTTTTTATCACGAAGATACACCGGTACAAGCTTTTGAGATAAAATTTAAAAGTGCACCGGTACACTAAAAATAAAATTCCATCCGAATGATACCAGGCTTTGAAAAGTTTAGTAAATTCAAAACAAAAACACTATGAAAGCAAGAGTTACCTCATTTATTGTCGTTTTATTGTTCACAACCGGCAGTATGCATGCACAATCTATTTGGGATGCAGAGCATCTCAAAACCGTCAAACAATCTATACAGGAGCAACCTTATTCAGACATCTTTCAGGAGCTAAAATCAAGAGCTGATAAATTACTCAATGCAGTTCCTTATTCCGTCATGGATAAAGAAAAAACACCTGCCAGTGGAGATAAACACGACTACATGAGCCAGGCGCGTTATTACTGGCCCGATCCGACAAAGCCCGACGGCTTACCATACATCAGCCGCGACGGAGAATCAAATCCTGAACTGAACAAACTGGATCGTAACCGCCTGGGAAGTACTGCCAGCCGAATAACAACACTCAGTTTGGCATGGTATTTCAGCAACGACGAACGTTATGCACAAAAAGCAACGGAACTGATCCGTGTATGGTTCTTTAATAAAGATACCCGAATGAACCCTAACCTGGAATATGCCCAAATGATTCCGGGACGCCACAACAACAAAGGCCGCAGTTTTGGAGTGATTGACACTTATTCTTTTATAGAAATGCTCGATGCAGTGCAATTACTGGAACAATCGCAAGCATTCACAAGTAACGACTCCAAACAACTCAAAGCCTGGTTTGGGGAACTGTTAAACTGGATATTGACAAGCGAACAAGGAAAAGAAGAGCATGATGCCAAAAACAATCACAGTATAGCCTATGATGCACAAGTAATCGCTTTCGCTATGTATGCCGGAGATCAGGCCACTGCAGAACGGTTCGTTAAAGAATTCCCCGAAAAACGTATCTATAAACAAATTGAGCCGGACGGCAAACAACCTCAGGAGCTTCGCCGCACACTCGCTTTTGGTTATTCAGAATACAACTTACAACACATGCTTGACATCTTTGTAATGGGAAAGAAAATGGGACTTTCCCTCGACAACAGCACATCTTCCGACGGACGTAACTTCTACAAGGCAGCTGATTTTCTCGCAGCCTATCTGGGTAAAGATGTATCAGCATGGCCTTATCAGCAAATCAGTGACTGGAATATGAAACAGCAAGAACTTTGCAAAGACCTGTATCGTATCTATCTGATGAATCCGGCACGTACAGATTACCTTAGCTTGTACAAAGCCAACAATAAAATAGATATCAAAAGTGAATTCATTCTACTCTATGTACGTCCCGAAGATATAAGTAACAAATAATACCTTATTCACAAAACACAGCAGCAAAAGCTCATCTGGTAGAAAGCATCGGCCAGATGAGCTTTTTCATTATCTGATCTATATATCCCCCCTATCCTATTCAGTAAATCATTTTATCCACCTTTCTCTAAAGAAATCCCAATTTTTCCACTTTATAGGAAAATATGTACCCGTCTATTCTCTCTACATAAGATACTTTTGTGATAAGTTTTATGATGTGATACTTAAAAAACCAATCAATTATGAAAAACTATTGGAGACTTTTCCTCTCTTTACTCTTTTTGTGCAGCGCTTTATCCCTGCAGGCTGCCGTAAAATCGTTCACAGAATCTTTTGTCCTTTACACCAATTCAGAGGGGTTAACCGCCGCTTACAATGAAGGTTGGTGCCTCGATGGAAAAGGATCAGGAACTTTCGCTTATTATTCATCCCGTTCGGCTACATTTCCCGATGCACTTACTGATGGCACCGTCACTATGGAATCGGACTGGCTGGACGTTAAAGGAGCCAATAACAATAAAGGAGCTGTATTTACCGTCACTGGTATCTCCGGACTGAAATTAGCCTTTCAAAGTGGTAGCGCCGCAACCCGCTATGTGCGTGCCGTTATTTCCGGCAATTCAGGAACAAATATCACTCTGTTAGGAGGAAGCGATGCCAATGAGGCAGGTGTGCTTGAGACCTCTGATTTGATCCCTGCCGAACAGTATACCATCACTGTCACCTCCTGGGCAGAGGAAACTTGCACAAGTGGAGCCGACAGTCGCTTGTATTACGTAGCTTTCATTGCAAATTCTCAGAATCTTCCTAATGCCGCCTACGTCTACGATTCTCAATATTCCAATTACTCCATTACCAAAGATCCGGTCTATCTGACATTGGTAAAATCGTTTACAGTAACAACGATTGATGCAAACAACTATAACTCCATCCCGGGCACTTATTATAAAGAGCGCTTAAAAGAGTACGATCTGGTAGTTGCTTCTGAGTCTGTTGCCAGTACAAATAAATTTGGTATAGCCCTATCAAATCTGGTAGGAAAAGTTCCAATGTTAAATTTAAAAGCATTTTATTATGGAAGTGCGTCCTGGAACTGGGCCAGTGCAATAAATCCCACAGCCGGTTCTACAGGATGGAATCAAATCATAGTATCCGATGCATTTAAAACACACTCTCTATTTAAAGGCATCAATTTTGACGGTACCATCACTCTCTTTGACGGTACTGCGAAAACAAGTAATAATGTACAGAGCTATACCTCTCCTAAAGAGATTATCGCTTCGGATGAAGTACTTGCTACCAATGCCTCAAACGGATATAATGCCATACATGAGCATAAACAGAGTAACGGAAAAAATGGCTATATACTCATTCCTCTCTCTTATGCCGCAATTGAAACATTAACCCCTGATGCGAAAACGCTGATCACAAATGCAGCTTCTTATCTGGCTGCAACAAAAAGTGAATATACCGTGCCCGCACAAGTGGAAAATCCCGTTATCAGTTATGACACCGATAATAATGTAACAATCAGCTGTCCCACCCATGGAGCTACCATTTATTACAGTAAAGACGGCTCCGCCCTATCCTCTTCAGCCTCTGTATATACAGAAGGATTCTCTTTGAGTACAACCACCACACTTAAGGCAATCGCCGTAAAAGAGGGAATGCTTCCGTCGGAAGAAGTTTCCGAATACATTGTGATTGCCAGAGAATGTGGGCCGCAAGTACTCGATCCGGAGCGTCTGAACCGGGGAGCCATTGCAACCTACACCAACGATGGAATGCTGGTAAACTGGCGTTGGCTTGACACAGATCCCGATGATATTGCTTTTAATATATATCGTGACGGTACAAAACTAAATACTCTGCCACTCTCATCACGTACCAATTATCTGGATGCTGAAGGATCAGTTAATTCAAACTATACAGTCGAAGCATTGAGTGCCGGCAAAGTAGTTGAAACCGCTGCAGCATTAGTTTTGGAAAAAGGATACCTGAACATTCCTCTCGACCGCCCTCAAGGAGGCACAGTTCAGGGCAGTAGTTATACCTACACCCCAGGAGACGCAAGTGTAGGTGATGTAGACGGAGACGGTGAATATGAAATTATCCTGAAATGGGACCCCACCAATCAATGCGACAATGGCCAGAATGGTAGCCAGAACTACACCGGCAATGTTTATCTTGATTGTTATAAACTGAATGGAACCAAATTATGGAGAATAGATCTGGGAGTTAATATCCGTGCCGGTGCTCACTATACTCAATTTATGGTCTATGATCTGGACGGTGACGGCAAAGCCGAAGTAGCTTGTAAGACAGCCCCGGGAACCATTGATGGACAGGGAAACCATGTAATAATGGGTAGTGACGATCCCACTGCCGATTATCGTGGAACCTATGGTGGTAAGAAAGGGGTCATAAAAACCGGTCCGGAGTACCTGACTGTTTTTGAAGGAAGCACCGGTAAAGAACTCTCTACCGTAGCTTATGAACCAAGTCGTAATATTATCTCAGACTCAGCATGGGGTGACAGTTACGGAAACCGAAGCGAACGCTATCTGGCATGTGTTGCCTATCTGGACGGGAAGAAACCAAGTCTTGTGATGTGCCGGGGATATTATACAGCCGCTTATCTCTGTGCCTGGGATTTTGATGGTAAGGATTTGAAGAAAAAATGGATGCACGCATCCACCGTCAAAGGACAAGGTGCTTATGGTGAAGGTGCCCATAGCCTTGCCGTAGGAGATGTAGATGGTGACGGATGTGATGAGATAGTTTATGGCGCTTGCTGTATCGATCACGACGGTTCATTACTCTATCGTACGGGATTGGGACACGGAGACGCTCTTCATTTAGGGGACTTCATTCCGGATCGTGATGGCCTGGAAGTATTTATGGTACACGAAGAAAAGTCGGCTGCTTACGGTTTTGAAATGCGTGATGCCTGCACCGGAGAGATACTTTCGGGACGTAAAATGGGGGCAGACATCGGTCGTGGTCTTTGTGCAGATATCGATTCGCTTTCACGTGGTGCCGAATATTGGTCGTTAGCCAAATTCAATGTAACCGCTGATGGCAAGTACAATAACATCACCTTCGACTGCAATGGTGATTCTATCTCTACCAGACGACCACCTGTAAACTTCCGCACCTACTGGACAGGCAATTTATCCGAAGAATTACAGGAAAAAGGCATCATCTCACAATGGGTAAACAAAACCTCCAATTGCTCTACCCTTACGGATTTTGTATCGACTTATGGTTGCGGCGTAAACCTCATTAAAGATACCCCTTCCCTGCAAGCCGATATTTTCGGAGACTGGCGAGAGGAGTGTATCTATTATGATGAAGCCACCAAGAGTAATCTGATGATCTTCTCTACTCCATTTACCTCTCCGTATCGGGTTCCGTGCCTGATGCACGATCATATTTACAGAATGTCTATCTGCTGGCAGAATGTGGCATATAATCAGCCCCCTCATTTGGGATATTATTTGCGTGACTATGTAAAAAACCAACAATCCAACCCCACCGGCATATTACAACCCTCCATAACGGAAGAGCAAAGTAATATTGAAATACCTTTCACTCTTATTTCCGAGGGCATTGTTATCCGTTATACAGACATGAATAATACATCCTGCAACATTCGTGTTTATTCTCAGGATGGTTTGTGTGTGTATCACGCAACAAATAAGTTTCAAGGAAACGGAGAAATTAAGCTTGAAGGTCTGGAAGAACTGAAAAAAGGCGTTTACCTGCTCTCTGTAGTTGCTGATGGAGTAAGAACTGTTAGGAAGATTATACGATAAAATAGAATAAAAACGAAATAAAGCCCATCATTGAAATACTGTTCATCAATGATGGGCTTACAAATTTTGTAAACTTGATTTAGAGATAAAATAGCCCAGTAACCAACCATTATCAGATAGTATAACTATAATACACTGATCTTTTTATTTCAATTCAAAAGGAACCACTCCTTTAATATCGGCGGCAGAGGCAGCTATTACAGCTTCAAACTTACCCGGTTCGGCCACCCATTCATGTTTGGCGTCATCGAAGAAACTCAGAGCATCTTTAGTAATCGTAAATGATACGGTCTTTTCCTCACCCGGAGCCAGCTTTACTTTATCAAAACCTTTCAACTCTTTAACAGGCCGGGGCAAAGATGATTTTTTATCACTGATATAGAGCTGGACTACTTCCTGACCTTCACGGGTGCCAGTGTTCTTTACAGATACCGTAAAAGTAATTGTATCATCGGCAGACATCGTTTTCTTATCGGCAACCGGTTTACCATATTCAAACGTAGTATAACTCAACCCATAACCAAACGGAAAGAGTGGCTTCACCTTCTTCTGTTTATCGGTCCAACGATACCCTACGAAAATACCTTCATTGTACTTCTCGTTGACAATGTTACCTACCTTTTCATTGCCGGGATACTCGCCCAGCTGATGTGCGGGCACGTCTTCCAACTTAGCAGGAAAGGTAAAAGGTAATTTACCGGACGGATTCACATCACCAGTCAATACAGCAGCGATAGCTGTCCCTGCTTCCGAACCTAAAAACCATGCCTGCAAAATAGCGGGGACTTCTTTCACCCAAGGCATTGCAACAGCATTGCCGGAGATATTGATTACAATCAGGTTTTTATTGGCTTTGGCAAGCTCTGTGATAACTTTATCCTGATCGTACGGTAAACCAAGTCCGGCACGGTCAGAGTCCTCACAATCCTGATGCGCACTTTTGTTTAATCCTCCAATAAATATTACATAATCCGCTTCACCTGCCACACGTACAGCCTCAGCAATAAGTTCCTCTGGAGTACGGTCATCTTTCAGATTCTGCCCTGAAACGACGCCGTTGTACTCGCCACTTGCATCACCTACATAACCGCGCGCATAGACAACTTCTGCCTTATTACCAACGCGGTTACGAATGCCATCCAGCGGAGATATTTCACGTTGCACTTTCAAAGAAGAAGAACCACCACCTACAGTCATCATCTTTACAGCATTCTCACCGATCACGGCAATTTTTTTTGTATTATCAAGATCGATAGGTAAGAGATCGTTGTTATTTTGTAACAATACAATACCCGCTTCACCTATCTTACGGGCAGCTTCATAGTGTTCCGGTGATCTCATTGTGCCATAAGGACGGTTACGATCCATTGTTGTACGGAAGGCTAGACGAAGAATACGGCGTACCTTATCATCCAACTCTTTTGTACCTACCTTACCCGACTTTATACGTTCGAGATAAGGTTGCGCCAGGTAATAATTGTCATAAGCATTACTCGTACCGTTAGACAAACCATTGGTCCAGCTACCAAACTCCATGTCGAGTCCGTTGGTTATAGCCTGGTCTGTGTCATGTACACCTCCCCAATCGGATACAACTACACCATCGAATCCCCATTCACCTTTTAATATGTCATTCAGCAGGTATTGATTATGGCAAACATGTTGATCTTTGTACAAATTATAAGAACCCATGATGGCCCATGTGTTACCTTCCTGAACAGCTGCCTTAAAAGCAGGCAGATAGATTTCGTACAGAGTACGGTCATCTACTATCACATTTGTAGTGTGGCGATTCACTTCCTGGTTATTCAACGCATAATGCTTCACACAGGCAGCCACTCCATTCTTTTGTACTCCCTGTATATAAGGAACAACCATACGCCCTGCCAGATAAGGATCTTCGCCCATATATTCAAAATTACGCCCATTCAACGGTGTACGATAGATATTCACACCCGGTCCCAACAAAACGGTTTTATTACGATAGCGGGCTTCTTCTCCGATACTTTTTCCGTAGAGCATAGACACTGTCGGATCCCAGGTAGCAGCCAGACAAGTTAAAGCCGGAAAAGCCACACAGGAATCATTGGTCCAGCCAGCCTGCTCCCATTCATCCCACAACACTTCGGGACGTATACCGTGAGGTCCGTCTGTCATCCAAAACTCCGGAATACCCAAACGCGCCACACCCGGGGAACTGAATTTTGACTGTGCATGCGTCATGGACACCTTCTCCTCTACTGTCATTCGGGATAGAGCATCCTCTACTCTCTCTTCTATCGGCTTGCTATCGTCAAGATAAACCGGGGTCTGCGCAAAAACAGGCAGAGCAGTCAGGGACAAGCCCAATAACATTGATCTTACTTTCATGATACTATTTACTTATTATACAAAAAAATTAAAACGAGACGTTTCGTCGTATACCAGTTATTTAGCTATAAATATATTAGTTAAACGACAAACAAGTTCCTTTTTATTAAACAAATTCACTAACATTAAGAATTGCATATACCTGCCGTTCCTCAATTAAGTGATACGACAAGTGCAAAACGCAACAATCGTACCGGTCTCGTCCCTTAATCTATTGTGTCTCATTCTCCTCTATCATACATTATAATCAAACGAACGAAAGGTCGTAATTGAACGATGTACGACATGCGCATGTCGTGCTGTACGAGATGCACATGTCGGGATGTTCCACATGCACATCTCGTGCAGTACCAGATGTGCATGTCGTACATCGTTCTTCACCGGGATAAAAGAGATACCCCGGGAAGAAAAGCCGTAAGTGCTATAATATCATTTATAAATCAGCGTAGACAGATATTCCTCTGCAAACATCTCATTGGCTACTTCAAGAAGATTATCTGCCGTCAATGTCTCTATACGTTTACAGACTGTATCCAGATTCTCAAACTTATTGTAATGCAGGAAAGTTTTAGCCATACCCAAAGCATTGTTCTCAAAGTTATCCGAAGCTACACAGATTTGCCCTATCAACTGTTTTTTGGCAGCTTCAATTTGTGAGGAAGTCATCTTTACATCACGCATCCGCTTTAGTTCTTTATAAGTCAATCGCAGACAAGTATCCACATCCTCAAGGTCTGTACCAAAGTAGATGGAAAAAGCACCGGTATCCGTATAAGAAGTCAGATTGGATTCTACATTGTATACCAACCCACGGCGTTCACGTAAAGCAACATTCAGACGGCTATTCATACCGGGACCACCCAAAATATTATTCAGCAGATAGAGAGCGGTACGTTTATCATCATAAGCATTATACCCCCGGCTCCCTAACATCACATGAGCTTGGTGAGTATCTTTCGGTATTACCAAACGTTCCGGGACATATAATGGCGGTGGAGTACGTAAATTTTGTACCTCGCCAGCTGGTATATCTGCCATCAGCCTTTCCAACATATTAACCAACCTCTTAAAATCAATTTTTCCCTGAACAAAGAAAACCATATTAGAGGGTTGATACAGTCGTTGTGTAAATGCCAGAGCATCAGCTGTCCGGAATTGCCTCAGCAGCTCCGGGCGCCCCAAAATATTACGCCCCAATGGATGCCCACGGAATATCATATCTTCAAAGTCATCAAAGATCAATTCCGAAGGATTATCTTCATAAGATTGTATTTCGTCAATGATCACTTCTGTCTCTCTTTCTATCTCACGCTGCGGAAAAGTAGAACGGAATACAATATCGACCAGCAATTCTACTGCACGCGACAGGTCATCTGCCAGAAAAGCAGAGTAAACTACCATCTCTTCTTTATTGGTATAGGCATTCAAATCACCTCCCACAGCCTCCATACGGTTTAATATATGCCAGGCCTTCCGCTTTTGCGTGCCTTTAAAGATAAGATGTTCTACAAAATGAGCCATTCCCTGTTCATTTTCAGTCTCATCACGAGTACCGGCATTCACAGCAAAACCACAATAAGTCACATCGGAAACTACAGGTTTACAAATAATCCTCAAGCCATTTGACAGAGTATGCTCGACCTGCTCCGTTAGTAAATTCTTCATTATCAGTACTAAGTTTTATTGATGCTACAAAAATACAATAAAACTTATTGTCGTTTATAGAAAATTGCAGATATTTGTAGACTATAACAGTGACAACGTGTATGGAAAAGATAGGAATATTCTGTTCTGCATCAGAAAACATTGACAAAATGTATTCCGATGCTGCTGTCCGGGTAGGTAAATGGATAGGTGAAACAGGCAAAACTCTTATATATGGCGGTGCCAGTCTCGGACTTATGGAATGTGTAGCACAGGCAGTAAAAACAAACGGTGGATACATTATTGGTGTAGTTCCCGCCAAACTTGAAGAGAACGGAAAAGTCAGCACGCTGCCGGATCGTATTATTCATACCCATAACCTCAGTGATCGTAAAGACATTATCGTAGAAGAATCAGATATATTACTGGCTCTTCCGGGAGGCGTAGGTACATTGGACGAGATATTCCACGTCATGGCAGCCGCATCCATCGGTTATCATCATAAGAAAGTGGTGTTTTACAATGTGAATGGTTTTTACGACACCTTATTAGCAGCACTCAAAGAGATAGAAAGTAAAGGGTTCGCCCGTCATCCGTTCTCTACATACTATGACATAGCCCACACACCGGAAGAATTAAAAGAAATAATGACCATATGATAGAATCCATTAAAGACCTTTTGCAGAAGGAAGCACAAGCTGTGCTGAATATCCCCGTAACAGACGCTTATGAAAAGGCTGTAGACCTTATCATAGAACAAATTTGTATCAAAAAGGGTAAGCTTGTAACCAGTGGCATGGGAAAAGCCGGGCAGATTGCCATGAACATTGCTACCACATTCTGTTCTACCGGTATTCCCTCTGTTTTTTTACATCCAAGTGAAGCACAGCATGGCGACCTGGGTATTTTGCAAGAGAATGATTTGCTATTACTCATTTCCAACTCAGGTAAAACACGTGAAATTGTGGAATTAACACAGCTGGCACACAACCTGAATCCCGGATTGAAATTTATTGTAATTACCGGTAATCCGGACAGCCCACTGGCCGATGAGTCAGATGTCTGTCTCAGTACAGGCAAACCCGCGGAAGTATGTACACTGGGAATGACCCCTACTACATCGACTACTGCAATGACTGTTATCGGAGACATTCTGGTAGTACAAACCATGAAAAAAACTCAGTTTACAATTGAAGAATATTCCAAACGCCATCATGGCGGTTATCTGGGAGAAAAATCAAGAGAGTTATGCGTAAAGTAATCGGTATTGGTGAAACAATTCTTGATATCATTTTCGAAGGGAACCAGCCCTCGGCTGCTGTACCGGGTGGTTCTGTCTTCAACGGCATCGTATCCCTGAAACGTGCAGGTATAAATGTATGCTTTATCAGTGAAACGGGAAATGATCGTGTAGGTAACATCATTCTGCAATTCATGCAGGATAATGGGTTGCCAACAGAACATGTAAACGTTTTCCCCGACGGAAAATCGCCTGTATCCCTTGCCTTTCTGAACGAGCGTAACGATGCAGAATACATCTTCTACAAAGATTATCCCAAACAGCGCCTTGATGTATTATTTCCGGAAATACATGAAGACGATATCGTAGTTATCGGTTCTTACTATGCACTCAATCCTGTACTCCGCGAAAAAATAGTGGAGTTACTGGAAACAGCAAAAGAGAAAAAAGCGATTATATATTACGATCCCAACTTCCGTAGCTCACACAAAAACGAAGCTATGAAGCTCGCATCTACCATTATCGAAAATTTGGAGTACGCAGATATTGTACGTGGATCAATAGAAGACTTTTTCTATATGTACGGACTGAATGATACAGATAAAATATACAAAGATAAGATCCAGTTCTACTGCCCTAATTTTATTTGTACGGCAGGAGCAGAACAAATCGCACTGCGCACCAAAAACTTTCGGAAAGACTATCCGATAGAACCGCTGAATGCAGTAAGCACCATCGGAGCTGGGGACAACTTCAACGCCGGACTTATTTATGGTATGCTGAAGTATGATGTACGCTATCGCGACCTGAATGGCCTGAATGAAGAAATATGGGATAAAATCATCGGGTATGGCAAAGCTTTTGCTGCAGAGGTTTGTAAGAGCTTCAACAATTCAGTCTCAAAGGAATTCGCTGAAAAACTCATTGAGAAATAAGTTCCGGATATTCTACGTTCCAGAACGAGTATAGATATCTCCATGTGGATCTGTGTGAGTATTAAAAACTCTGTAGTTTGTCTAATAATAGCAAAGTAATAACAAAGTCTGCCAGTTATTCATATCTTTGCAATTAGAGTTTTAGACAATATACTATGTATAAGAACCTGATCAACTGGCTTGCTATTTTCCTTTTGTTCCCTTCATGTTCCAAAACACCACCGAATATCTCGGTTGTTTGTGAGGAAAACAATGTAGGAAACTGTATCATTAAGTGGGAAACGGCCCCTCTTATCCAGGGGCAGGTGAAAGTATACGCGTCTACCAATCCGGAAATGATACCGGAAACACTCCCAATTGCCGCTGCCCCTATTTCCGATGGTAGAATGACCATTGTCACAGACGACCCTTCCAGACGGTATTATTATATGATGGTATTTAACAATAAATACCGTGTAAAAATAGCGACCCGAAATGTGAATATCTCCGGTATACAAAACTTCCGCGATCTGGGTGGATATAAATCCTCTGCCACAGGAAAAAACGTTCGTTGGGGGATGCTCTATCGCTCGGCACAGATTGACAGCCTCGGTTGTGCTGCACTCAGGGAACTAAGAAATATAGGAATAAAAACCATTATCGATTTTCGTACTCCCGAAGAACGTAATAACTATCCGCAGATTCAAAAAGGCTTCAATGTCGTTTACATTCCCATTGCAACAGGTAACATGGAAAAGGTGTTACAAGGCATACAAGAGGGAAAAATCAAGGGTGATACCATCAACCGTATCGTAGAGCAAATGAATCGTAAACTGGCAATAGATTATCGTAATGAGTATAAAAAGCTTTTCAGCATTTTGCAGGATCAAAGCAATTATCCCATTATCATTCACTGTACTTCCGGCAAGGGACGCACAGGTGTTTCCTCTGCCATCATTCTTGCCGCTCTGGGTGTAAACGAAGATATCATAATGCAGGATTATCGTCTGAGTAACGATTATTTTAATATACCCAAAGCCTCTAAATATGCCTACAAACTTCCGGTAAATTCGCAGGAAGCCATCACTACCGTTTATACGGCAAAAGAGGATTTTCTGAATGCTGCCAAAGAGGAAATAGAGCGGACATATGGAGATGTGCCGACTTACCTTGAAAAGGGACTCGATCTCACCACTAAGGACATCGAGCAATTACAAAGTATTTTGCTGGAATAATACTAATGAGAGGTATATATCCTCTTCAATATACTTCTGGCAACGTGTGGACGATAATGCGAGTCTTCGTAATAATTATGGTAATCAACCGTAATTTCATTTGTTCCCGAAAAATCAAAAACGTTTTCCTTTCCAAATATTTCCCTGAGAATGCCCAGATCCTGAGGATTCAATTTTATCTGATCAAATAAAGGATTTATCACGATCTTATAATCAGTGTGATGTTTTTTAAAAATTTGCACCATTTCTTCCAGCATTTCCCGTTGCTTAATCACTATGACAGGTCGTGACACAGAATCAGGAAAACTTTTATCCTCAAACACCTTCATTTTCTTTTCATTATAAAAAGTACCATCAGCTATCTCTCGTTCAAACTCCACAGATTTAGCCTCGTTAGTATTCTTGTCATATCGGAATCGCTCATCTGAAAGTAAATAACTCTCTGCCATATACTTCTTCACTTCACCACTCAGTTTAAAATCGGCTAAAGCATACAGAAACTTTGGACTAAAGAAAGCTTTAATAAATGAACAATGAAAACCAAAAATATTCGTATAATTCTCCAACTGAGGGGCAATACAATACAGATGTCCATCTTTACTTTTATCTTGTTCAAGAATTGACTTATCAAGTATTAGTAAAGCATTATGAATACTATTTCCACTTTTGTCTATATACATCACTTTTTTATACAATGCATACAATGACTCCAAAGACGCATCAAAATGAAAGCAACTACTACTATCCGGCAGATACTCTCTCCAATCGGCTATCTCGTAGTACATACTTCTTGAATTCCCGAAAACAAAAGAATCATAATGAAGAGCAACATGCCGTTTTTCAAAGGTAGTTGTACTTATATACCCGGCATTTAAACCGACACCGGGCTTTTCATCTTCAGCATAGAATGCATCGTAATCATAGATAACTTTAAAAACATCCAAGGCAAAATATAGCACTAACAATAGTACAAACGGAATTGCCATCAGCAACGTCTTATATATAAACTTTCTAATACCGCTCCTTGTCATACCAATATCTCTTAAAACTGAAAATAGATAAACTGAGTGCTTTGACCTGCCTGCCAAAACAATACTGAAATGATCGCATAGTAAATAGCATATCTGAGCAAAGGAGACTTTATCTGCCCATCCAATTGCAAAGCGTGTTGCTTATCTCTCTGAATCCATTCTACAAGTATCAACACCGCAATAAACATACATGCCATCTTTCCTTGTTGAGGGATTCCAAAATGCCCATTAGTTATCATACGAATAATATACTGCCAGGCATCGTATATTGTCCTGGAACGGAAAATAATCCAGCCCAACACAACCAAAATGAATGTACATATCATCTGGATTGTCTCTCGTAACGTAGGAAGTTTCTTACCCTTAGCTACAACATCCGTAAATCTACGATTCCTGCCCAGCAGCAATAAAGGTAAGAATAGTAAAGCATGAAAGGCCCCCCAACAGATAAAAGTCCAGTTAGCTCCATGCCACAGGCCACTAACCAGAAAAATAACCACTGTATTACGGAAGCTTTGCCATTTTCCTCCCCGACTTCCTCCCAAGGGAATATAAATATAATCACGAAACCACGTAGTCAGAGAAATATGCCAACGTCGCCAAAACTCCGCAATATCCCGTGAGAAATAAGGAAAATTAAAGTTCCTCATTAGATTAATACCAAACAGACGAGCCGTACCTATTGCGATATCAGAATAACCGGAGAAATCTCCATAAATCTGAAAAGTAAAAAGTACTGCTCCATAAAAAAGAGTCAAACCATCATGTTGATAATAATTTTCAAAAATCTGATTGACAGCAACCGCACAATTATCAGCAATCACCAACTTCTTAAATAGTCCCCATAATATTTGTCGCATCCCATCCGTAGCTTTAGCATAATCAAAACTACGCGATCTCAGGAACTGAGGCAGAAGATGAGTAGCCCTTTCGATAGGACCTGCCACCAACTGAGGAAAGAAGCTAATGAAAGCAAAGAAAGCAACAATATCATGTGTTGGTTTCATTTTATGCTGATATACATCAATCGTATAACTTAATGCCTGAAAAGTATAAAAACTGATACCCACCGGCAAAAGAATATCTAGTGTTACCCAATCCAGTTGTAATCCAAAAGTAAGAAATAGTTGTGTAAGATTCTCTGCGAAGAAATTGTAATACTTAAATATTGCAAGAATTAGCAGATTCAACAATATATTAGCGACACTTATCCATTTCTGTAAGTTGCGGTCTCCTTCTTTTTTTTCAAGCAAAATGCCACTTCCAAAACTACAAAAGGTTGTAAATGCGATAAGAATCAGAAAACGCGCATCCCACCATCCATAAAACAAATAACTTACTGCAACAATAAACAGGTTTTGCCACTTTAACGATTTAAATACAAACCAATAAAGTAGAAAAACAACCGGCAGGAAAATTAAAAATTCAAAAGAGTTAAATAACATTTCTCTCAGATTACGCTGTAATGCACTAATAACGGTAATATACCTTTATAAGTATGCAAAATTAAATAAAAAACAAACAATGCTATAGTCAAAAGAATTAGTTTCCACTAATTTTACGTATATTTGCGCCCGAATATAAAGATATACAGAGATTTAATGAAGACATTTGAAGAGCTTGGCGTTTCTCCGGAGATACGTAGAGCAATTGAAGAAATGGGATACGAGAATCCCATGCCGGTACAAGAGGAAGTGATTCCGTACCTTTTAGGAGAAAATAATGATGTAGTAGCTCTTGCTCAAACAGGAACTGGGAAGACAGCCGCATTTGGTCTGCCGCTGATACAACAGATTAATGTAAAAAACCGTGTTCCTCAATCGCTTATCCTTTGCCCTACACGGGAGCTTTGCTTGCAGATAGCAGGTGATTTAAATGATTATTCCAAATACATCGACGGATTAAAAGTACTGCCCGTATATGGTGGATCATCTATAGATAGCCAGATACGTAGTCTGAAACGTGGTGTACACATCATAGTAGCTACTCCAGGTCGTTTGCTCGATCTGATGGAACGCAAAACCGTTTCCCTCTCTACTATCAGCAATGTTGTAATGGACGAAGCTGATGAGATGCTGAATATGGGATTCACAGACAGTATTAACGCTATTCTGGCAGACGTTCCGCAAGAACGTAATACGTTGCTTTTCTCAGCTACTATGAGTCCGGAAATAGCACGTATTTCTAAGAACTATTTGCGCGACGCCAAAGAAATCACCATTGGACGTAAAAACGAAAGTACAAATAGCGTGAAGCATATTGCATATATGGTTCAGGCGAAAGATAAATATGCCGTACTCAAACGTGTAGCAGATTACTGTCCGCAGATATATGGTATCGTTTTCTGCCGTACCCGTAAAGAGACGCAGGAAATTGCCGACAAGTTAATGCAGGAAGGCTATAACGCCGATTCATTGCATGGAGAACTCTCTCAGGCACAGCGTGACGCCGTTATGCAGAAATTCCGTTTACGCAATATACAAATATTAGTCGCTACAGACGTAGCTGCACGCGGACTGGATGTAAACGACTTAACCCACGTCATCAATTACGGCCTGCCGGATGATACGGAAAGCTATACGCACCGCAGCGGACGTACCGGACGTGCGGGAAAAACAGGTATCTCTATCGCTATTGTTAACATGCGCGAGAAAGGGAAAATGCGTGAGATAGAGCGTATCATTGGCAAAAAGTTCATTATGGAGCAAGTCCCCACAGGCAAGCAGATCTGTGAGAAACAGCTCATCAAGGTAATTGACGATATTGAAAAAGTAAAGGTTAATGAGGAAGAGATAGCGGACTTCATGCCCGAAATCTACCGTAAGCTGGAATGGTTGAGTAAAGAAGACGTTATCAAACGCATGGTATCTATGGAATTCAACCGTTTCCTTGAATACTATCGTGACCGCGAAGAAATACAAACTGCAACCGATAGCCGTGGCGAACGTGGCACGCGCACCGAAGGACGCGGAAGCCGTGATAATGGCGGTAGCCGTACAGCAGCACCGGGATTCACCCGTTTATTCATCAATCTGGGTAAAATGGACAACTTTTTCCCGAACGAACTTATCAACCTGCTGAATAGCAATACTCGCGGACGCATCGAACTGGGACGTATTGATCTGATGAAGAACTTCTCATTCTTTGAGGTAGATGAAAAAGAGGCACAAAATGTTATAAAAGCGCTGAATCGAACAAACTGGAATGGACGTAGGGTTTCAGTCGAAATAGCCGGAGAAGAAGGCGGAGAAGGGCGCAAAAGCAGTGGCAGATACAAAGATAACGGCAGAGATACAAAGTCATCTGCATCAACAAAACCACGCAAAGACAAACCGGCCAGAGCAACTTCAGCTTCTACTGACAGCAAAAAACAAAAGCCAAGCCGTGAGGAACGTGGATACAGTAATGCACGCGGTAAAAAAGACGACTGGCAACAGTTCTTTAAAGATGAAAAATCGGATTTTAGTGAAGAAGGATGGGCACGTAGAAAAAAGAAAAAATAATTTTATAGAATCGTTACTATAAAAAAACTTGTATTATACACACAATTCACCCGAATGTAGAAATAATCTATATCCGGGTGATTTGTTTTATATAGCCGAATGAAAATAAAAGAAGCCAAGAAAAACACTACCTTTGCAGCGTTTTTACTGATTAACGCCATCCCTTGATATGAATAAACTAAATGGTTTCCTGTATGGTCTACTGTCTTCGGCATCCTTCGGCCTCATCCCGATGTTTACCATTCCTGCAATGCAGCAAGGGATGCAGTTTGAGTCCATTTTGCTATATAGATTCGCTTTTGCCACACTGGCCTTAGGAGTTATTTTGTTAATTGACGGCCAGTCATTTCGTATCAACCGCCGTGATATACCTTCCCTTCTTTTACTGGCATTTTTTTATCTTATATCTGCGGTGTTCTTATTCTGGGGATATAAATTTATGGCAAGTGGGATAGCTACAACTTTGCATTTCATGTATCCTGTATTGACTACACTGATCATGATGCTATTCTTCCGGGAAAAGAAATCGATCTGGCGATTTATGGCCATAGCTCTGGCTGTGGCGGGAGTATTCTTTCTTTCTCAAGGAGATGATTCGGGAAGTATTACATTTATAGGTATCTTTATCGTTCTCCTCTCTGCTTTGGGATATGCGCTCTATTTAGTCACTGTGAGCCAGCTAAAAGTAGGTCAGATGAAGGGGCTACGGCTCACATTCTATGTCTTCCTTTTCGGAACCCTGCTCCTTTTCATAGGAATTGGTACAACAGGACATACCCAACCGATCCCCAACCTACATACAGCCGGAAATCTGGTAATGCTTGCCATTATCCCAACCGTTATTTCTAATCTTGCACTGGTAAGAGCAGTAAAATGTATCGGTTCCACACTCACCTCAGTCTTGGGAGCAATGGAACCGGTAACAGCTGTATGTGTAGGTATCTTCATGTTCGGCGAACCCTTCACGAACAGCGTAGGTTTGGGAATAATACTCATTATTACCGCAGTAACAGTGATCATTCTCAAACGGTAGAAAGATGCATATTACTCGCTTTTACCGGATATCTAACTCTTTTATAAGGTTGCCTGCTTCTCCATACTTCTCAATAACGAAAAGTATATAACGTACATCTACGCCGATACAACGCTGCAAATCGGGTTCAAAAACAATATCACTGCTCATCGCTTCCCAGTTGCCATCAAAAGCAAGCCCGAGCAATTCTCCTTTGGCATTAAACATGGCACTACCGGAGTTACCACCTGTTATGTCATTGTTGGAGATAAAACAGACTCTCATTTCGCCCTTTTCATCGGCATAACGCCCAAAGTCTCCGGCACTGAACAATTCCAGTAAACGAGGACTGACCTCAAAATCCGGATCGTCCTGATGGTCCCGCATCTTTTCAAAAATCCCCAACGGAGTAGTATAATAGTTATAAATAGCGCCATTAAACGGAGAATAACTGCAAACCGTCCCGAAACTAAGCCGCATGGTGGAATTGGCGTCAGGATAGAAGTTACGGTCGGCATACATCCGGCGAACAGCCGCATTAAACAACCGTTCATCCTTTTCTATGTTTTGCGAAGCCTCCACGATGGCCTGGTTCATATCATAATAAGACACCAGCAGATCAATGCCCAAAGAAATGGCTGGATCATCCAGCATACTAAATGTTGTATCACGCTCCAGATAGCGTTTCAATCCCCGTGGAGTAGTTATCTCGGAGCGAGCATACAAAGTGTCGATATAGGCCCGTTCATTGCCGTTATACAGCGTATCAATCGTCTGATACATCGGTGGCAGATATTCAGGAGAAACCTTTTCACGATATTCTTTCAGAAGTGCAGTAAACACATCTTTATCGATCGAAAGGTCCAGATTGTCATATTTCTCCAATAATTTCTTCAACCGCGCAACAACCTGCTTTTCTTCGGCTTCAAAATCGAAGTTAAGAATCTCAAGAGACAGCTGTACCAGCTCGGGCCCATTGATAAAGGATTCACCGAAATAGGCCAACGCACGGTTGGTTTCCCGACGGCTCTTATAGTTCAGTTCCAGGGAAGATAACAAATGCATCAGTTTCTCCCGTTCGGCAGGAGTATTCTGAATCCATTGACGGAGGGTCGTTTCCAACTCTCGTTTCTTTTCAAGTACTTTCAGCTTGCGGATGGCTTTGTTTGTCCCGATACTGTTTTTCCAGTAATTGGAGCTTTCATCATACTTTGAAGCATATTTGATACGAATATCTGCCCGCCGATCCATCTCACGCTTCCAAATAGCCTGCTTTACACCACGCACATCTATCATCGCCTGGTTCATACCATTCATCATCTCCTCAATGCCGAAGGAAGAGAGGAAACGTTCCGTACTACCGGGATAGCCCAAAGTCATACAAAAAGACCCTTCTTTATATCCGTCAAGCGAAACAGGCGCTACATAGGTCGGATGATAGGGTACATTGTCCGGTGAGTAATCAGCCGGACGATTCTTTTTATCGGCATAAATGCGAAAAACACAGAAGTCACCGGTATGGCGGGGCCACATCCAGTTATCCGTATCCCAACCGAATTTTCCAATAGAAGAAGGAGGAGCAAACACCAGACGAACATCGTTGAAATCGCGATAAACTGAAAGCCAAAACTCATTTCCACCATAATAAGCATCAACGACTCCCACAAGAGTAGAATCTTTGAGACTCACTTCGTCTGCTATAAGACGCGAAATAGAATCAACAGCAACCATACGTTCCTGCTCGGTCATAGCGTCATGGGTTACTTTCAGCACCCGCTTGGTCACATCTTCGGTGCGAAGCAGAAAACGAACATAAAGCTCCGGATTGGGTAACTCCTCGTCCCGGTTACGGGCCACAAAACCATCTTTCAGGTAATCGTGTTCTACGGTGGAATGTTGCTGCACACTGCTGAAACCGCAATGGTGATTAGTAAAAACCAATCCGTCTTCTGAGACAACTACCCCCGAACAAAACCCACCAAAACTAACAACGGCATCCTTCAACGAAGCCTTCTTAGGATTATAGAGTTTATTGGCAGGCATCTGCAAACCCAGTTCTTTCATCGTTTGCCGCGTTTGTTTATTCAGGTTCCCCAATAGCCACATTCCCTCGTCAGCATGAACAGCCGATGAGATGAAAAGGGCAATAATTGTAAATAGTTTAAGTCTCATCTATATTGAATTTAGCAGTCAGTTTTTTATTTTACTCTGTTATCAGACGTAGTTTCTTCGCCCCTACACGGGCTTGCAGCCATTCGGTTATTTTCCTCTTCTCACTCTCACTCGGATGACGGGTAAACTTCAGTACAGCCAATGCAATCGTATCCGTTTTCAACGAATCCACCGTAGTTTCAAGTGTATGCGAGATCGAAACGGTTGTCACTGAAGGGTACAATACCTTTAGTTCCGGTATAATAGTACGACTCATTTCATCATAAGATTTATACTTCTCAAGGTTCTTTTCCAGAGAGGAAATCTTTTTTTGTTGTTCTTGCAGCCGTTGTTCACTGTTCTTATAAAAGTCTTCCATGACCATGGCACGAATGGACGAAATATCCATTGCATCGTTGTTCATACCTTGTAGCACAACCAACTTTGTTTCCTCCAGTTTATACTGTTTCATCTTACTACGCGCCAGAGCAATAGAAGCCTCAGGAACTTCAGGACCAATAAGCACCACACGAATCTCCCGGTGTTCGTAACTAATCTTCTTATCAAGCACCTGTGTATTTTCAAAATTCAATTCCGTATTGATAAAGTGATTGGCAGCCGTTTCATAAAAAGTGCTTTTGATAATGCCGAATGTCAGATAAACAGCCGGGCACATCGTAAGGACAACGATCAGGATAATATATTTGCGTACCGTCTTCTCACGTTTCTTGTCTACAAATTCCTTCCGTTGGAAATGCATCACCCGTACTCCGATAAAGGTAGCCAGGCTAATGAAAACGGAGTTGATAAAATAGAGGTAGAAAGCGCCTAAAAAATAAATCAGGTTACCCGATGCCAACCCGTATCCTGCCGTACAGAGGGGAGGCATCAATGCCGTAGCAATAGCAACACCCGGAATCACGTTTCCCTTTTCCTTTGTAGAGAGGGCAACAACACCTGCCAATCCACCAAAGAGTGCGATGAATACGTCATAAATCGTAGGTGAAGTACGTGCCAGCAATTCCGACTGCGCCTCGGCAATGGGGGTGAAAAGGAAAAAAACAGTTGCCGTAGTAACACTGAATGCAGTGGTTATGAGGAAACTCTTTAAGGAGCGTTTCATCAATTCAAAGTCGTTCAGCCCGACGGATAACCCCACTCCCATAATAGGTCCCATCAAGGGGGAAATCAACATCGCACCGATAATTACTGCGGTAGAGTTCACATTCAGTCCTAACGAAGCCATAAAGATTGCGAAGATCAGAATCCAGAGGTTAGCTCCTTTAAATTCCACTCCTTTACGGATAGAGTCAATGGTTTCCAACTCATTGTCCTTGTCCTTTCGCAAATCGAGATACTCACGAAGAAAGCTCTTTACGGCAAAAATGTTTCGGTTGTCTGTTTTCATAATCACTTCTTCACAAAACGGTTAATAACTGGAATTTGCTTCAACGGCAAATCATGTTTGATGATATATCCTATAAATACAAACAGTAGCAACGTACGTAAAAGCAGGCGGAGCAACATATTATCCACCGGTATCCACTCTCCTGCCACATAGATCATTAATGCCAAAAGTACGTATCCACCGATACTCTTCAGGTCATATGCGATCGGGTATTTCTTTTGTCCCACGAAATAAGAGAGCAACATGGCAACAGCATATCCGGTGAAACCTGCCCAGGCACAAGCCATATAGCCATACACAGGAATCAGAAAGGCATTCATCAGAATAACAATCGTACAAGCTGTCAGCGAAAAGTAAGCTCCCCATTTCGTCTCGTCCGTCAGTTTATACCAGAACGAGAGATTAAAATACACACCCATAAACATCTCGGCAGCCATAACGATAGGCACTACTTTCAACCCTTCCCAGTAATCACGTCCGATAACATAACGCAATATATCGAGATAAAACATCACCGTGAGGAAGGCTAAAAGAGTGAAAATGATGAAGAACTTCATGGCTTGTGCATACATTTGCCGGTTATCCTTCTCTTTACTCTTACCAAACACAAATGGTTCGTAAGCAAAGCGGAATGCTTGTGTAAACATAGCCATAATCATCGCTATCTTACTGGTGGCTCCATATATACCCAACTGCACATCAGCCTCTACCGGATCGGGATAAACAAACGGAAAGATAATCTTATCAACCACCTGGTTCAGTATACCCGCAATACCTAATATAAGAATAGGAAAAGAGTAACGAAACATCCGCTTCATCAAATCACGATCCAGTGTATAACGGAAACCGCGCAGTTCGGATATCAGGCAAAGCATTACCAGCGATGTACAAATAAGATTAATCAGAAAAGCAGCGCCTACATTGGTTCCTTTCATAAACACGAAGTAGACAATGTTGAGAATAATGCTGGCAAAGATGAATAACATCTTTAAAGCTGCAAACTTAATAGGACGATTTTTATAACGCAGATAAGCAAAAGGGATAGCCTGTATAGCATCCATTGCGATCACAATGAGCATCATCCCAAGATACCAGGGATGCTCTTCATACCCCATTACTCCGGCTATCGGCTCAAGAAACAAAAGACATACGGCAAGAAACGAAAGAGAAATAGCTGCTACAGTCAATAAGGTAGTAGAGTAAACTTTCACCGGGTCTTCTCCGCCCTTATTGGCAAAACGGAAAAATCCGGTTTCCATACCGCATGTAAGTAGTACAAGCAGAAGTGCCGTAATGGCATACATATTCGTAATAATACCATATCCTCCCGTAGAAGCGGGCATAGAAATAGTATAAATAGGCACCAACAGATAGTTGAGGAAACGCCCTACTATGCTGCTAACACCATAAATGGCAGTATCTTTGGCTAATGACTTTAATCCACCCATGTTTATTATTGACGATTAGACGATTGACGATTAGACGATTGACGATTGGAATTTGATTTACGGTGTAACTTCAATCGTAAACCGTCAATCGTCTAATCGTCAATCAAAACAGTGTTTGTTGACTACTATAAAGACTCCTCCCCAAATGTTTGTAAGCCAGTTCCGTCACTTCACGCCCACGAGGGGTACGTTTCAGGAAACCTTCTTTAATCAGGAACGGTTCGTATACCTCTTCGATTGTTCCGGCATCTTCACCCAAAGCGGTGGCAATGGTAGTAAGTCCTACCGGACCACCCTTGAACTTATCGATAATGGTACAGAGGATCTTGTTGTCCACTTCATCCAATCCGTATTTGTCGATATTCAGTGCTTCAAGTGAAAAAGTAGCAATCTCCGTATCAATAGAACCGGAACCCTTCACCTGAGCAAAGTCGCGCACACGACGAAGCAGTGCATTGGCAATACGAGGGGTACCCCGGCTACGCGAAGCAATCTCTCCCGCAGCGGGTATCGAACAAGGTACATCAAGGATAGCAGCCGAACGACGGATAATATTACTCAGCACATCGTCATCATAATATTCAAGATGCAGGTTAATGCCAAAACGCGCACGCAACGGAGCTGTCAACAGCCCACTACGGGTAGTAGCTCCCACCAGCGTAAAAGGATTCAGATCTATCTGAATACTGCGTGCAGAGGGTCCTTTATCTATCATAATATCAATCCGGTAGTCTTCCATAGCAGAGTACAGGTACTCCTCTACCACAGGTGACAGACGGTGGATCTCGTCAATAAACAGGACATCGTTCGGTTCAAGACTGGTAAGTACACCCGCCAGATCACCGGGTTTATCGAGAACCGGGCCCGAAGTGACTTTAAAGCCTACTCCAAGTTCATTGGCTATAATGTTTGAGAGAGTTGTTTTTCCCAATCCGGGAGGGCCATGCAGCAATACGTGGTCTAATGCTTCACCACGAAGACGGGCGGCTTTTACAAAAATGCGGAGATTCTCCACCACCTTATCCTGCCCGCTGAAATCCTCGAAGCTAAGGGGACGGAGCGCATTCTCAAAATCCCGTTCCCGGCTTGTCAACTGATGATCGCGTATATTGAAATCTTCTTCCATAAAATCACATCCTCGTTCTTTTATATATCGTACAAAGATAATGCAAACCGAGAGTAGAATAAAATGAACTCGTTCATTTTTTATGCC